>WNFR01001017.1_pt1 | contig 42305 bp, 38 predicted proteins | sample 5400221 | NCBI WGS metagenome assembly WNFR01 (sample SAMN13153357, study PRJNA577476) | soil metagenome | isolation source: 40 cm soil under Madrone tree | place: USA:California | collected 2016-06-14 | reverse complement strand
CTTGTCGTAATCGCTGGTGGTGTTTTCGACCTGCGAGCGGATCTGCTTCACACGGCCTTCGATGTCCGCGGACTTGCCGGCGCCTTCGATGATCGTGGTGTTGTCCTTGTCGATGACGACCTTCTTGGCGCGACCGAGGTCCTCAAGCTTCACGTTCTCGAGCTTGATGCCGAGGTCTTCGGTGATGGCCTTGCCGCCCGTGAGGGTGGCGATGTCTTCGAGCATGGCCTTGCGACGGTCGCCAAAGCCAGGGGCCTTGACGGCGGCGCACTGCAGCGTGCCGCGGAGCTTGTTCACGACGAGGGTGGCAAGCGCTTCGCCTTCGACGTCCTCAGCGATGATCAAGAGGGGCTTGCCCATCTTGGCGGTCTGCTCGAGCAACGGGAGCAGGTCCTTCATCGAGCTGATTTTCTTTTCGTGGATGAGGATACGCACGTCCTCGACGACGCATTCCATACGCTCCGGGTCGGTAATGAAGTAGGGCGAGAGGTAGCCGCGGTCAAACTGCATGCCTTCGACTACTTCAAGGGTGGTCTCCATCGTCTTGGATTCCTCGACGGTGATGACGCCATCCTTGCCGACCTTCTTCATGGCTTCGGCGATGATGCCGCCGATCTGCTTGTCGTTGTTGGCGGAAATGGTGCCGACCTGGGCGATCATGTCGCCCTTGACGTCCTTGTGAAGCTTCTTGATCTCTTCGACGGCCACTTCGACGGCGCGCTCGATACCGCGCTTGAGAGCGGTCGGGCTGGCGCCGGCGGCGACAGTCTTGACGCCCTCGCGGAAGATGGCCTGTGCGAGCACGGTCGCGGTGGTCGTGCCGTCACCGGCAACGTCGGAAGTCTTGGAAGCGACTTCGCGGACCATCTGCGCGCCCATGTTCTCGAGGGGATCGCGGAGTTCGATTTCTTTCGCCACGGTCACGCCGTCCTTGGTAATGATCGGCGCGCCGAACTTCTTCTCGATCACCGCATTGCGACCCTTGGGGCCGAGGGTAATCTTCACTGCGTCGGCAAGAATGTTCACACCACGCAAAATCGCCTGGCGGGAATTCTCACCTGTAACAATCTGCTTCGCCATACTAGTCATTCCTCCTGATATTCTGCTCAATTTCTCTGCGTTACTTCCGCCGGGTTAAAGCCGGCGTTACCTCGGAAAGACAAGACTACCTCTTGGCCGCTTTCGCCGCGCCGCTGAGCTTCGCAAGAATTTCTTCTTCGCGAAGGATGAGAAATTCCTCGTCCTCGAGTTTGATTTCCGTACCGCTGTACTTGCCGAAGAGGACGCGATCGCCGGGCTTGACGTCCAGCGGGATCAGTTCGCCCTTCTCGCGCTTGCCAGCGCCGACGGCGATGATTTCGCCCTCCATGGGCTTTTCCTTTGCGGAGTCAGGGATGATGATGCCGCCCCTGACGCTTTCCTTCTCTTCAATGCGCTTCACGATGACACGGTCGTGGAGCGGGATCAGATTCACTGCCATCTTGAAAAACCTCCATAGGTGAACTTGCGGTTTGTAGTGTGGCTGCAAGGCAAAGGGGAATTAGCACTCCTCATAGCCGACTGCTAATATAGCAGAAACTCCTGTCATGTCAAGCGTTTCCCGGGCAGAACGGCCGACCTTATGTGGATTTTCTACGACCCTAAGCCATGTATTTAGTGTAGTTTAGGAGGTGCAAGAAAAATCTTGCACTTGGAGATTGTCCTGCAGATGGGCCCGGCGTAGAATTCGGCATGTTGGAGTCTAATGGATTCTCTGCTCTACATCCGACTCATTGGTTACACGGCGGGGACGCTGCTGCAACTCTTCTGGATGGTGGTGATTCTCGGCTATCGCCGGCAGCGCAATTTCGAGCGCGTTTTCTTTTTCCTGTGCCTCGCGTTGTTCTTTTTCTATAGCGGCTCGCTCCTCGCTCTGAACTCGCAGATCTACTACCACCAGCCGCCAGTTGCGCTAAATCAATTTGCAATCGCAATCATTTCGACTGGGCTGTGTCTGTTGCCCGCACTCCTTTTGCATCTGCACCTGGAATACGCAGAGACGCGCGGCTTGCTCAAAGACAAGCGATGGAAGCTCGCCGTGTTATTTCTTTTTTATGCTGCTTGTTTGCATGTGGCGGTCCATCGGATTCCACTTCTCCTGCAAGACCCCCAATTCAACTTTCTGGTGCCCGGTAGTTCGCTGGGGGAGGGTTTCGCAATCGTGCTCGCGGTTGCGCTGGCTTGGTGCGGTGGCTGGGAAAGACGCTTCGCGACGGCCGCCCCGGATAAGCCGCAGCGCTATTTTCACTGGATGCTCTTGGGATTTTTCGTGGCGACCTTCCTGGCGGTCGATGGCTTGCATTTGGGCCCGTTTCATATGCAAGCGCGGACGACAGAGACGCTTGCTACAGCCTTTTCGCTGCTCCCGAGCTTGCCATTCAGCGTGCTTATCTATCTTGTGTATCGGCATAACTTTTTGCAGATCGGCCGGCAGAAGAATCTTCTCTACGCGATTTCGGCGACCTTCCTCGCCCTGCTCTATCTGAGCCTTGTCCGGCGTGTCGGCACCTGGCTGGAGCCGCTCCTTCCGCCGGAGGCTTCGGCGTCCATTCTGCTCTTTGTGCTGGTGATCTTTATCGAACCGCTGCAACGCGTCCTTGGCCGCCGGCTGGAGGAAACGGCGCATCAGGAAATGGACCGCGTGCAGCGCTTGACCGCGGAGATTCAGCAAGAAGCGCGGCAGGGAAATCTGAGAGAACTCGTGCGTTTCGTTGAGGGGCGCGTGAAGGAAGTGTTTGAGCTGGCGGCAGTAAACCTGGCGCTTGTCGATCAGAGCAAAGCTCAATTGAGGCCGGCAAGGCCGGAGGAACAGGCAGCCTCCGCAGCGTTGAGCGACCGAGTCTTTCCTTTACGGCAAGGACACCAACTGATGGCGGTGCTGCGGGCCGAGCCGCACGGCGCAGCGCTTTCAGGCGAGACGCGGGCGGCGCTGGAGTTTCTTTGCGAGCAGCTTCCGGGGGCGCTGGATTTGTGTCGGCTGATTGAAGAGAAGCTGCGATTGGAAAGGGAATTGGCGGAACGCGAGCGGCTGGTGCTGGTGGGACAGATGGCGGCGAGCATTTCGCATAATCTGAAGAATCCGCTGGGATCTATGAAGACCATATTGCAGGTGCAACTGGAGAATCCGGAACTTCCCGACTCGATGCGTGCCGAAACGAAGATGGTGCTGGAGGAAGTCGGCAGGCTCTCGACGAAGTTGAATCAGTTGTTGCAATTCAGCCGGCCCGCGGTGCGGGGAGGAAGCGCGATTGGCAGTTGCGATGCCCGAGTGGCCGTGGAAGAGGTAGCCGGTGTCTTGTCGCACGAGGCGGAACGGCGAGGCGTGAAGATGCAAACAAAAGTTTCCGGCGAGAGCGCCAGGGTCGCCGCCAGTGCGGAAGCGGTGAACGACATCGTGTCCAACCTGGTGGTGAATGCTCTTGAAGCTACGCCGCGCGGGGGGCACGTCATCGTGTCTGCTGCTTTGCACGATGGGGCTTGTATTATCGCGGTGGAGGACGATGGGCAGGGAATACCGGCCGCACTGCGAGAGAAAATTCTGCAACCGTTTTTCACAACTAAGTCGCAGGGAACTGGATTGGGTTTGGCGATTGTGGCGAGGCGGGTGGCGGAATTCGGCGGGCGATTGGATTGGGTTAGCCCTGCGAACAACGGGCAGGGAACGCGATTCTGCGTGACGCTGCCGTTAGAGGAAGCAAAGAAGTAAGGAAGCAGGGATGTAAGGGAAAAATCATGAAGACCATCTTGATTGTGGATGACGAACCGGCGGCAAGATACGGGCTGCGGAGGGCGCTGGAGGCCAAATATCGGATCGCGGAGGCGGATTCGGCCGAAGCGGCGCGAGCAGCGCTTGCCCGCGAGCAACCGGACTTGGTGCTGCTGGACGTCGTGCTGCCGGGACAGGACGGGCTATCGTTTCTGCGCTGGATGCGCGAGCAGGGAAGCGAAGTGCCGGTGCTGATGGTTTCGGCACTGGACACCGCGAAAACGGCAGTCGAGGCGCTGCAGCTTGGCGCTGCGGACTACTTAGTGAAAGGTTTCGAACTGGAAGAGCTGCGCCAGCGCGTAGCAACTCTGATGAAGCTGGCCACACTTGAAAAAGAAAATGACGCCCTGCGGCGGCGATTGACGACCGAAGGACAATTTGGCCAGATGATCGGGCGCTCGGCGGAGATGCGGCGCGCTTTCGAGATGGCGGACCGCGTGGCGCCGGCGGATTCGACGGTGCTGATTTTGGGAGAGAGCGGCACGGGAAAGGATTTGCTGGCGCAGGAGATTCATGCGCGCTCGCCGCGAAGCGGCAAAGCCTATGTTGCGGTGAATTGCGCGGCGCTCCCGGAAACGCTCATCGAATCGGAATTATTCGGTTTCGAGCGCGGCGCGTTTACCGGCGCAGCGCAGCAGAAAAAAGGCAAATTCGAACTGGCCTCGGGCGGGACGATTTTCTTGGATGAAATTGGCGACATGAATCCGGTGACGCAAGCCAAAGTTTTGCGCGTACTGGAGAACCGCACGATTGAAAGGCTCGGCGGGACGCAGTCGATTCCGGTGGACGTCCGGGTGATCAGCGCGACGCACCGGAACCTGGCGGCAGAGATCCGCGCCGGAAAATTTCGCGAGGATTTGTTCTACCGACTCCGCGTCGTGACCATTGACCTGCCGCCGCTGCGGGCGCATAAAGAAGATATTGCCTTGCTGACGGAGACCTTTTTGCAAATGCATGGAGCGCGTCTGGGGCGGACCGCGCGGCTCAAGCGCGACGCCATGGCCACAATTGAGAAATATGATTGGCCGGGCAATGTGCGGGAGTTGAAGAATGCAGTGGAACGAAGCCTGGTGCTTTCCCGCGGCGACGAGATCGGCATCGAAGATTTGCCCGGCGAGGTGGTGCACGGCGAGACGACCTCGCTGAAGCATCACGGCGGCGAGCATGACAACGGTATTGGCGAACGGGATTTTCGCGAGGCCAAACGAAAATTCGAAGTAGCCTACCTGACTAGGCAACTGGCGGAGCATCGTTGGAACGTCTCGCGAACCGCGGCAACGATCGGATTGCACCGGCAGAGTCTGCAGGAGAAATTGCGCGAGCTGGGGATCCGGCGGCCGGGCAGAGAACCACTGGAAGACGAATAGGAACTAACACAGAGACCGCAGAGAACACAGAGGGCACAGAGAAGAGCAATGAAGCAGAGAGTCAGAGAATGATTGAAGGGAAAAGCAGGGTGGGAGTCGCTGGATACATTATGGCGGGTGGCGCCAGCTCTCGCTTCGGACGGGACAAGGCGCTCGTGGAGTTTGATGGTCAGCCGATGCTGGCACGAATGATGAAACTGATGCGCAGCGTGACGAAGGACCTGAAATTAGTTGCGACGCCCGAGAAATATGCGGAATTTGGAGCGCAGCTTGTGGCGGACAGTTGGCCCGGGCAGGGACCGCTGGGTGGAATCATCACCGCTCTCGAAGATGCCGCCCAGAGCGCTTCGCAGCCCGAATGGAATCTGATCGTGAGTTGTGACATGCCGTTCCTGACGCTGGATTGGCTGCAATTCCTTGCGAATCGCGCTGCCATGAGCAATGCCCAAGTCGTTTTTCCGCACTCGGCATCCGGGCCCGAACCGCTTTGCGCTTGCTGGCAAACGAGCGCCGCGGCGAAGCTGCGCTCCGGATTCGAACGCGGCGTGCGCAAAGTGACCGAAGGAATCGCACTGCTCCGTGCGGAAGTTCTTGACGGGGCGGACTGGAAACGATTTGATAGCGCAGGGCGGTTGTTCTGGAATATGAATACGGCGGCGGATTACGAGGAAGCGCGGCGGATTCTGGAAGCGGAGCGCAAGTGAGCGAAGAGAAGCCGGTTAATTACTTTGAGTTCCGCGACGTGTGCAAGAGCTTTGACGAGCGCCTGGTGCTCGATCACGTCAGCTTCGCGGTGAAGCGCGGAGAGACGTGCGTGATCATGGGGCGCAGCGGAGTGGGCAAATCCGTTTCGCTGAAGCACATCATGGGTTTCCTGAAAGCGGACTCGGGGCAGATTTTCATCGATGGAGAGGACGTCACCGGTTTCAAGGAAGCGGACTTCGCAGAAGTCCGGCGCAAGGTGACCATGGTCTTCCAGTCCGGCGCGCTCTTCGACTCGCTCACGGTTGGCGAGAACATGGCGTTCCCGTTCGCAGATCAGCCGGGCCTAACCAATGAGGACATCGAAGAGTACGTAATGAAAATCGCGCGCATGCTGGAAGTAGACGACGTCCTCGACAAATTACCCAGCGAACTTTCCACCGGGATGAAGCGCGCCGTGGCCATCGGTCGCGCGCTGGCGCAGAATCCCGAGGCCATCTTGTTCGATGAGCCGACGACCATGGTCGACCCGATCATGGTGGGTCACATGGGCGAGTTGATTCTGCGTCTTAAGAAGGCGTTTCATAAGACATCCATCGTCGTGACCCACGACACGCATCTGGCAAAAAGGCTCGCCGACGTGGTCGTTTTTCTCCAGGATGGCCGGGTAACTTTCTTCGGACCCTGGGCCGCTTTTGAAAATTCAACCGATCCCTTCCTCAAGAATTTCCGCCTGCTGGATGAACTGATCCCCGCGCTGGACGTGGCCCTGTGAGTGCGGCAGACCCGGATGGGGACGCAGAGCGGCCGGCCAGCGCCTCTTCCGATCCAATCAAACAGCTTCGCAAGGAGATGGGCTTCTGGGACGTCCTTCTCTTCAACATCGCAACGGTGCTGGGGCCGCGATGGGTGGCCGCAGCGGCGCACAACGGAACTTCATCGATCAGTTTGTGGATTCTTGCCGCGCTGCTATTCTTTGTGCCTTCCGCGCTGGTGATCAATGAATTGTCATCGCGATTTCCAGAAGAGGGCGGGCTGTACGTCTGGGCCAAGGAAGCGTTCGGAGATTTTCACGGCTTCGTGGCCGGATGGAACTACTGGATCTACACCGTGTTTTATTTCCCCGGGTTGTTGCTGGCCAGTGCGGCGATGAGCGCGTACATTATCGGAGAAAATGGCGCGGCGCTTTCACAAAACCGCACATTCTTGCTTTCCGTCTCGGTCGGTATGCTAGTAGTGGCGGTCGCGCTGAATATCATCGGATTGAACATCGGCAAATGGCTGCAGAATGCGGGCGGCGTGTCCACGTATTTGCCGCTGCTGGCACTGCTTGGCATCGCGGCGATTCTGTGGGTGAAGCACGGATCGGTAACGCAGTTCACGCGCGCCAACATGTTGCCGGTCTGGAATTGGGACACCGTGAACTTCTGGTCGCAAATTGCATTTGCGTTCAGCGGGCTGGAGCTCGTCTCGGCGATGAGTCAGGAAGTGCGCAATCCGCAGAAAACGCTGCCGCAGGCCCTGTATGCATCGGGAGTGCTGATTGCGGGGATGTACATCGTGGCCACGGTTGCGGTGTTGGCTTTAGTTCCGGCGGCGGAAGTATCCGCCACCAGCGGCGTATTTCACGCGATTACGGTGGGGTCAATCGCGCTGAAAATCGGCGTGCTTGGGATTGTTGCGGCGGTAGTGGTGACCGTCGGCAACGCAGGCGGCGTCGGCAGCACGGTGGCCGGGATTGCGCGCGTGCCATTCGTCGTTGGCATCGACCGCTACTTGCCGGCAGCCTTCGGGAAAATTCATCCGCGCTGGAGGACGCCCTACGTTTCGATCCTGGTGCAAGCGATTGCATCGTGTGCGATTCTGCTGATCAGCCAGATCAACGAGACAACACGCGGTGCGTATCAGTTTCTCGTGGATGCCACCATCATTTTGTACTTCATTCCCTTCATCTACATGTTTGCGGCGGCGATCAAGCTGTTTCCGCGGCCGGACCGGCGCACCAACAAAGATGCGGTGCTCATCCCGGGAGGCAAAGCGGGGGTATGGATCGTCTCTGGAACGGGCTTGGCGGCCGTGCTGATTGGTATACTGGTTTCGCTGGTGCCGCCGGGAGATTCGTCGGACAAGCTGGGATTCGAATTGAAACTGGTCGGTGGAACAGTTGCGGCGATCGCCCTGGGACTGACGTTGTACTGGCGCGGAGCACGACAGAAGAACGCCGAACGGTCAGAAGTCTAGAAGCCCTCTTCCACGAGGCGCGCGACCGTTAGTTGTGATTGCCCCGAAGCCGAGAAGCTGCGCGCTTCCAGATAACTTTCGACGTATTTTCCAAGCACATCGCCTTCGAGATTCACCGCGTCGCCCGGCCTGCGGTCGCGGATGTTGGTGTGTAAGTAGGTGTAGGGAATGACGGCGACCTCGGCGATGTTGTTCTGCCAGCGGGCCACGGTGAGGCTGATTCCGTCAATGGTGATCGAGCCTTTTGGCACGACGTAGCGGGCGAATTCCGCGGGGACCTGCACGCCAAACCACCAATTTTCTCCTTCAGGAGTGAGATACGTCACGCGGCCGATGGTGTCCACGTGGCCGAGGACGAAGTGTCCGCCGAACTTCTCTCCCGCGGCGAGCGGCTGCTCGAGATTGACGCGTGCGCCATGATTCAGTCCGCCGCCTTTTGCGCCGAACGAAGTCTTGCGGATCGTTTCACCGGATAAATCCGCGGAGAGCCGATAGTCGTGCAGACCAACCACGGTCAGGCAGCAACCGTTCACGGCGATGCTATGCGAAACAGCGAGCGACGGCGCGACGGACGGGGCATGGATGGTGACGCGCCCTCCGTCGTCTTTGAGGTCGAGCGCTTCGATCGTGCCGATGTGTTCAATGATTCCGGTGAACATAGTGATTCCGATCGCTCTCGAATCCGAGTGTACAGCATTTTGCCCGCGACTCCGAAAGCACTAGACTGGGTCCCATCGGATGGGCAGAGATAACGCCGAGGTCTCACGATGAAAGCATGCGTGTTGCGCGCGCCGGCTGCAATTGAAACGAATCCGCTGGAATATGCGGAAGTCGCGGCGCCGCAGCCAAAGAGCGGTGAAGTGCTCGTGCGTGTGCGCGCCTGCGGCGTGTGCAGAACCGATTTGCATGTGATCGAAGGAGAATTGCCGCCGCGCAAATCGCCGGTGATTCCGGGCCACCAGGTCGTGGGCATTGTCGAGAGGCAAGGGGAGGACACGCGGCGCTTCGCGATCGGCGACCGCGTCGGCATCGCCTGGCTTCATCGGACGGATGGAACCTGCGAATATTGCAAGACAGGCGCGGAAAATCTTTGCGACAACCCGATGTTCACGGGCTACAGCGTGAATGGCGGTTATGCGGAATACATCGTTGCGCCGGAAGATTTCATCTACGCCCTTCCGGCAGAATTCCCCGATGAACAGACCGCGCCGCTGCTCTGCGCAGGAATCATCGGGTTCCGGTCGCTGCGGCTCTCCGGGATCAAAGCAAGCGGACGACTGGGCTTTTATGGCTTCGGGGCAGCGGCGCACGTGGCGATTCAGGTGGCACGGCACTGGAACGTGGAAGTGTTTGCTTCCACGCGCGACGTTCGTCACCAAAAACTCGCGCTGGAGTTGGGCGCGGCGTGGGCCGGAAGCACGTATGATGAACCTCCGAAGAAGCTGGACGCCGCGATCATATTCGCACCGGCCGGAGAAATCATTCCGGCAGCTCTAAAGGCCCTCAAGAAAGGCGGCGCGCTCATTCTCGGCGGAATCCACATGAGCCCCATTCCATCGTTCAGTTACGACCTGTTGTATCAGGAGCGCGTAATCCGCAGCGTGGCGAACAATACGCGGCAAGACGGCGAAGACTTCCTTCGCGTTGCCGCTGAAATTCCGATTCGAACGCACGTACAAATCTTTCCTCTCGCGGAAGCCAACCGTGCCCTCAATGCCCTTAAGAACGATGCCATCCCCGGCGCCGCCGTTCTCCGGGTCAGCGAATGAGCCTCACTGTAACGGCGGAGAAGACGCGATTTTCGCGGGCATTTTTGGCCGCTCGTCGCCGGGGGAAATTTCCGTCAATTTCTGGAAGTAGTGTTTGGCGACCGTAGCGTTCCCCGCAGCCTCCGCGGCTTGAGCGGCGCCATATAGAGCATTGAACCGGTTTGGCGCGACCTTCAGAACGGCTTCATATTCCGCGAGCGATTCTTGCGCATGGTTCTCCAGCAGAAGTAACTCTGCGAGCATTTCCCTGGCGGGCGAAACCGCGCCCGGCGTCACTGCGTGCTTGTCCATGCTCTCTTCGAGTTCGACCGCGAATCGCATCTTAGAGATGGCATTGCTCTTGTTGCCGGCATTTTCTGCGATCCATGCCGCCACCTCGCGTCGCTGCACTTCGATTTGGTTTGCCCAGTAGACGTTGTTCTGTTTGGCGGTCACGTCGCGAAGCGTCGCAAGAGTCTGCTCGGCTTTGGCGGCGCGATCCAGGTTGCCGGAGCGCGCACTGCCCTCTCCGATTGCGGCCCAGGTGATCGCCTCCGCCCACGGCACAGCGCCTTCCCTCACCTTCAATGTACCGGCCTGTTCCCAATTGCCAAGCTCGATCGCCGCGCGGGCGGGAATCGCTGCGAGGGCGTAGTCACCCGTCAGCGTGAGCATTGAAACGGGCGGCAGCGCGTTCATTTCATCCAGCACGGCCTTCGCTTGTTTCACTTGGCCACTCTGCAGATAAGCATATTCGAGATAATCCAGGGCATGCAGTCGCTGGTCACGCGCCTCACCGTTCAGCGAAGCGGGCTCCGCCGCCGCCGCGAGCTGCGCGGATTTCATGTTCGAACGGATGGATTCATCCCACGACCCAACCCGGATGAAGAGATGCGAAGGCATGTGATTCGCATGAGCCGAAGCAGGCGCAATATTTGCGTACATGCGTGCGGCCGGAAGGCCTCGCTCTGCCAGCACCGGGTTGTCGTAGCAATGGATGATGTAATGCGCCACTCCGGGATGGTGCGGCAGTTTCTGGAAGATGGGTTCGAGGATCTCACCGCACCGGTGCTGATTGGCAAAGGTCTTATCGGTTTTGGGCGCGGTGATGGAGAGCGTTAGCGCGTGGAAAATGGCGGCCTCGTTGTCGCCGGGGTAAGCGGCCTGCACTTCGCCCATTTTCTTTTCGAATGCCCGGGAGTGTGCGGCGGCATCCTTGCCATCTTCCGCATAAATCTCAGCCAGCGCTTCAATATATGATTTCTCGCGGGCCGTCGTCGTAGCGTTAGAGGCGGCGAGTTCCGCGGCCTTCTTGACTGCTAGCCTGCCAGCGGGCGTATCCCCGTTATCCCACAGACCGTGGTAGTGCGACATGGCGACGCCCCATTGCGCCATCGCGCAAGTCGGATCCTGGGTCGAGATTTCGCTGAACGCCTGTCTCGCTTGCTCGTACTGGAAAGAATGCAGCAGAGCCACCGCCCGATTGAAACCAAGCTCTACGCCTTTGGAGCAGGATATCGGGAAGTGGACAGAGCCTACTTCTTCTGTCGAGAGCTCGTGGTGGTGTTCTTGAGCGGCCAGAGCCAGTGATCCAGAACAGAGATAGGCCAGGAATAGAATTGCAGCGCGGCGCATACGACACCCTCTTCTTGCGGATATGCCAATCACGGGAAACTGAATGGGAAAATCCTTTGCAAAAAGTATGTCCTTGGCGGCCGAACAAGTCAACGTAGAAAGTCGTGCAAGTAGGCTTCCACAGCAAAATCGGGGCCGAACTGCTGCGTGCGAACGTTGCGCAGCGGCGGAAGACTGAGCTTCGGAGCGAGCGCGAAGGGGACGCGATTCTCGCCGGCAATCGTCGGCGCGTAAAAGAGAAAAAGTTTGTGAACGATACCCGCGGCGAGTGCCGCGCCATTCAAGAGCGGGCCGGCTTCTAGTAAAACGCTGAGAATTTCGCGGCGTCCGAGTTCAAAGAGCACGGAAGACAGATCGATGCGGCCATTTTTTGCCTTTGCGCGGATAACTTCCGCGCCCCCGTCTTGCAGTTTACGCGCTTTCGGTGAATTCACTGGGAGAGTGGTGAATACCAAGAGATCGTCGTCCGAGGTTTTCACAATGCGGGATTTTGCCGAAAGGTGCAGCTTCGAATCGAGAACAGCACGGAGGAGGCGTTTGCGGCGCGGGAGACCGCTGCGATCGGTAAGCAACGGATCATCGGCGAGAATCGTGCCGATTCCGGTGAGCAGCGCGTCCGAAGCATGACGCATGCGATGAACTTCCGCGCGGGACTCTTCCGAAGTAATCCACCTCCGGCGCTTGCCGGAGTTCTTGCCGATCCTTTTTTCGGAACGCGGGAGAGCCAGCTGACCGTCAAGCGTCATCGCCGACTTCAGCGTGACGAATGGCTTCTTCGTTCGAATCCAGCATGCGAACGGCTCATTGAGGCGGCGCGCCTCTTCTTCGCAGGCACCCGTGAAAACATCGATGCCTGCATCGCGGAGACGCTCAAAGCCACGGCCGGAATTAACGGGATTCGGATCGTCCATGGCCGCGACGACGCGTTGAACGCCCGCGGCGATGATCGCTTCCGTGCAAGGGCCAGTGCGCCCGGTGTGATTGCAAGGTTCGAGCGTGACGTAAAGCGTCGCGCCGCGCGCCTTTTCACCGGCGGACTTCAGCGCGACGATTTCCGCGTGGTCGCGCCATTCGTATTGATGAAAACCTTCACCGACGATCTGGCCCTCGCGCACGATAACGCAACCCACCATGGGATTGGGGCTGGCGAGGCCGGTGCCTTTGCGGGCCAGGGCCAGCGCGTGTTGCATGAAGCGAATGGCGTGTGCGTCCACGGTTCAGTCGAAGAGGGAATTGGCGTAGGTTTCCGCGTCGAAGGGAACCATGTCGTTGATCTGCTCGCCCGTGCCAACGAAGCGGATCGGCAAGCCCAGTTCGCGCGAGATCGCGACAACGATGCCGCCCTTGGCCGTGCCATCGAGCTTCGTGAGGATGATCCCGGTAACGGCGACCGTGGAAGTGAATTCGCGGGCCTGAGCAAGACCGTTCTGCCCCGTGGTGGCGTCGAGAACCAACAAAACATCGTGCGGCGCGCCGGGAATCACTTTCGCGGCCGTACGCTTCATTTTTTCGAGCTCGGCCATGAGGTTCGATTTGGTATGCAGGCGCCCGGCCGTATCGACAATGACCACATCCGCTGAACGCGCTTTGGCCGCGGCAACCGCGTCGTAGACTACGGCCGCCGGATCGGCGCCGGATTTCTGTTTGATGACCTCGATGCCGTTACGCTGCGCCCAGATTTCCAGTTGCTCGACCGCAGCGGCGCGAAACGTGTCCGCGGCGCAGAGCACCACGCTGCGTCCCTCCTGGCGAAGCCGGTTTGCGAGTTTTCCAATGCTGGTAGTCTTGCCCGCGCCATTGACACCAACAATGAAAATCACGCGCGTGCCGCTGCCATTCTGTGAAGTGGAAATGCCGCTCCCAGCCGCCACGTCTGGCCGGAGGGGTGCGTTCAGAATTCGAATGATGTGCGACTTGATCTCGCGCTTGAGCTGCGCGGCATCCGAGAGCGCGTTGCGGTCCATTTTTTCGCGCACCGCGTCGAGAATTTCGCGCGTCGGCTTCACGCCCAGGTCTGCGGAGAGAAGCGCCGTCTCCAGTTCCTTGAGGATCGAAGGATCGATCTTCCGGTCGCCGAGAAAAATAGTATCAACGGTCTCGGAGAGCGCCGCCTTGGTCTTGCTGACGGACTGCTTCAACCGCTCAAGAAGCGTCGGCTCCGGTTCATTCTTGCCGAAAAGTGAAATCATAAGGCTACGCGCATGACAGTCGCGGCAACCCAAAATTGTAGCAGATGGAGAACGGGCCGCTAAGACCTTGGTGACCTTGGTCTAAATCGCACGCGCCATTTTGGCAAAGTTGTCCCACAGGAGTAGGGCAGCGCACACAATTGAGCTCAAAAGTGGATAGAGCGCCAACACGATGTCCTTTCGGACTGGGAAATACTTCCTGGCTGCGAATTCAATTGGGTACTGAGCGAGAATCAACAAAACGCCCAGAAAAAACGCGAGCTTCGGGCTGGGTGGGATTTCTTGAAGACGGAAGAGAATACGACCAATCCAAGTCAGCAGAAAGACGAGAATTCCAGCAACGGCTGCAAGAATCAGGAACTCCTCGAATAATTCCAGATACGCGAGATTCCACTGACCTACTCGGTCATCGTCGACATCGCGAAACAGGTATACGGAAATGGCATTGAGGGGTAACGCCGTGATGGTCATGGCCCCGATAAAACTGTAAGTAAGCCGCCACATAAATTCCGCCCGGCTGAGTGTACACCAGGCGAGACTCAGTACCCCATTAGGTAGAAGGACGTGCTAAACGTGGACTTCGACCGCGCTGAGGCGGAGCTTGCCGGCGTTGACGGCGGACTCTAGAGCGGTCACAACCACCGCATCAAATTTTGATCCGGTCAGGGCCCGAATGCGGTCCATCGCGTATTCCAGTTCCATCGCCGACTGATAGGGGCGATTCGTCGTCATGGCATCGAGGGTATCTGCCACGCCGATGATGCGCGCCATCATCGGAATCTGCTGCCCTTGCAAACCGTAGGGATAACCGCGCCCGTCCATATGTTCGTGGTGCAGCTCGATGCCCGGGAGCATTTCCTTCAACTGCGAAACCGGGCGCATGATGTTCGCGCCTTTCACGGTGTGCTGTTTCATCAATCCGAATTCCTCGGGCGTCAGCGAGCCGGGCTTCTTCAGCACGCGGTCTTCGACACCGATTTTTCCGACGTCGTGCAGCAACGCCGCAATGCGCAGCTTGTCCAGGTCCTCCGTGGAGAGTCCCAGCTCCTGTCCGATAAGCGCCGAATACTTCGCCACGCGGCCGGAGTGACCGCGCGTGTACGGATCCTTTTCGTCGATGGCCGCGGCGAGCATGCGGATCGATCCGATAAACAGTTCGCGGTTTTCCTCCGCGGCTTCCTTCAGGCGCTCGATGTACTCCTCGATGTCGCCGGCCATCTTGTTGAAGTTTTCAGCCAGTTCGCTGATCTCCGAAGACCCGCGGACGGGTGAGCGCTGGTGAAATTCGCCGCGGCTGATCGCGCGCGTGGAGGCCGCCAGCCCGCGGATGGGACCGCTGATGCCCACCGCGAAGAAGTAGCCGACGATAATCGCGGCCAGAATGACGACGCTGACGAATGCCAGCGCCTCCTGGTTCAGCTCGGTGACGCCCGTGTCGCTCTGCGCCTGATTCAGGCTCCGCTGCGCGATGACCGCCCAATTCACTTCCGGAAAAGTGCTGTAGGTCCCGATCATCTCGACCGGGTGTTTCTTGCCCGTCTCGGTAAAGCGAACCGTTTCCGTGCTGCGAAGCTCCTGCGGCAGCGCCTTCACTTGCGCAACAAGCGAATCGCTGCTGACGTCCGCGCCAGGAACGAAGTTTTTCGTGTCCGGGTGCGCCACCAGGCGGCCGTTGTGATCCACCAGAAAAACGGTCCGTCCCCGCACGCTGGCTTCCTGCAAACGGTGAACGATGGGATCCAGCGATACGACCGCCGCGAGCATTCCCGTAAAGTTGTCGCTCACGTCTTTCAAGGGCACGGCCACGACGAAGGCCGGCCGGTTTTCCGGTGCCAGCGCCAGCGGATCGCTGCGAAACTTCACCACCTGCAATTGCTGCGACTGCAAGCAGGTAACAAAGGCCCGCTGCAGCGCTCTCGCAACGAACGGATCCTGCTCTGCCCGGAAATTTCCCTGCGAAGCGCTCGTCCCTTTTCCGGACTTCCCAACCGCCGTCAGGTAAATGAACGTATTGCGATTGCTGTCGACAAAATTCTCCAGCAGGCGGGTGACCTTGGGTTCTGACGCCGAATCTTCCACGTTATCGATGAGGCCGGTCAGTGCGAGAATCTGCCGTTCGCTCAGGAGCTGTTGCGTTAGGTTGGATTCGAACAGCTGAATTTCCTGCGCCAGCGACCTGGTCAGATCCGTTTGCTGGACTCGTTCGGTATCCACCAGCTTGTCTTGGCTAAGCTGCAATACCTGGCGGTGGTAGAGACCCATAGGTAGCACGCTAACCAGCAAAAGCGCTCCCAGAACGAGCCAAAGAATGCGCACGCGCCCCGCGCGCACACGTTCCCAGCGAGATTCGGCATCTAGCGACATCTCTACTATTCATTGTAGGAGAACCTGACGTACTTAGGCTGTTCGCTAGCGCTGCGCGTCGCGCATGTGCAACTGGGACTTTAGTACTACAGGCGGAAAAAGTGCACGGTCACGGGCTATTCGTTGGCAGGCACTCTTCAACAAACACCGCCCAACAGGCACCGTTAAACCCTATTCCTCGGCTTTTCACTAGAAGCTGTTTCAAAACCTCAGTTTTGGCTCCCCACAAATTGGTGATTCTAAAGGAAGTGAAGTCGGTTTTGAAACCAGCTCTAACAACTGAAAACTTGTCGCTGATAATCACGGCTAGTGCGGTCGTAGATACCACTCAACACGCACCGTCAACAGCAATTCCTCCACTACCTACTAACAACTAAAAACTAACAACAAAAAAACTGAAAACTGAAAACCACGCTCTGTCACTCCCGCTTCAAAGGCCGCTCCATAATGTCCCGAATAGCATCTTTGGGAGACTTGCCCGCGTGCAGGAAAGCGTCAACCTGTTCCGTGATCGGCATTTCGATTCGGTGTTCGCGGGCCAGCGCCAGCAATGGCGCGGCAGTATTCACGCCCTCGGCAACCATGCGCATATTCGTGAGGATTTCGCTCAGAGGACGTCCTTTGCCGAGTTCGATTCCCACAAAGCGATTGCGGCTGAGCGAGCCCGTGCAAGTGAGAACCAAATCGCCCAACCCTGCCAGGCCGCTAAGCGTCTCCGGCCGCGCTCCCAGGGCCACCGCCAAACGTGCCATTTCCGCGAGGCCGCGCGTGATCAGCGCCGCGAGAGCATTCGAACCGAGACCGAGCCCCTGGCACGCCCCGGCAGCAATGGCCATCACGTTTTTCATCGCGCCAGCCAGCTCCACGCCCAGAACGTCGTCGTTGGTATAGAGACGGAACGCCGGCCCGGCGAACTCTTCCTGCAGCTCGGCGGCGAGCGCGGCATCCCGCGAGGCCAGAACGACGGCCGTAGGTTCGCCGCGAGCGGCCTCCATGGCGAACGACGGTCCGGAAATCACGGCGAGGCGCGGCACAAATTTCGGCGAGACGACCTGCGCGATCACTTCGCTCATTCGCAGGTGCGTTGATGGCTCAAGGCCCTTGCTGGCGCTGACGAAACTCGCGCCGGAGGCGACAAAGGGAAGCGCGGAAGCGTAAATGGTGCGAGCATGGGCTGCGGGCATGGCGCCGAGGATGACTTGCGGGCCGGAAAGCGCGGCTTCCAATTGAGAATGAACGCGAACGCTCTCAGGCAATTTAGGGCCGGGAAGATACGTTTTGTTTTCACGGTCGCGACGGATTGACTCGGCGAGTCCGGCGTTGTGCACCCAAAGTGAGATTTCGTGGGGCTTGCGGCTGCGCCAAAGCACGATCGCCAGCGCCGTGCCCCAGCCTCCGCCGCCGAGAATCGCGATCTTCGTCAATCCGTTTCCTTCTTCCTGCTAAAGGAAAAGCGCGGCTCGGTGCCTTCGACGAGGCGCTGAAAGTTGGCGTCATGCTTGTAAATGACCAGCAGCGCGATGGCCAGCGTTCCCACGTTGACGATGATCGGCGGCGCACGGCGCGGCGCCCACAGAAAATAGATGAGCAGCGGCATGGCCGCGGCCGCCGCGATGGAACCGAGCGAAACGTAGCGCCAATAGGCTACGCAAAGTAGGAACAGCAACAGGGCGCTGACGGCTGCAAGCGGGCAGAGGGCAAGAAACACGCCAAGAGCAGTGGCCACGCCTTTGCCACCCTTGAACTTCAGCCATAACGGAAAGCAATGTCCGAGCAGTACGGCGAAAGCGGCAATCATCATCCAGGTGGCGCTTTCGTTGGTCACACGGCCGGCGAGCCAGACGGCAGCCGCGCCCTTCGCGGTGTCGAAGCCCAGCGTGAGAATTCCCGCCAGCGGGCCCGCGACACGCGCGACGTTGGTTGCGCCGATGTTGCCGCTGCCGGCTTTGCGCACGTCCGTGCCGCCAAATAATTTCGCGAGGAGCAACCCGAAGGGAATCGAGCCAAGAAGGTACGCGGCGAAAGGAATCAGGAGGACAGTGATCGAGATTTCAGGCATGCGATGCTAGGCCTCCGCCGCCGCGAACGGAAAACTTTCGAGCGTAGTGTACTCCGCGCCGGAGGATTTCAGCTTGCTTTCGATTAGATGAACTTGACCGGTGCGCAGCGTTCCAAAAGCTCGCACTTCGTTCTCCCGGATCGCGGAACGAAGTTTTTCCGGCAGTCCAGGAGGTTCGAATCGCGCCAGCGTCAGATGCGGCGAAAAAGGCCGCTGTTCGCGAGAGATGCCAAGTTTTTCCGTGGCGCGGTCGATATCGAGCGCCAGGTCTTTCAGATTCGGCGAAGCCTCGATGCCGGCCCAGAAAACGCGAGGATGTTTTTCATTGGGGAAAAAGCCGAGTCCGCGAAAATCGACCGTAACGGGTTGATCTGAACGCGCGCCGGCTAGAGCGCTGCGAATGGCGGCGAGTTTTGTTTCCTGCACTTCACCAATGAATTTGAGCGTCACGTGAAGATTCTCCGGACGCACCCAGCGAGTTTGCGGCGACACCGTGCGAAGGGATTTGAGCAAGGCCGCGAGATTTTCTCGCACCGTGGACGGAATCTCCAGCGCGACGAACAAGCGCATGGGAACTCAAGACCTTTTGGCACTGCGTGCCGGCAGCTCCCCGCCGTTGTAGAGGAAATGGACGCGCACCAGATCGAGCGCCAGCTGCGAGGCATGCCAGCGGATGGCTTCGCGATCACCCGGGAAGAGCACTCCGCGCTCTTTGACGCCACCGGCATGCGACAGCGCAATGTGCACGGTGCCCACGGGCTTTTCCTCGGTCCCGCCGCCCGGTCCGGCGATGCCGGTGATCCCCACGCCCAGTGTGCTGCCGACGTGACGGCGGATGCCCTCGGCCAGCGCGATCGCCACTTCACTGCTTACGGCGCCTTTGGTCTGGATGAGTTCCGGCGGGACATCCGCCCACGCCGTCTTCAACTCGTTGCTATAGCTCACGACCCCACCCAAAAAATACGATGAGCTGCCCGCGATGCTCGTCAGCCGCTGGGCGAGCAAGCCGCCCGTGCAGCTTTCCGCGGCGGAGATGGTGGAGTTGTGCCTCGTCAGCAGGCCCGCCACCACTTCTTCCATCGAAGAACCGTCCTGCGAGAAGATGCGGTCGGTCAGCGCGATTTCAAATCCCTGCACGATTTCGTCCAGCGTTTTTTGCGCGTGCGCCGCATCGCCGGTCCACACTCTCAAATGGATCTGAATTTCGCCTGGCGCGGCGAGGATCGTGGTGTTCACGTCGGGATAGCGCGTGTACATGGGTTTGATCCGCTGCTCGACGCTCGATTCTCCCATGCCCGCCACGCGCAATTCCCGATGAAACATTCGAATGCTCGAGCTGCGCCGCTGCAGCCTCGGCAAAACCTGCTCCTGGTACATGGGCTTCAATTCGCGCGGCGGGCCGGGCAGCAAGGCGAGGAAGCGGCCCGCATCTTCAATCCACAGCCCCGGCGCCGAACCGCGCGGATTTTCGAGAATCTCCGCGCCTTCCGGAACCATCGCCTGCCGCACATTCACCGCCGGCATCTCTCGGCCGAGCTGCCGGAATCGGCCTTCGATGTAACGGAGAATCGCTTCGTTGCGGTGCAGCTTGCGGCCCAGAAGCTCCGCGACGGTTTCGCGCGTCAGGTCGTCTTCCGTGGGGCCCAGCCCGCCCGAGGCGATGACCAGTTCGACGCGCTCCAGCGCCTCCTTGAATGCGGCGCTCAAATAATCGCGATTGTCCCCGACGATCGATTTGCGTACCACCTCGATGCCGAGCTTGTTCAGCTCTTCGGTCAAGAAAAGCGAGTTGGTGTCCATGCGGTCCGGAGTCAGCAATTCCGAACCAACCGCGATGATTTCCGCTTTCATCCGTTCAGTTATCCGATCAATGGCAAGCCGCGGACGTCCCAATCGAGCGTGAACAAGGAGTCAGTGGTGGCAAGAATCGCGCGGCCGGAAGGCTGGAGCGCCATGCCCACAATGCCGGAGCCGCTGAGGACAACCTCGGCTTGAGCTTGCGGCGTGATCCGCACAATTCCGCGTCGGCCGCCGTAAGAACCCGCCACATAAAGATTTCCGTCGCGATCCAAAGCGAGCCCCTGCGGTCGGCCGAGGCCGCGGAAGAAAACGCTCACATCGCCGCCCTGCGTGATGCGGTGGATGCGGTCAAAGCTAGAGGTCGTCGGCCCGGAAACGTACAGATCGCCGCTGGGATGAAACGCCAGGTGATACGCGGCGATGGAGGGCTCGAGCGTAGCAAAAACAAAAATCTCGCGGCTCGGGCTGATCTTGAAAACCGTGCCGCTGCGGTCTCCAACGTATAGATTGCCGTTGTGATCAAACGCAATTCCCGTGGCGACCCCCATGCCTTCGATCCACTCCTCAGCGCGGCCATCGGGCGTGATGCGATGAATCGTGCCGTCGCTGCGGCAGGAGACGAAGAGATTGCCCATGCGATCGAGCGCCAGGCCGCTCGGATTCATCAGCGAAGTGATGAACGGCTTCACGCTGTAATTCGCGGTGATCTTGTAAAGCGAAACGGGAACACGCTGGCCCCGCGGGCCGGAAAACGTGACGTAAATGTTGCCGTCCAGATCGACCGCGGGATTCGCGACGGGATGAAGGTTGTCCGCGATTTGCAGGCCGATGTGCACGGGATGCGGCGGGCTTTCGTGTCCGGCCGTGGCGACGCGCACCACTCCGCCGTTCGCCCCTTCCGGAACGCGCGCAACCAGCCGATTCTCGCTGGCGAGCGCAACGCTGGCTTCGGCTTCCCCGAAGCGCACCACCGGACGCGGCTGCGCGCTCGAGACGAAGCCGCGCCCATGAATGGTGATCTCTCCGCCCGGAATAGCTGCCGTGGGCGCAACTCTCTCAATGTGCGGAATGCCGTTTTTTTCTGCCGACGACCCGAACCCGAATTTCATACCAGCCTAATGTGAAACGTGAACAAACCAAAGTGTAACGCCACACGCAGCAGAATTGCAGCGTAGATGCCCGCCATCCAGTCATCGGCCATGATTCCCCATCCGCCGGGCAGTTTTTCCAGCCGGCGGATAGGCCATGGCTTCCAGATGTCAAACACCCGAAAAAGTATAAAACCGAGCAAAAGATATTTCCAATTGACCAGGCTTAGCGCAAAGAAAATCGCGAAGTCGGAGAAGTCCATGTGCGCCATAAAATGCGGCAGCGCAATGGGAATGAGCGGGAGGAAGAGAGCGAAGTGTTGTCCCGCGACTTCATCGATGACCACGAATTGCGGATCTTTGATTCCCGCGTAGGTGGCCGTCCGGGAAGCGCTCCACACCCCAATCGCCCCCATCAAGACGAGGAGGACCAGAGCACAAAACACCGGCAGCGCCAGGATGGAGTTGTGAATGTCGCTGCCTGGGACGAGAAAGTGCTCACCCGCAAACACCGCGTCTGAATCGGGATGCAGAGAGAACAATCCGCCGGAGGACGTGGGCCGCAGAAAAAACACAGACGAGAGATAGGCGGTCGCGACTCCCACGAGCGAGCCAAATGTGCCCGGTGACTTGGGAATGTATCCCACGCCTAACGCAGTGGCGATAGCGAGCGCGAGCCGCGGCTTCTTGCGCGGTGTTTCCGGCGCTGCTGTGGCGTCAGTGGTCGGCGTCATTCGGGTTATCCAAATCCTTGTCCAAAGGAAGGACCATGGTGTTTCCCTCGCCTTCACCAGTGTGTTCTTCAGTGAAGACCGGTTCGGACACCACGTACTTCTCGCTGGCCCAGTTCCCCAGGTCCCGTTCCCGGCAGCGCTCGCTGCAAAAAGGGAAGTCCGCGTGGACCGCGGAGTCGGTCTCGGCTTTGCATATGGGGCACTTGTGTTTCATCGCGCGATTCTTTTCTTCTCTGCAAACTCTGTGTTCTTTGGGCGCTCTGTGTTGAAAGACCTTACACGGAGGTCACAAAGCTCGCAGAGGCCAAGGTAACGTGAACTTCGAAAGAAGAGTATAGCTCAGGCCAGGACGCGGAGGGGTGCCCCCGTGGCGATGCGATGAAGTTTTTCGGCGGCTGGCACCGGCGGCATTGGCGCAGCCCCCGCGGCAGGCCGCGGCAGAATTTCGACGACGCGCCCGACCAGGTCGTAGGCGTCCGTCTTGGTAATTTCAACGCGGGCGATGTCGCCCGCTTCCGCGACTTCTCCACCGCGCAATTCAATATCGGTGAGATATAGCTTCCCGTCGATCTCCGGTGCCATGCCTTCCAGCCGCGCTTCCCAAACGAGAGGATTGTCTTTCGAAGGGCCTTCGACCAGCGCCGTGAGTGCTCGGTCTTTGGAAGCCCGCGCCTTTACGCGCAAATACTTCGCCCGCAGATTCTCTCGCGAGATTTTCTTTTGAATGGCCATCAAGCGGTTGCGGCGATCGCTGATCGTCTCCGCGTCTACTTTTTCATCCAGCGCGTAGCTTCCCGCATTGTCCACATCGGAATACTCGAAGACGCCCATCCAGTCGAGGTTCGCGGTCCTCACGAAATCGCGCAACTCCTCGAAATCGGCTTCGGTTTCGCCCGGAAAGCCCACGATGAACGATGTGCGCAGCGAAACTCCGGGAATTGTCGTTCGAATGCGCTCCAGCAATTTCAAGAACGCGTCGCCGTTCGAACCGCGCTTCATCCGCGCCAGCACGTTGCGGCTGGCGTGCTGCAGCGGCATGTCCATGTACTTCGCAAGCCGCGGGTGCGCCGCGATGGTATCGAGCAATTTCTGCGTGACACGATTCGGATAAGCGTACAAAAATCGCACCCACAGCAAACCGTCGGTCTGCGCAAGTTTTTCCAGGAGCTGCGCTAGGCCGTCCCGCAGCCCCAGGTCTTCGCCGTAAGAAGTCGTGTCCTGCCCGATCAGCGTGATTTCCCGCCCCCCGGCCCTTGCTAGATTCTCCGCCTCGCGCACCACGGATTCGAATCGCCGGCTGCGAAACGCGCCGCGAAGCTGCGGAATGATGCAAAACGTGCAGGGATGGTCGCAGCCTTCCGCGATTTTGATGTACGCCGCGTGTTTCGGCGTGGTGACGATACGCGGCGTCAGGTCGTGATAGAGAAACGCGGACGGCTGCGCCGGAAGCACGCGAAGATCCCCTTCCACCGCTTCCATAATGCGTTCGACTTCGCCGGTGCCGATGACCGCGTCCACTTCCGGCACTTGCTCCAGAATTTGTGCGCGAAACCGTTCCACCAGGCAGCCCGCCACGATCAGTTTTTTTGCCGCGCCGAATTTCTTGTGCTCCGCCATTTCCAGAATGGCGTCCACGGACTCTTTTTGCGCCGCTTCAATAAAGCTGCACGTATTAACGACCAATATTTCCGCTTCATCGGCACGCGGCGTCAGTTCATATCCTTCGCGCGCAAGAATACCCATCATCACCTCGCTGTCCACGAGGTTTTTGGGGCATCCCAGGCTGACGAATCCGACCTTGGTCATAGGCTATAAATTTGCACCTTTGCGCAATTTTCAATTGTAACATGAGCCGTTCATTCTCGTGTTTGCAGGGGCGCGGCGCGGCTTCGTCCCTTCTTGGCAGGACGGAATCTATCGTCAGCGCGCCCGCAGTGCCGCGCGAATCTGATCGAGGAGGTGGCGCAAGCGCGTGGTATCGCACGGCGCGCCGCCAAAGCGTGCGTGCGCGTAAATCTGCGTGAATTCCCGCACGGCGGGCGCGAGATTCGGCGAATCCACGGCGGCCGCGAATTCGAACGGTGTCTGAGACAGATTTCGCATCAGTCCGCGGCGCGCAAGCATTCGAAGCAGTTCCGCGTAGAGCCGCGATGCAAGCTGGGGATTGGCGCGGGCCACCTTGGATCCGCGCAACTGAAAGAACAAACGGATGCGGCGGCTCAGTTCAGCGAGAACATTGAAACGCAAAGCCGCCAGAAAGAGCACCAGCGCGACCGGCAGCAAATAGCCCAGCGCGCCCCGTTGAAGCTGCCACGACTTCATCCATTTCTTACCCGCGCGCTGCTTGTGTTCGAACCAGTCGCGCGCGGATTCGCTCCAATTTCGCGAGTCCCGCTGCAGGTTCTGCGCCAGGGCTACCTGGTGGGCGAAGTCGTAGCCGATTACCCATTCGCTCCAGGTGATCTCCATCCAGTCGGCATACTGCCCCAGACGAGTCAGGAAGCCGGTCTCGTTTTCCGGACTAGCCGGGGTGGGATCAAATACTTGCCATTCATTGCCCGGAAAATAGACCTCCACCCAGCTATGCGCGTCGCTCGCGCGAACGATGTAGTCGCCGCCCAGATCGTTGTATTCACCCGGGAGGAAGCCATTGACTTCACGCGAAGGAACTCCGAGCGTGCGCAGCATGATGGTCATTGCCGAAGCAAAGTATTCGCAGTGGCCCGCGCGAGTTTCGAAAAGAAAATGAGCGAGCGGATCGTCCCCCGGTTTCCCGGCCAGATTTAGGGTGTACGTGAAACGGTTGTGCAGGTAGCTTTCGATCGCCAGCGCCTTGTCAAAGGGAGTTCGGGCGTTTTTCGTGATCTCTTTGGCAAGCTCCGGGATGCGCGGATCAAGCGAAGGAAGCTGCAGGTTCGCTTCTATGATATCCGGTGAATAGTCCGTCGAAGCAGCGCGGAGCTTCGCGGCGTTCAGCGGAGGCAAGAGCGAAAAGCCCGCATACCGGATGGCCGAGTAGTCGTGAAAGGGTTTCAGCAGGGTATCGGTGGAATCCCGGAAAATATAAGTGCGGCGAATCGCGTTGAACGAGTTGTTGTTTTCACCGTTGAAATTTCCTTTGAGAGAGATGACTTTGCCCGGAACGAAAATGGCGTCGGTGGCTATGGGCTCAAGGTAGACGGTGTAGATCATTCCTGGATCGGGTGTAGCTGTTTTCTGCGGCGAATCCCCGGCTTGAATCCAGCCAGCATCGCCCGTGTACAATTTTTGTGCGCCGCGATCCAAGGTGCTCCACCGCCAGCCGTCGAAAGTCGTAAGCGCGATGCCCCTCCAGCGCAGCCGGTCGTAACCAATCGGTTTTCCTGTTTGTACGCGCATAACCACCGCGGAATTCTTTTTGATCTCGCCGATTTGGCCAAGCTCGACGTTTTCCGTGAAACCGGACATGAGCGAGGGGCTGAAGCTGGCGCGGCCGAGGTACCCGGCGCTGAAACGCGGGAAAAAGAAAAACAGCACGCCACCCAGAACGATGGAGCCCGTCGCCACGCTGAGAGCGGAAAGACTAAGCGCGCGATTCAATCTTCGATCGCGCTCCGTGTGCACATGAAGAACGGGCGAGACGGCGCCGAGGGCTCCGCGGCGCAATTCCATCCCAACGAAAGTGGAAACACCGAACAGGAGAAAGATGAAAAACAGAATCAGGAAGGTGGTATCTACGGTAAGGACCGCTGCAGCGAGAATACCGGAAAAGGAGAGCATCGAGAGAAACAGCGCATCCCGGTCCGTGACCGCGCTATAGAGGCGGACGATGCTGACAAAAATCAGAAAATGCACCGCTGCCAGAAGCGCGGCGAACAGCGGCGGATTGGACGAATTTCCAACCGAAAAACGCGAGAGAAGTAGGGCATCCACGGGGAAGAATGCCAGGTAAGCGATCACGCTCCAGGTTGCGGCGCGGTGCGAAAGTTCGGCGGGGCGCCCGTGCCACCAGCGAAAGCCCTTGTAGAGCACTATTAGCGGAGCTGCTAAGCTGGTGATGACGTCGAGCTTCCCGGTGCTGACGAGCGTGGCCGTCGAAGTGAGCATGAGCAATGAAAGCGAGGTGCGGAAGAAGCGCTCGGCGGGCAGCGCGGGGTCACTCGCAGTTGAGATGGAGGCGGCCATGGCGGAGTTTTTATCGTAGCACCCGCGGGGCCCAGCGGAAACGAGGCGAGGCGAAAGGATAACTCTCAGTGCTTGGCCGGAACGAAAACCGCCACTGCCAGAGCGGCGCGGGCGACTTTCCTGGTGAGGTTGGAAACGGGCAGGCTGGAGATGTCACCAAGCGGGACTTGCCTCGCACCGGGGACGCGAGGGAGTTTTTCTACGATGATGAGGAAGGGCAAGAGGGTGATGGCGCGGTACGTTACCGCGTGACGGACCTTGCCGGCCGGTACGAGTTGCCATTTGCGGTCTCGAACACCTGGAATGAGTTTGTGGAGATATGCGATCAGTTTCGCGGCTGGTTCTCCGGTCACCGAGAGTGTTGGGAAATGCCACATTCTTGAAACCAACGTCGGCACGTGATCGGCAGAGGCTTTCTCTTTTGTATTTTTCGGCGGTGGAAACAGAAGAGTCTGCCCTTTTCCATCCGCGAATACCACAGCGGCCAGAGTGACTTCCACCGTGGCGCGCTTCTTTCTTTTTTCGGGCAAGGATCCGGCGAGACCCAGCCTGCGCCCTTCGCAGAATTGCGCGACCGGGCAGAGCAGGCATTGCGGCGATTTTGGAGTGCACAGCGTTGCGCCGAGTTCCATCACGGCTTGGTTCCAATCGCCCGGTGATTTTGGTTCGAGCAAGCGATCCGCCTTTTTTTGCAAGTCTTGCCAACGCTGCGGCTCGCGGAGGTCGCCGTGAATTGCGCCGAGACGCACAAGGACGCGCGCGACGTTGCCGTCGAGCACGGCATGTTTTTCGCCGAAGGCGATGCTCAGGATCGCCGCGGCGGTGTAGTTTCCGATGCCGGGCAATGCGAGGGCGTCATCCATCCGTGTCGGAAACTGTCCACCATGTTTCGCTACGATTTGCTGCGCGGCTTTTTGCAGGTTGCGCGCGCGGCTGTAGTAACCGAGACCGGACCAGAGGCGCAGCACTTCCTCCTGCGGCGCAGCGGCGAGCGCATGAACATCCGGAAAGCGCTGCGAGAATCGCTCGTAATACGGGATCGCGGCGGCGACACGGGTTTGTTGCAGCATGATTTCCGAAAGCCAGATGCGATACGGGTCACTCGTCTGCCGCCACGGCAGGTCGCGCTGGAATTGGCGGAACCAGCCGAGCAGTTGTTTGCGAAATGTGGCTAGCGCATGGCCGTTCAGCATAGTGCTGACACATTCTCGCACAGCTCACTACCTGCTGGTGTGGAGTGAAGCTTGATTCCTGGCTTCGCTAGGAACGGCGGAATGCAGTTGTAGTGGCGCAGCATGCTGCGCCACTACAAGGAGGGCCGTAGGATTCAGCCGGCCGGATCGTCGAGGAAAACTACGTACGAAGAACTCCACACGGAGCCGGGAACGGAGCCGTGGGGCTGGCTGGTCACGATGATCTTGAAAAGTTCGGGCGAGGCGGCAAGATCGGCCATGAGCGATTGATGGGGATCGGATGGCAGAGGTTGCGCGATCGCCAGGTGCTTGAGAATTGCAAAAATGATTTCGTCGGCGGGAGCGAGAGGAGTCTCCACGCCGGCGCTCCGGAATTGCAACAGAGAATTGTTTTCGTAAAAGTGCCAGGCCAGGCTGGCGCAGATGGTGACGGCGCGCTCGAAGCGCTCGCTCGTCGCAGACACTTCAGGTTTCAGACTGGAGGATTCTTCCGCGGACAGATGAGGATCGAGAACGAGCAGGATACGGCAGTCGTCCTCGCGGGTGAATTCGCGGACCATCAATGAACCGGAGCGCGCGGAAGCTTTCCAGTGCACGTGGCGCGCGCTGTCCGTGGGAAGATAATCCCGCAGCGCATAGAGATCCTGACCGCGTCCCTTGGTGAGGCTTTCCAGCGCCCCCTGCAGGCCCGGCAGGATTTCCAGATATTCAACGGATGGCGCCACGGAGGGATAGACCAGCGCTTCCGTTTTCAAGTTAAGCTGGCGCGCTTTCCGCAGGAAGCCAAAGGGGAAACGAGTGACGATGCGGAAAGCTTCCTGGCGATAGACGCCTCGCCGCGGGAACGTCACGGGAATGGTCTGTTGCACGCGGTCGTGTTTTGGAAGATAAGGAAAGTAGACCGGCGTTTCGAGCATGGCGGCGGCCTGGGCCTGTTTTGTCTTGGCGGCTTCGACGCGCAGCGAAAACGAAGGCAGTGTCAGTTTCTCATTTTCGAGTTCGACCATGGCGCGAACCGGCTGGCCGGCAAAAATATGTTCGGGCAATACGAGCCGCATTTCGATGCCTGAGAGCGTGATGGAAGAAAGAATGCCGGACATCAAAACGAGTGCGATGAGGCTGGCGAGAATCAGGAAGAGGAGATTGTTGCCGGTGTTCAGCGCGGCGAGCGCGACAAGAATGATCCCGCCGAGATAGATCCAACCCTCGAGGGTGATGCGGTATTCCATTTTGTAACCGATCCAGCGGAGCGGCGTGCGCTTCGCCAGGACGGGAACGAGCGTCACACCCACCCAGCCGGCGATGGCGAGCGCGGCAAGCGCCGAAGTGCTGGCGAGCGCGAGCTGGCCTATTTCTGCGGCGGCGCCGGAATACAGCGCCAGAAGGAGCGCCGCAGTGAGCGCGGTGATCGAGAGGAGGAACGCGCGCACGGCGGGGCGGTCGGCCTTGGCCCAGAGTTGCGAGATGGTAGATTGCACGGTCACGGCGGGCCGATCACAAGGGAACGGGGACGGATTCAACGATATCGCGAAGAACGGAATCAGTGGTTTCCGATTTTTTCTGAAGCGAGGCGTGGCGCGAACTGGCGACAACGCGATGCGAGAAAACGGAAACGGCGAGCTGTTTGAAGTCGTCGGGGAGGCAATAGTCGCAACGGCTTCCTGCATGGCCAGCACATCGCTGACATCCGCGATCGGATCGAGCGAATCGAGAGGATTATCGCCAACGCGCTTGCGCAGAATTTCCTTTTCCGTTTCGTGCGAGGGATAGCCCATTTTGATGCGCATCAGAAATCGGTCGAGCTGCGATTCGGGCAGGGGATAGGTGCCGTGATGCTCGACAGGATTTTGCGTGGCGATCACGAGAAAGGGCTGCGGCAGCGGGAGCGTTTTGCCGTCGACGGTGACCTGCGCTTCGTTCATGGCTTCGAGAAGGGCGGATTGGGTGCGCGGCGTGGTGCGGTTGATTTCGTCGGCGAGGACCACGTTGGCGAAGATAGGGCCGGAACGAAATTCAAAATCGCGCGACTCGGGATTGTAGACGCTGACACCGAGAACATCGCTGGGGAGCAGGTCCGAGGTGAACTGGATGCGCTGAAAGCTGCAATGAAAGGATTTTGCGAGCGCTTGCGCGAGAGTGGTTTTGCCGACGCCGGGGACGTCTTCGATAAGCAAGTGGCCGCGCGCGAGCAGCGTGATCAGCGCGAGCTGGATGGCGTCTTCCTTGCCGTAAATGGCGCGCGCGATGGAGCGCTGGAGCTGCGAGACGACTTGGGATGTGGCAGTCGGCATGTGTTGAAAACCCGCGTCCTTCCTGTTACAAATAGATGACGCTTCACGGCGTCGCGGCTACATGAAACGGGCGACTAGCTCAGTTGGTTAGAGCGCTCCCCTCACACGGGAGAGGTCAAAGGTTCAAGTCCTTTGTCGCCCACCATCTTTTGCTTCCACGCCAAGAGCCATTCTAGCTAAAATCTCATCATGTCAACCTTGCTTCGTACGATCGAGTTTCTAGGTTTGAGCCTGTGGCTGGGGAGCGACGTGTTCCTGAGCTTTGTGGTGGCGCCGGGGGCGTTTCGGATTTTGGCGAGCCGGGACCAGGCGGGGGCCATGGTGGGGTACGGATTGTGGTCCATGCACATGATCGGAGTGGTGTGCGGGATAGCGATTCTGCTTGCTCGATTGTTGCGAACGCGGACGTTTGCGAGTTTGGCGACGCCCGCAGCGCTTTGTGTCGTGCTAATGATGCTGCTCACGGTGGTGTCGCAACATTGGGTTAGTCCGAAGATGGCGGCGCTGCGGGTGCAGATGGGGTCAATCCAGGCGACGGCTGCGGATAACCCACTACTGGAGGAGTTCAGCCGGTTGCACCGTATCTCCGTATCGCTGGAGAGCGGGGTTCTGTTGGCCGGATTGGTAGCTTTGTATTTGATGGTGAGGGAGGTAGCAACCGCCAGGGGTTGAATGACCTAGGTTAGTTAACCATAACTGCCCCCGCTCCCCTCTGTTTTTCATAAGTGTTCATTCTAAAGGAGTTACGTTGCACTAAAATTGTGCACGAACGCGAAGACTGCTTCCGATCGTGGCCAGGGAGGGCTATGGCTTTGCGGCGACAAAGAGGATCGGCTACAAATGAAAAAGCGGGAGCAGAGCTCCCGCACTCCAAAACGGATAGATATCTAGGGCGTATGTTACTTGGATTGTCATCTACTGTCAAGGAAAAGTGCGCTTCTGATGGTCGGGGCCGCTGCAAAAGACGGAAAAGGGCGGAGTGAAGAGAGCCGGTCTAAAGACCGGCCACTACAGCTGCCTGCGGGCGGGGCGTTTGGGCTTGACGGGCTTACGCTTGCGGACTTTGGCTGGGCGGATTTTGTTGGTGGTGGCGTAGCCTGCGCGCTCGAAGGCGCGCCACATGTACCAACTGGCGACGGTGCGGTAGGGGCGCCACCGTTCGCCGAAGGCGAGGAGTTGCTTGGGCTTGGGCATGTGTTTTTTACCATAGGTTATGGACCAGCCTTTTTTTACGCCGAGGTCGTGGATGGGGAGGACATCGGGGCGGCCGAGGCGGAAGATCAAGAACATTTCAACGGTCCAGGCGCCGATGCCGCGGACGGAGACGAGGCGTTCGACGAGTTCTTCGTCGGAGAGTCTCTCGGCTTGCTCGAGCGAGGGGACGATGCCATCGATGGTTTTTTGCGCGAGATCTTTCATGGCGAGGATTTTTGCGCCGGAGAGACCGGCTTTGCGCAGGACGGGTTTTCGCAGCTTTAGCATTTCTTGCGGAGTGGGCGCACGGCCTGTGGCGCTTAGGGCTTTAACGCGGCCAAAGATGGTGGCGGCGGCTTTTCCGGAGATGGATTGATAGGCGATGGATTCGAGGAGGGCTTCGTAGGGGCTTTGCAAGGGGTCGGCGTCCATCTGGAACGGAAGGGTGGCAGTGATCAGCTCGGCGAGCTTCTCGTCTTTGGCGGTGAGGTGGTTCATTGCAGTGGAAAGATCGAAGGGGAGATGCGAAGTTTGAGTGGTCATGGGCGAGAATCACGATAGCTCAGGGTGAGCAAAGAGGGAAGAGCAAGACGAAACGGAGACAACAAGCTCCATCCAGGAGACAACGCTCTTCTAACGGTTATTGAGACGTGGCCCTGGCTGTCTGCTGAGCAATTTGACGGGTGTGGAAAGCCTTGTTGCGGGCGTGGCGCAAGCGCAGCCAGCTGATGGCGGCGATGAGGAACAGGCAAGATTCGACGAAGAGTTTGCCGCCATCGAACCAATCCACAGGGGCATTGTTCAAGGCGGGATCGGTGAATAGGCTGTGCCAGAAAAGCGCGGCGGCTGCGAAATAAATAGTGAGGTGGAAAGACTTCCAAAGATGGCGGCCGAGACGGATGCGCAGGTAGGATGTGACGACGACAAACGCTAGCAGATAAAGGGCGATTGCGCCGATGGTGTTGTCGAGTGGCTGGCTGGGCGAATGTACGGGGTAGACGAGGTCGCGGATGCGGAAGTGCGGATTTTTGTTAAAGAGCAAAATCACCGGATGAAAGATTGAAACAGCTAGCGCGATGTAGCCGGTCCAGTTGTGAAACCGAAAATAATTAAATCGGCGATGCGGCCAGGAGCGGTGAGGGCTGTAGCGGAAGGCCATGAGCAATCCCAGGAGCATGTTTACTGTGATGGCGCCGACGGCGACGAGGCCGGCATAGGCTGAAAGATCCAAGGCTGTGAGGCCCATTGGGGGCATGAATTAGAGATTCTTTCCTTTGCGCAAGTCAACCATTTTGACGTGAGGGCACGTCGTTACGTTTACAAGAATGAGGGATTGGCCGCGCCGGTTGTGGGCGAGGGTGGCTCGGTTTAGGACCCCAGAAGGCGGCTCGTACAGAGGGGTGTGCTAGGATTACGGGTTTATGCAGACGGGAATAATTGGACTACCACAGGTTGGGAAGACCACGCTGTTTCGGATACTGACGAAAGCGCACGTCGAGGGAAAGGCCGGGGCGTCGGCGACGCATGTTGGCGTGGCCAAGGTGCCGGAACCGCGGCTGGTGGAACTGGCGAAGCTGTACAGCCCGAAGAAGATAACCTATGCGACGGTGAATTATGTGGATTTGGGCGGGATGCAGAAGGAGCGCATGCGGGATGCCCTGGCGCAGTTGCGCGAGGTGGACGTGATTGCGCACGTGATTCGCGCATTTGACGATCCTTCGGTGCCGTATTCGGAGGGGAGCATTGATCCGTTGCGCGATGCGACGAATCTGGATCTCGAATTGATGCTTTCCGATCACGACCAGATTACACGGCGGCTGGAACGCGTGGACAAAGATTTGAAGAAGAAACGCGATCCGATTCTGGAGATTGAGAAGGCGGCGCTGGAAAAGTGCAAGGCGCATGTGGAGGCGGAAAAGGCGTTGCGCGAGCTGGAGTTGACGCCGGAGGAGAGAAAATCGATTGGGGGTTTTTTGTTTTTGTCGGCGCGGCCGGTGTTGTATGTGCTGAACGTGAGGGATGACGAAGCGGACAAGTTGGACACCGCGGTGGAGCGGCACAAACTAAGTGCCTTGCAGGGGCGGCCGAACGCGGCGGTGGTGGCGATTTGCGGGCGGCTGGAGGCGGAACTTTCGGAGATGGATGGGAAAGAGGCGGCGGAGTTGCTGGCGTCGTATGGATTGAAGGAGCCGGGGCTGAACCGGTTGATTCGGGCGACGTATGACTTGATGGGGCTGATCCAGTTTTTCACGGCGGGGGAGCCGGAAGTGCGGGCGTGGACGATTCGAAAGGGAGCGACGGCGGTGAAGGCGGCGGGGGCGATTCACAGCGATATCGAGAAGGGTTTTATTCGGGCGGAAGTGGTGCGATGGAATGACCTGCTGGCGGCGGGGAGTTTGGCGGCGGCGCGGGAGAAGGCGCAGGTGCGGCTGGAGGGGAAAGAGTATGTTGTGCAAGAGGGGGATGTGATTCTTTTTCGGCATAGCGGGTGAAAAGAGTTATCAGTGATCAGTTTTCAGTTGTCAGTTTTCGGAGAAAAGAAGAGAAGAGAGAAAAAAGATAACGCGGAGACGCCGAGGACACGGAGATTTCGCAGAGAAGAGTCTCTTGGCAGACATGCGGATTTGGTGAATCTCAGGGTGGGAAAAAACCGGGCTCCGCGGGGATTCTTGTTGTAACGGCTCAGGGTTCGATTGACAGCTGGACGGAAAAGCGGCGGCAAGCCGCCGCACTCTAAATGGGACATGATCTGGCATTTCGGACGGCGTTGGCGGCGGGGCTGGGACTCGTTGCGGCGGCGGGGAATTTGGTTGGGGGATATTTTGTTGTTCACAAGGAGTGGCCGCGGAAATTTCTGCAATATTTTCTGGCGCTGGGCGCAGGGTACATGCTGGCGGTGGCGTTTGTCGAGGTGATACCGGCGTCGGTGCGGCTGTCTGGCGAGAGCGCTCTGCTGTATGTGTTGATTGGATACTTCCTCGTGCACCTGTTTGAGCACACTCTTGCGCCGCATTTTCATTTTGGTGAGGAGACGCATCTCGAAGAGATTAGCCATCATCACGCGCGGACGAGCGTGCTGGTGGGGTTGACGATTCACACTTTTTTCGATGGCGTGGCGATTGCGGCGGGATTCCTGGTTTCGACGTGGCTGGGAGCAGTGATGTTTTTCGCAGTGTTTCTCCACAAGCTGCCGGAGGGGTTTACGGTGGCTTCGGTGGTGCTGGCGAGTGGACAGGGCAAGCGCAACGCGATTTTGGCGGCGGGGTTACTGGGAGTCGCGACGGTTGCGGGAGTTGTGCTGACGAGTGCGCTGCAGGGGCAATTGAAGTATGCGCTGCCGCTTTCGGGTGGGGTCACATTGTACGTGGCGGCGACGGACTTGCTGCCGGAGGTGAACCGGGAGCCGAATTGGCGGATGGCGTTGCTGGTGTTTATTGGTGTAGTTAGCTTGTTGATTATGGAGCATTTATCTGACGTTTAGATTCGCCGTATCTTCGCCCCCGGGTACCCCTACTAATTGCAACTTTCTGAGACTGTGTGGGTTTGATACAGTGTGGCGGCCATGGCCAGGTCGGACGTCCAACTGATGCTGGACGTGAAGGCGGGCGACGAACAGTCGTTCGCGCTTCTGCTCCATCGCTATCGGAGTCCGCTGGTCAATTTCCTGTACCGGATGGTGCGGAACCGGGAACAGGCGGAAGATCTGGCGCAGGAAGTTTTTCTGAGAGTGTACCGCGCGCGGGAAGGTTATATACCGAGCGCGAAGTTCACCACCTGGCTCTTCCGGATCGCGACAAACCTGGCGTTGAATTCAGTGCGCGACAACCGTTACCAGCGCATGGAGATCTCACTGGATGCGCCAGTGACGACGGACGCGGAGGACGGCGACGAGAAGACGATGGACGTCGCCGAGAAGCACCCGAACATCGAGCAACACTTGGTGGAGGAAGCGCGGCGCAAGATGATCCGGCATGCGATCGACAAGCTCCCGGAGAAGCAGCGCGCAGCGGTGCTTCTGCACAAGTATCAAGAGCTGGATTATGGGGAGATTTCGAAGATTTTGGAATGCTCGGAGAGCGCGCTGAAATCGTTGCTCTTCCGGGCGTACGAAACGCTGCGAGTGGAATTGGCCCCCCTCGTGGCAAGCGGCAAGCAGTTGTAGCAGGGCAGGGCCAAAGCCCTGCGACTACAAATGCGTGGCGCAACGGGGAAGGCAGCAGAAGAAGCCTGGTCTGAAGGGAAGGAAGTCATGAGCTGTGGCCGGATGGAAAAGAAGATTTTGGGGTATGTGGACAGGCGCCTGAAGGAAGGCGAACGGTTGGAGATGGAGAAGCATCTCTCGACGTGCGCGCCGTGCCAGTTGCGCGTGAACGAATTTCGCGCGGTGAATGTGTTGCTGGATGAGGTGCCGATGATCGAGCCGTCGGCGGCGTTTGATGTGCGCGTGTGGGCGCGAGTGGCGGCGGAGCCGGCGAAGCAAAGCTGGTGGGCGTGGTTCGCGCCGTCGCCGCGAGTGGCGTTTGCAGCGTCGATGCTGGTGCTGGCGATGGTGTGGCTGGGCTCGCGGCCTGCGGAGCCTTCGCTGAATGCGAGTGAGGTCGAGAAGATAAACCAGAACCTGCCGGTGCTGGAGAATTTTGATGTTTTGTCGAATTTCGCGCCGCTGACGGATCTGCCGCAGCCGGTGCAGGCCGATGAGGGAAGCGACACAAACCAGAATCAGAAGATGTAACCAGCAATGAAACGGAAACTCCAATTCGCGGGATTGTCGATGGCCCTGGGAATGGGCGTGGCGCTGGCTGTGCCGTGCTTTGCGCAGGGACCGCGCGCGAATTGGGTGCAGAATCGACAGGACAATAAGCCGCCAAAGCCGCCGAGCCAGCCGCCGCCGCGACAGCAGCAGCCGAGCCAACAGCCGCCGCGACAGCAGCAGAGACAAGAACAAAGGCAGGAGCGCCGACAACAGCAGCAGGAAACAAGGAGAATGCAAAACGAGCGGCAGAACTCCGGCGTGAACCGTCCGCCGAACGCGAACATGAATCGAGCAGAGTCGGCGATGCGGCCAAATAATAATCCGAACCGGCCGCCGTCGACGTACACGCCGCCGAAAACGGAATTCAACAACCTGAGTCCACAGGAGAGGCAGAGGGTCCTGGAAAACAATCGACGGCTGCAAAACCTGCCACCCGAACAGCGGCAGGAATTGCAGCAGCGCGCGCAGGTGTGGAGCAGGCTGAGGCCGGAACAGCGCGAGCACATCCGTAATGATGTCCTGCCGAAGTGGCAACAGCTGCCGCAGGAGCGCAGGCAAGCGATTCAACAGCGGCTGCGCGTGCTGCAAAATATGCCGGAGTCCGCGCGCAACCAGCGGCTAAATGACCCGAACTTCACCAGGGGCATGAGCGACGAAGACCGGGCGACGCTGCGCGATTTGAGCCACGTGCATGTGGGCGGAGCGCCGGATCCGCCGAACGATTGAGGCAGTTGTAAGTTGTAAGTTGTTAGTTATTCGTTTTTAGTTCGAGAGCGGCAAGAAACAGGACTGAGAACACCGGGCTGTGTTTTGTTTGTTGCGCTTCCAGCACATCTGAGACTTCCACATTCAACACATCTAGGAGACAGGAGCACAGCAGTGCTGCGCTCCGACAAGGCTAAATTGTCTCTAAGACTCTGATTCCTTCGCGTTGACAACACGCTACTTCTCACGGCATGGTGACTAGTTCACGCTCTCGGCATCCAACGAATGGAGGCAAACAATTTCGTCCGTGTCCACGCGCTTCCGCGCCTTGCAGCACCGCAACTTTCAGCTTTTTATCGCGGGACAACTCATATCGCTTATCGGCACGTGGATGCAGTCGACCGCGCAGCTCTGGCTGGTCTATAAGCTGACGGGTTCGGCGGCGCTTCTGGGGGTGTTCGGATTCGCCAACCAAGTGCCGATTCTCTTTCTCGCGTCGATTGGCGGATATGTCGGGGACCGCTACAACCGCCATCGCGGGGTCATGTGGACGCAAACTGCTTCGATGATTCTGGCGCTTGCGCTGGCGGGGTTGACGCTCACAAAAATTATCACCGTTTGGGAACTGATTCTCATCGCGTTCCTGGCGGGTGTCGTTAATGCGTTTGATGTCCCGATCCGGCAGGCTTTTTTTGTGCAGATGGTGGGGAAGGAGGATTTGCCCAACGCAATCGCGCTGAATTCCTCGATTTTCCATGGAGCGCGCGTTGTGGGACCGGCGATCGCGGGCACGACGATTGCGTGGCTGGACGCGCATCACGTGAAGAGCAGCGAGGGCTGGTGCTTTCTGATGAACGGCCTAAGTTTCCTTGCGGTAATCGGAGCACTGGCGGCGATGCGGCTCCCGAAGACGGAACCGAAGCCACACGAGGGCTCCCCTTTTCAGAATTTCATCCAGGGCTTCCGTTTTGCGATGCATGATCTGCCAGTCCGCTCCGCGCTGCTTCTGCTGAGCGTCCTGAGCTTGTTCGGCCTGCAGTACGCGGTTTTCCTGCCACTATTTGCGAAAGACATTTTGCATAGCGGGGCACGTGGGTTTGGATTGCTGATGAGCTCTGCGGGGGTCGGCGCTGTTCTTGGAGCGTTGCACTTTGCCGCGCGGACGGATTACAAAGGGCTGGCGCGATCGATGGCGGTGACGTCCATGACTTGCGCGATTGGCCTGGAAGTGTTCGCGCAATCGCGAGTTTTCTGGCTATCCTCGGCGGTGCTGCTGATCGTGGGATTTGCAGTAACGTCTCAAATGACCGCGACGAACACGCTCATTCAGAACCGGGTGCCGGATGAACTGCGCAGCCGAGTGATGGCGGTGTACGCGACGATGATGATGGGAATGCAGCCAATCGGTTCGCTGATTGCGGGAGGAGTGGCGAAACACGCTGGAGCGCCGAGGACGCTTGCGGTGTTTGGGATGCTTGTATTGGTGGGGAGCCTTGTTTTCCTGTTTCGCGTGCTGAAGCGGCTGCGCCCGGCACAGGCGGCGCCGGAGCCGGAGGCTCAAGAAGGGTTGGGGCGGTAGAGCCACGCAGGCCGAGTGAGCGGATCAGCGGCGGGCGGGGCTAGCCCCGCCCCTACAGAAACGGGAGCAAGATTCGCGGCTGCAAGAATTGCGTCGACCTTCGGGCGCAGCGGCGCGAGCGAGCAGACTGGATCGGTGGCGGCGGCATCTCCCGCGAGGAGCAATGCCTGGCAGCGGCAGCCGCCGAAGTCCTGCTCGCGGCGGTCGCAGGTTTTGCAAGGTTGCTGCATCCAGTCTTCGCCGCGGAATTTGTTAAATGCGGCGGAGTGTTCCCAGATTTCGCGCAAGCTGCGGTCTTGCACGTTTTCAAAGGAGAGGCCGGGAATGACTTGCGCGGCATGGCAGGGAAGCGCATCGCCGCTTGGCGTGATCAGCATCAGCTTGCGGCCCCAGCCGCCCATGCAGGGCTTGGGGTACTTCGCGTAATAGTCCGGAACGACAAATTCGATGCGGATTTTTCCCTGCAATCTTTCCTGTTCGCGTTTCAGAAACTCGACGGAACGATTTAACTGTTCGCGGGTGGGAAGCAAATTTTCACGATTGGCGAAGGCCCAGCCGTAATACTGGACGTTGGCGAATTCGATCCGCGTCGCGCACGAGGATTCCACGAGAGCCAGCATTTCTTCGAGTTGATCGATGTTGCGGCGGTGGATGACGAAGTTGAGCGTAACGGCGACGCGATGGTGCCTGAGCCAGTCAAGAACGCGGAGCTTTTGCGCATGGGACTTTGTGGCGGAAATTTCGTTGGCGGTTTCTTCACGCGCGCCCTGGAAGCTCAGTTGAAAGTGGTCGAGGCCGGCTTCCACCAGCGCCGCGAGTTTCGTTTCATCCAGGGGCAGGCCCGAGGTGATGAGATTGACGTACAGGCCGGCAGAGCGCGCGGCGCGGACGAGTTCTACGATGTCGGGGCGGGCGAGAGGTTCGCCGCCGGTGAAATCGGCTTGAAGAACACCGGCTGCGGCGGCTTCCTTGAAGACGCGGGTCCAGATTTCGGTAGGGAGTTCGTTCGTGCGTGACTGCAATTCCAGCGGGTTTGAGCAATAGACGCAATGCAGGGGGCAACGGTGTGTGAGTTCTGCGATTAGTGCCAGCGGGTTGGAGAGAGTGGTCGGCATGGACAATGGAAACAGGAAACGGTCCGCCTCGGAAGGCGGGCCCTACAACGGCGCGCCAGACTCAAAGTCTACCGCGCGCTCTTTTTGCAGAAGGGTGAGATAGCCAAGGATGTCCTGCTCGACCTTTTGCGGCTCGGCTTTGGAATAGATCTTCTGCAAATCCAAAATGATTTGCTGGACGGTGTGCTTGCCGTCGCAGCGCTCGACAATTTCGAGGCTGGGGCCGTTCAGGCGCAGGGCGCGTTCCGGCATGAGCAGCACGCGCTGCTGATTGTTCTCCCCAAGGCGGCAGCCGGGAGCCAGGAGCGGGCGGCTGTTCAGTTCAGGCGGCATCGTAAGTTCTTCACGATTCCTTTGCGGGCTGGAAGGCGCCGGGGGGCGGCCATCCGGGATTGACATAAGAAAAATAGAGGGCGTCAAGCTGGGCCCAGAGGATGTCGCACTTGGCACGCAGCGCGGCGTGGGCCAAATCCTGTTCGGTGCGAGCGCGCGCGTGTTTCACGACCCAGGCCAAGGCGAATTCGGAGTCCTCCGGAGCTTGCGTAAGACGGGCGGTGAAATAGTCGAGGCCGCCGGAAAGCCAGGGATAGTGCGCACGGAGGCGATCCATGCGCAGGACGATCAGTTTTTTCGAGAAGAGTTCAGTGAGGGAAGAAGCGACGGCTTCGAGATGCGAGCGAGTGGATACGAAATCGACGTAGGCCTGGACTGCGAAACGCGTCGCGGGAAGAATGCCATCGCCGCGGAGCGCGTGTTCGCGCGCGAGGCCGGTAGCTTGCACGAGACGCAGCCACTTTTCAATGCCGCCGGGCTTGGCGCCGTCGCCGTCATGATCGAGGATGCGTTTGCGCCAAGCGAGGCGGAACAGGGGGTCTTCGCTGCGCGCGAGGATGGCCGCGTCCTTGATGGGGATGCGGCTCTGGTAGTAGTAACGATTGAGAGCCCACGCTTGAAGCTGGCCCCGCGTGAGCCTGCCTTCGTGCATGAGCAAGTGAAAGGGATGCTTGTGATGGTAGCGCTCTTCTCCGATGGCATGAAAGCCGGCGATGAACTCGGACTCCGAGAGCAGCGGCTTTTCGACGTCGTGGTTCACGGATGGGGTCATAGGTGGAACTCCATCCCATCATAAGCAATTTCCCAACCGGCTTCACGCATGGCGAGATGCTCGGGACTCTCTTCGTTCAACACCGGGTTCGTATTGTTCACGTGGATGATGACGCGCCTGGTCTTTCCGAGACGAAACGGCCGCTTCAGCAAGCCGCGTTCACCACAGAGGGGAAGATGGCCCATATCGCGAGCCGTCCTGCGGCTGCGTTTGGCGGCAATGAGTTCGTCGTCCTTCCAGAAGGTGCCATCGAGGAGAGCCAGATCGCTTTCATCCACGGAGCGCTGCCAGCCATCTCCGAGCCCGGAGACACTGGGAGCGTAGAAGAATCTTTTTTCCTTATGGACGAGTTGCAGGCCGATGACAGCTTCCTCAGGAGGCAGACTGCCTTTCAGAGAATCGCTCACGTAGTCCGGAAAACCGCTAAGAAGAGGCACAGCCTTGCAGAAGAAGCCGTCTTTTGCTCCGGGAGAAGAAGGCGGAACGAGAGGAATGAGACGATCGAGAGGCAAGGTGTCCCACCGCGCGGGAGGATTTGATCGCGCCAGGACACGGAACAGACTGTTTTCTTCCGTGACGATGCGTCGAACCGACAAGGTCGAATAGATATGCAGTGGCTGAAACTCGCGCAGGTGAAGCAAACCCATCACGCAATCCACGTCGGCACTGGTGAGGAGGATGGTGGAGATAGGCGAGCCGAGCGAGGAAGTGGCTGACAACTCGGGAGTGGAGAGGATTTGCTGGCGGAGATCGGGAGAGGCGTTCAGAAGAAACCAGCGTGATGGATCTGAAGAAACCGCAACCTGCGCCTGGGTACGCGGACGAGCCTTTATGGTCCCGCCACGCATGGCGCTACAGTTTGAACAAGCACAATTCCATTGGGGGAAACCGCCCCCGGCTGCGGAGCCGAGGACTTTAACGCGCATTCCGGCTCAGTTTAGAGCTCGGCGTTGGCGTACGAGCTAACTTCGCAATTGAGGTCGACTTCTTCGTGTTTCGGGGTGGTCCATTCCATGAGCTTTCACTCCTTAAGGAAAACTGCTCTCTGAGACCAAGAAAGAATAGCACGAGAATTCTGGGAAGGGAAGATGGGAAAAGGAATGGAAGCTCCGAAACGGAACAGAAGGAGGACGCAGAGAGGTGCAATTGGGCCGAGAATTCGGGCAGAATCGCACCACCAAGGCTAGTCGCTCGCAGGAGCCGCAAGCACTAGCTGTCGTAGGGGAATCGCATGAATTCTGCAGGGGGCAAATTCCACAACCATTTCTGAGAAAAAAGAATGTTTCCTCTTGACATGCTCAGAAAGCAGACTATCATGTGGTCAAAAGTGGTGGAAAGTGGGCAGCAGTAGAACGAAGTAGCGGGGTTGTAGGGCAAAATAAACAGATTCCCAGATCTGTGGTGAAAGTTGGCATTTTGGCCATTCTAGACCACATATTTGTGTGTGATCCACCGAAAACGGGGGTCGCGTTGAGTGGGGCGCATGAAGCTACGGGGCAACTGTCCGGCGAAGGTAGACGAGAAGGGGCGGTTGAAGATACCCGCCGTGTTTCTGGACGCCCTGAAAGAGTACGGAAATCAGTTTTACATCACCAGCACCACGGGCGAATCGGCGCGAATTTACCCGATGAAGGTTTGGTCGGGCATTGAGGACAAGCTGGCGGGAGTATCGAGCCAGAACCGGGCCAAGAGAAAGTTTTTGATGAGAACTAGCTACTACGGGCAGACGGTGGAGTTGGATGGGCAGGGAAGAGTGCTGGTACCCGCGGTGCTGCGCGAATCGGCGCAGATGAAGGGCGAGGTGGACGTGTTCGGCAACCTTGATTATCTCGAGGTGATGAATCACACCCGCGTGCTGGACGATCTGAAGAATTCGCCGTATACCGAAGAAGACGATAAGGCGCTCGAGGATTTGGGAATTTAAAGGGCAGTGGCTAGTGGCGAGTGGCGAGCGAAGAAGAAAAGAGATTGAGTGCTCCACACACGCCGGTGCTGTTGGAAGAGGTGCTGGAATGGCTGCGCATAAGGCCGGACGGAACGTACATCGACGCCACGCTAGGAGCGGGCGGGCACTCAGCGGCCATCGCGGAAAAATTGACGTCAGGCAGGTTGATCAGCCTGGACCGGGACGCACAGGCGCTGGAGTTGGCGCGGGAGCGGCTGAGGAGTTTCGGGGAGAGGGTGAAACTGGTGCAGTCACCGTTCTCGAGGATTGCGGAGGTCGCGCAAGAGTTGGGGATTCCGACGGTGGACGGGGTCTTGGCCGACTTGGGAGTTTCGAGCATGCAGCTTGATCAAAGCGAGCGGGGATTTTCGTTTCGCGAGGCCGCGCCACTAGACATGCGAATGGATACTGCCAACGACGAGTTGACGGCAGACGAGATTGTGAATCGGTGGTCGGAGAAGGAAATTGCCGACCTGCTCTACCGGGAAGCGGATGAGCACGATTCCAGAAGGATCGCCAAGGCGATCGT
>WNFR01002439.1_pt1 | contig 42348 bp, 36 predicted proteins | sample 5400221 | NCBI WGS metagenome assembly WNFR01 (sample SAMN13153357, study PRJNA577476) | soil metagenome | isolation source: 40 cm soil under Madrone tree | place: USA:California | collected 2016-06-14 | reverse complement strand
CGCCGCCGCCTTCGACGCCGGCATCGACCCGACGGAGACCGGTACGTACTCGAACATGGCGAAGTATCTCGCGACGGACCTCGCCATCGACGCCGCCGACCGCGCGATTCAAACTCACGGCGGCTCCGGCTTCTCCGAGGACGTCGGCGTGATCGGCTACTGGGAGCGCACCCGCCTGATGCGCACCGCCCCGATCTCCAAGGAGATGATCTTGAACTTCGTCGGCGAGCACGTCCTCGGCCTCCCACGCAGCTATTAGCGATATCGGCGCAGGAGCGGACGGCGCGACGAGCGTCGCCGCCCACCCGCGGGCGTCCGTAAGGCTGCGAGTCAGAGCGCGCGGACGGGCAAGACGACCATCTGCATGCCGCGGAACTGCAGGCGGCGCTGAATCGTGTTTGCAGCCTGGTTGTGCAGCTGGCGCGTGAGGAAGTTCTCCTCGGAGAAGACGAGCTTGCCGGCGAAGAAGACCGTGCGGCGGAACGTCTTGTGGACGCGGGCGCAGAGCTCCTCGACCTCGTCGACGGCGTCGGTGCCGAGCGCGTACCAATACTCCGCGTAACGGCCGTGCTGGCGGACGAACTTGACGTACTTCTGCAGCATCTCTTCCGTCGACTGCTTCAAGTTCTCGAGCTCGGCGGTGCCCTTGAATTTGTGCGAGTCGATGACGCCGACGGAGATGAAGACGAAGTTCTGGAATTGGTTGCCGAAGAGGCTGGGGATCGCGAGCACGCTGTGCAGTCCGAGGCCGTTGTAGCCGGTGACGAGGATCGCCGCCGTCGGCTTGCTCACGTCGCGCGTGGGGATGTGGCTCGTCTCGGTCTCGAGGACGGGAAAGTCGACCAGCTCCTCGTCGAGTCGTTTCAGCGCCTCCTCGACGCCCGCGTAGTGACGGCGGATGTACAGGCAGAGGCCGACGAAGAGCGCCGTCACGACGACCGTCACCCAGCCGCCGGCGCCGAACTTCAGGAACGTCGTTGCTGCGAGGATGCTCGTCGTGAGCGCCAGGCCGACGCCGTTCACGACGAGATGCGCCCGCCAGCGCGCATCGACGGCCCGCTCGTGCCACCAGTGGACGCACATGCCGAGCTGCGAGAGCGTGAACGTGAGGAAGACGTTGATGCTGTAGAGCACGACGAGGAGACGCACCTCGCCTGCCGTGTAGAGCAGGACGGCGAGCGCGGCGCCGCCCATCAGCGTGATGCCGTTCTTCGTCACCAGCCGATCGCTCAACTGATAGAAACGATGCGGCACCCACGAGTCGATCGCCATGTTGGCGAGGACGCGCGGACCGTCGAGGAATCCCGCCTGCGCGGCGACGAAGAGCAACGCGCCCTCGCTGACCAGCGTGAAGAGAAGGAATCCCCGCCCGAATTGCATCCCACCGAGCTGCCACCCGCCTGCGACCTGATCGATCAAGCTCGCGTTCAGCGTCCGGCCCTCTTGCGGCCGGATGTCGAGCAGCAAATAGCAGAGCAGGATGCCGCCGGCGGTGAACGCGAGCGACGTCGCCATGTAGAGCATCGTGCGTTTGCCGGTCTGGACGCGCGGCTCGCGCAGGATCTGCAAGCCGTTCGAGACCGCCTCGATCCCCGTGTACGTGCCGCCGCCCATGCTGTACGCGCGGAGGAACGCGATCGCGACCGCGAAAAACCCGACCTTGCCGATCTCGGCGCGGCTGTCGTGCGCCGCGGCGGCGATGACGCCGGGAAGCGTGTGCGCGTGGCCACCGAGCGCGACGAGGATGACGATCGTATGCGTGATGAGGAAGCCGATGAAGATCGGCACCAGCACCGTGACCGACTCCTTTACACCGCGCAGGTTGAGCAGGATGAGCAAGAGGACCGCGGCAACCCCGGCCTCGAGCTTGAATGCCTGCAAGGCGGGCGGCAGGAAGCTGAAGATCGCGTCGGCGCCGCTCGCGATCGAGATCGCGATCGTGAGCACGTAGTCGAAGACGAGCGCGCATCCCGAGACGACCCCCGGCAGCGGCCCGAGGAGCTTCGTCGCGACGAGATAGCCGCCGCCGCCCGTCGGGAAGAGCTCGATGATCTGCGAGTAGCTCGCCGAGATGACGAACACGGTCGTCGCCATCGCGATCACGAGGAAGAGCGCGAGGAAACGCTCGTTCCCGAGGTGCAGGAACGCTTCCTCCGGTCCGTAGCACGACGACGACAACCCGTCGGCGCCGAGACCGACCCACGCGAGGAACGCCACGAGCGACAGTTGATGAAACACGCTCGGAGAGAGCGGATCCTTCGGATCGCCGAAGAGCCGACGCGCGATGCGCCCACGCGCCGGAGCAGCGCCTTTGCGCGCGCTGCTCGCCGGGGCGCTGTGACCCGAAGGAATCGTCGCCATACGGAAAGCGTCGCAGAGTAGGAGACGTCGCGTGACCGCGCAAGCGCGCCATCTTCCGTAGCGCTGGCGCGGGTGCGGCGACGCGGCCACGACGCCGCCGCGCCGACGCCAGCCGTGGGGGCCGATGCTGCGCCGCCGCTGCATGGCGTGCCGGGCCGAGCGCTCGGCGAAGCGCGCATAAAGAGCGAGCCACTTCGCGTTCGGGCGGTGCGGAGTACGGAAGATTTAAACCGTGTCCGGCATCCTGCGCGAGCGCTCTTCGCGCGGAGCCGAGTGCCCGGCCCGGCACGCCACGCGATGACGTCGCCGTGATCGGTTGACGATCCGAAACCGCGGCGTCTATGCTCCGCGTCACGAAAGGAACCGCCCATGACCGCTCCTGCTCAGCGCTCCGATGATCTCGTGCGTACGCTGGAAGGGCGCGCGCGCGAGATCCGCGAGAAGACGATCCGCCTCGGCGTGCAGTCCGGCTCGACGCACTTCGGCGGCTCGCTCTCGATGGTCGACATTCTCGTCGTGCTCTACTTCCACGTAATGCGCATCGATCCGCAGCGCCCGCAGTGGGAGGAGCGCGACCGCTTCATTCTGTCGAAAGGCCACGGCGCGACCAGCTACTGTCCGGTGCTGGCGACCGCCGGCTTCTTCCCCGCGAGCAAGATGGACGACATCAACCACCTCGGCAGCGCCTTCGGCATGCACATCGACATGCGGAAGATCCCCGGCGTCGACATGAGCACGGGCTCGCTCGGGCACGGGCTGCCGGTCGCCGTCGGCATGGCGCTCGCCGATCGCGTGCAGAAGAAAGATCGCCGCGTCTTCTGTCTCATGGGCGACGCCGAGCAGAACGAGGGCTCGATCTGGGAGGCGGCGCAAGCGGCGGGGCACTTCAAGCTCGGCCGCTTGTGCGCGATCGTCGACCGCAACCGCTACAGCTCGGAAGGCGACACCGAGGAGATCCTCGCGATCGAGCCGCTACACGAGAAATACGCGGCATTCGGTTGGGACGCGCGCCGGGTCGACGGCCATAGCATCCCTGCCCTCCTCGACACCTTCGCGGCGCTCCCCGCCGACGATCGCGCGAAGCCGACGGCGATCATCGCCGATACCGTCAAAGGTAAAGGCGTGTCGTTCATGGAGGCGGGCGCGACCTGGCACTACGGCGCGCTCAGCGAGGAAGACGAGGCGCGCGCGCTCGCCGATATCCGCGGCGGCGCGACGACGCGCTGAGCGGCGGCGCGAGCACGCGGAGACGATCATGCCCTACGGCACCACGTACAACGTCGACACGCTCGAGCTGCTGACGAGCTACGAAGGCTACGGCCGCACGCTCGTCGAGCTCGGCACCGCGCACCCGGAGGTCGTCGTTCTCACCGCCGACCTCTCGCGCTCGACGCGAGCGACCGACTTCTTCACCGCGTTTCCCGAGCGTGCGTTCAACCTCGGCATCGCCGAGCAGAATATGGTCGGTTGCGCCGCCGGTCTCGCCGCGTCGGGGCTCGTGCCGTTCGTCATCAACATCGCGACGTTCCAGACGATGCGCTCGTTCGAGCAGATCCGCAGTGACTTCGGCTACCCGCGCCTGAAGGGCATCTTCATGTCGATCTGGTCGGGGCTCTCCGGCGGCTACGTCGGCGCCACGCACCACGCAATCGAGGACATGGCGCTCATGCGGCTCATCCCCAACATGGCCGTGTTGGCGCCCGCGAACGCCGAGGACACGGCCGCTGCGACGCGCGCCGCGTACGACCACCCCGGTCCGGCCTACATCCGCATCGCGAACGGTATGGATCCGAGCGGCAACGAGGGCAATCCGTTCGTCCTCGGCGCGATGGCGATGACACACGAGGGCACCGACGCGACGATCATCGCCTGCGGCGCGCACGTCGCCGACGCGAATCGCGCCGCGCGCCGCCTCGCCGACGACGGTCTCGCGGTGCGCGTCCTCTACTGCCACACCGTGAAGCCGCTCGACACCGCAGCCGTCCTCGCCGCCGCGCGCGAGACGCGCGCGATCGTCACCGTCGAGGACCACACCACGATCGGCGGCCTCGGCGGCGCGGTTGCCGAGACGCTCGCGGACGCGGGCGCCGCGACCCGCCTCGTCCGCTTGGGCGTGCCCGACACGTACGCACCGATCGGCTACGCGCCCGAGCTCTACGCGCACTTCGGCTACGACGCCGACGGGATCGCGCGCGCCGTGCGTCAGGCGACTTCCGGCTCGGGGTAATTCTTCAGCAGGTGGCGGACGAGATCGCCCGCCGTCACCATCCCGACGAGCCGTCCCTCGCGCGTCACCGGCAGATGCCGAATCGCGGCGTTCCGCATGAGGCCGATCGCTTCGTCCGCCGTCGCGAACTCGTCGATCGCGATCGGGTCGGCGGTCATCACGTCCCGCGCCGTCATGGCGTCGAGGCGTTTCTCGTCATGCAGCAGATTCAGGAGATCGGCAGTGCTGATGATACCGATGAGCCGCACGTGCCCATCGACGACCGGAACGGCGCCGAATCCATGCGTCGCGAGCTCGCGGGCGGCGTCGAGCGCGGAGTCTTCGGGGCCGGTGGTGATGACGTGGCCGCTCATCACCGTCCGAATGTGCGCCTGCATCAGCTCTTTGGCGCGACCCCTCGGCATGCCGCCGGAACGGTACGGGATCGATTAGTCGATCGCAAGTAGTCGCCGCGCGAATCCTACTTTGCGATGTCGCCCAACTTCCGTTATTGCTGGAGGGCCCGCGAGAACAATACGCGGCACCCCAGGCATGCGGAACCCACCGGGAAGAACCCTCGGCCTCGTACTGTCCGGCGGCGGCGCCCGCGGTGTCTTTCAGGTCGGGCGACCGATGGCGCTCTCCGGCACGTCAGCGGGTGCGATCAACGCCGCCCTCATCGCCGCCGGCAAGACGCCCCACGAGATGATGGACTTCTGGAACGTAATCGCCGACAACCCGCCCGCCGTCGCGAGCAACCGCTTCTTCCGCACCGCGGTGCGGACGCTCGTGCGACTCACGCTGACCGAGTCGCTCGCCTGGATCCGACCGGGACGCCGCTGGGGGGCGCTGCTGCAACGTGCGCGCAATCACGTTCCGCCTCGGCCCGGGAGCATGTTGGCGCTCGCCGTCGAGTTCCTGCTCAGCACGCGATTCGAGCTCGTCAGCCAATTCCTCGAAGGCATCGAGGAGCCGTTTCTCGCCGACACGGCGCCGCTTCGGCGGCTGCTCGTGGAGACGTTTCGCGGCGACCACGTCGTCAGCATCGGGGCCCACCTCGCGATCAGCACCGTCGACGCGCACACCGGCCACGTCGTGCGCTTTGCGACGTGCGAGACGCCGCTGACGCGTCCGCCCGATTATACGATCGTGGACGCGATCACCGTCGACATGGTGCTCGCGAGCGCGAGCATCCCGCTGCTCTTCCCGCCGGTCACGATCGGCTCGCACCTGCTCTGGGACGGCGGCCTCCTCGTCAACACGCCGCTCGCGCCGGTCGTCGCGCTCGGCGCGGACGAGATCGTGACCGTGCTCGTCACCGAGCCGCCCGATCCGACCGCGCGCCGTTTCGCGAACTTCGGCCGCGCCGTCGAGCGCACCGTCGACAGCTTCCTCGAGAACGCCTACAACGTCGACCGCAAGCTCCTGCTCGAGCGCAATCGTTTGTCTCGTCTCGAAGACCGGCATCATTACCGGGACGTGACGCTCTACGAGCCGGTACGACCCGCCCGCGAGTGCTTCAACTCCGGCTCGTATCTCTACTTCGAGCGCGAGAGGATCGCCGCCGCCTACGAGGCCGGTCGCCGTGCGGCACGCGCCTGGCTCGCCGCCGGCCCGCGCGTCGACGACCTCGACGACGCGCACGCCGGCGCCGCCGCCTGACCGCGCGGCGCCCGCGCGCGCTCTCCGTAACCGCGCGGCGCGGGCACACGGCCGCTCGTCGCGGCAGACGCTACGAGTCGCGCGTGCGGCGTGCGTGACCCCGCCGCTGCGCGGCGACGCCGCCATGGACCGACGCCGGGCCTCGCGCGCCCGCAAGCTTCCGCGCGACGACCACCTTCGCGACGAAGTGCGACTCGACGGACTCGACGCGCAGCCCGACGTCGGCAACGGCGGCCGCCAGGTCGTCGCGCACGTAGTCGCGGTAGAACGGCTCGTGGAACCCGGCGGCGAAGCGGCCGAGAAAGAACGCGAGCTCGCCGCTCTCGACGAGCTGCGCCGAGTCTTCGATCACGAGCAACCCGCCGGGGCGCAGCACGCGCTGCATCTCGGCGAGTACCGCGCGACGCGCGGGCCGCGGCAGCTCGTGGAAGAGGAACACGCTCGTCACGACGTCGAAGTAGCCGGAACGAAACGGCAGCCGCTCGGCATTCTCGGCGATGAGCGACACGTCGGGCACGTCCGCGAGCACCCGGCGCGCCACCTGCAGGTAGTACGGGCTCAAGTCGAGTCCGTAGAGGCGCAATCGCGGGTGGGCGCACGCGATCTGCGCCAACGTGCGCCCGGTACCGCACGCGACGTCGAGCAGTCGCACGACGCGCGCGTCGTCGCCCACGACGCGCGACACCGGCGGGATCACCTGACGTCGCATCACGTCCGCGGTTCCGGCGAACAGCAGCTCGACGGCGAGATCGTAGACCTCGGCGGAGCGGCGACTCAGATAGCCGTCGCTTTGCCAGTGGAAGTTCCGCCGGAAGTACGGCGGGTAGCGCCCGAGGTCGACGTCGGCGGGCAGATCCTCGTAATCGCGCGCGCGAACACGGCGCAGCACGTTGGGGACGTCGCGCAACAACGTCGGCAGTGTACGCGCGTAGCGCGCGAACGGGATCTGGTACAGCAACGACCGCGGGTAGAGTCCCGCGGCGACGTTCGCGAGATCACGCGCCAGCAGCGTTTCATAGCGCTCGCGAAGCGCAGCTTCCGCTGCGGGATCGGGAGACGCATCGCCGACGAGCGTGCTCACGAGAGCGCGCGTCGTCGCCAGCGGCAGACGGATGGCCGTCTGCTGCGCGCGATAGACGACGCGATCGACGCGTCGCCGGAGCTCGGCCGTAACCTGCTCGACACCGTCATGGAGCGCCGTCCATAGCCCGCTCGGCGCGCCAGGCATGGCGGTCGCCGCCGCGGTCGCTTTCCGATTGCGCTCCATCGCGATCAGGCTACCGAATCGCGAGCGCAGGACAAAGAAGGGTTTTCAACGCGGCAACGCCGTCGCTCCCCTATTATTCGGGCCCGAGTCACGTCTCACCGGGCTTGGAGGGTGGCATCTGCTCGGCTACCGTTCGCTGGTGGAGGATCACGTATGCCCGAGCACGTTCTCGTCGTTGAAGACGATCCTGACGTTCGCGAGGTGATGATCGCCGTCGTCGAGAACGAGGGGCACACCGCCGTCCCTGCGGAGAACGGCGCCGAAGCCCTGCAGCTTCTGCGTAATGGACTCAACCCGTGCGTGATCCTGCTGGACCTGATGATGCCGGTGAAGAACGGCTGGGAGTTTCGCGCCGAGCAGAGCGCCGATCCTCACCTCGCGGCGATACCCACCATCATCGTGTCTGCCGCGGGCAAGGAAGCGATGCGCGACCTCCACCCCGACGGCGCGGTACCGAAGCCGATCGATCTCGACAAGCTCACGAAGCTCCTGAAGACCCACTGCATCCACAACCACCGCTTCGCCTGAGCTCGACGACGGCCGGCGCTTCGCTCGAGCTCACCGCCGCGCTTGCGGACAGGTGACCGCGATGGCGTTCCGCAATGCGGCGAGATCGATGGGTTTCACCAACACGCGGTCCGCATCGCACTCGGCCGGCGAGAGGCGCTCGTTGCCCGAGATGACGATGACGGGCACGTCCGCGACCATGCGCTCGCGACGGCGCTCGCGCTGAAACGTCGCGCCGTTCACGCCCGGCATGTTCATGTCGAGCAGGATCAGGCACGGCGCGAAGCCCGCCCGCAGCGTATCGAGCGCGGTTTCCCCGTCGTCCGCGGCGGCGACGCGGATGCCTTCGAGCCGCAGGTACTCCTTCAGCCCCTCACGCGATTCGCGATCGTCCTCGACGAGCAGCACGCTGTGACGATGCCGTGCCAGTTGTCCGGCGGCGCTCGCGCGCGCGGACGCGCGGACGTTGCGCGCGCGCGGACGGTCCTTGCGCTCTTGCCTCGTGTTCATACGTCCGCCTGGCGCCACCCAAGGTAGCCAGACGCGCGTTGTAGGCAAGCGCCGCGACGAAAAGGCCGAAGCCGCTACCGTTCGCACGCTTGCGCTCGCGGCGGCGGGGCGCAAGAAGGGCGGCATGGCGGCCATTCATCACTACGAGGCGCAAACTTCTTGGAGTAAACCCGGCGCGGGCGGGAACCCGTTGAACCACCGGCTCGCGTTCTCGGGGCGACCGGCGCTCGAGGCATCGGGGGCGCCGCAGTTCAAAGGCGACACGTCGAGGGTGAATCCGGAGGAGCTGTTCGTCGCGGCGCTCGTGTCGTGTCAAATGCTCACGTACCTGACGCTCGCGGGGCGCGCGGGTATCGACGTACTGGCGTACGAGGATACGGCGACGGGATCGATGACGATCGCGGACAAGCGCATGCGCATCACCGAGGTGCGGCTGCGGCCGCGCATCACGATCGCGCCCGGATCGGACGAGGCGAAGGCGCGCGCGCTCGTCGAGGCGGCGCACGACGGGTGCTTCATCGCCAACTCGGTGTCGTGCGCCGTCGTCGCGGAGCCGGAGATCGTCGTCGGCGGCTGAGCCGACGCCACTCGAGCGGCCGCATCGTGTCCGAGCTGCCGAAGACCAGCCGCGCGATCGTGCAGGAGGGACCGCGGCGACTCGTCATGCGCGAGCTGCCGCTGCCGACGATCGGCGCCGACGACGCGCTCCTGCGCATCGAAGCGTGCGGCATCTGCGGCAGCGATGCCGAGCAGTACGCGGGGATCCTGCCCGTGCCCTTCCCGGTCGTTCCCGGCCACGAGCCGCTCGGCACGATCGCCGCGATCGGCGATCGCGCCGCGCAACGATGGAGCGTCGACGTCGGCGATCGCGTCGCGGTCGAGGCGCCGATCCCGTGCGGCCGTTGCCGCGTGTGTCGCACCGGGCGCTACACGATGTGTCGCGCGCGCGGCGGGTTCTTCGCACACGGGTACGTGCCGCTGACGCGTCCGCCCGCGCTCTGGGGCGGATACGCCGACTATCTCTATCTCGACCCGTGCTCGATCGTGCACCGGGTGCGGGCCGATCTGCCGGCGGCGATCGCGGTCATGTTCAATCCGCTCGGCGCCGGCTTCCGCTGGGCCGTCGACCTGCCGAGCACGGGACCGGGCGATACCGTCCTCGTGCTCGGCCCCGGCCAGCGCGGTCTCGCGTCGATCATCGCCGCGCGCGCCGCCGGCGCGGATACGATCATCGTGACCGGCCTGACCCGCGACGCGCCGAAGCTCGCCCTCGCGCGCCGCTTCGGCGCCGATCACGTCATCGACATCGAGCAGGACGACGCGCGCAAACGGGTGAAGGAGCTGACCGACGGCCGCGGCGCCGACGTCGTCATCGAGGTCACCGCCAACTCCACCGAGCCCGTCGCCGAGGCGCTGCATCACGTCGCAGTCGGCGGCCGCATCGTCCTCGCCGGCGTGAAGGGCTTCAAGCCGGTGCCCGAGTTCGTCAGCGACATGCTCGTCGTCAAAGAGGCGCAGATGATCGGCGCGTTCGGCGTCACCAGTCCAGCATACGAGGCGGCGATCCGTCTCATCGAGTCCGGCCGCGTACCGCTCGCCGAGATGCACACGCACGACTTCACGCTCGAAGACGCCGAGCTCGCCATCCAAACGCTCGCCGGCGAAATCCCCGGCGAGGTCAGCATTCATTCGTGCATTGTGCCGGCGCGCTGAGCCGCACGCGCCGCCGGCGCCTCGCGGCTTGAGTCCCGGCCGGCAACCCGCTACGCGTGCTCTCATGTCCGCACGCTTGCCGGTGCTCTGGCAGTTTCGCCAGTCGCACTACAACGAAAAAGCGCGCTGGGCGCTCGACTGGAAGGGCTTACGCCACGTGCGGCGCGCGCTCTTGCCGGGGCTGCACATCGGGCGTGTGATGTGGATGACGCGGCAGAAGTCGGTACCGGTCTTGGTGCTCGACGGCCGCGTGATCGCCGACTCCACACGCATCATCGCTGCGGTCGAGGCTTTCCGCCCTGATCCGCCGCTCTATCCGGCCGCGCCCGCCGAGCGGCGTCGTGCGCTCGAGCTCGAGGACTTCTTCGACGAGGAGCTCGGGCCGTATCTGCGCCGCAGCGTCTTTCACGACGTGCTGCCGCACTCCAACTTCGCATCCGCGCTCCTCACGACGGGGTTTCCACCGCTCGCGCGCGCCGCCTACCGCGCCGCGTTTCCTGCCGTACGTGTGGTGATGCGGTTCGACATGGGCATCGACGACGAGCGCGCTGCGCTCGCGCGCGCGAAGGTGATCACCGCGCTCGACCGCATCGAGGCGGAGCTGCGGCCCTCGGGCTATCTCGTCGGCGAGCAGTTCAGCGTCGCCGACCTGACCGCGGCGGCGCTGCTGTCGCCGCTCATCAGCCCGCCCGAGTATCCATACCCGCTTCCTGGTCCGTGGCCCGAGCCGGCGGCGAGCTTTCGCGCGTCGGTCGCGAACCGTCGCGCATTCGCGTGGGCGAGCGACATGTACCGTCGGCATCGCGGCACGTCGGCGGAGATCGCGAGCTGAGGAACGACGCACGCACGCCGACGAGCGTGCGCGCACTGCGATCTTGACTCATGGCCGTGACGAGACGAAGGTCTCGTCGTGCAATGCGTCGCCTGTAACGCGGACCTGCTCGAAGGCAAACGGTTTTGCGTCGCGTGTGGCACCGAGGCGGCGGCGCGCTGCCCGCGTTGCGGTACCGCGGTGCAGGCGACCTTCCGCTTCTGCCCGGATTGCGGCGCACCCCTCGCGCATGGCGACGCCACGCCAGCGGCGCCGGCGCACATGCCGGACGAGCTGGCGCAGAAGCTGCGCGCCGCCGCACCACCCGCGCTCGAGGAGCGGAAGCTCGTCACCGTACTCTTCTGCGACCTCGTCGGGTCGACGGCGCTCGCCGAGCGGATGGATCCCGAGGAGTACCGCGATCTCCTCGAGCACTACACGGCGCTCGCGTTCCGCGAGATCTACGCCGTCGAGGGTATCGTCAATACGCTCGCCGGCGACGGGCTGATGGCGCTCTTCGGCGCGCCCATCGCGCACGAGGATGCGCCGCACCGCGCGGTCCGCGCCGCGCTGGCGATCCGCGACGCGCTCGCCGCATTCAACGCCACGCCCGCCGCGCGCGGACTCGAGCTGCAAGTGCGGATCGGCATCCATACCGGGCCCGTGATCGTCGGCACGGTCGGCAACGATCTCAAGATGGATTACACCGCGATCGGCGACACGACGAACCTGGCGGCGCGGCTCCAGTCCGCGGCGCGTCCGGGCGCGATCCTCGTCAGCCACGCAACCCAGCGCCTCGTGCGCGACGCATTCGTCGCCGAGCTCGCCGGCCCGTTCGAGGTGAAGGGCAAGCGCGAGCCGGTCGTCGCCTACGAGATCCGCGGCGCCACCGCCGCCACGTCGCCGATGGCGCTCGCCGAGGCGCGCGGCATGACGCCCTTCGTCGGCCGCGCCGCGGAGCTGAGCCAGCTGACGAGCTCGTTCGAGCGCGCGCGCGAATCGCTGGCGCAGGTCGTCGCGGTCGTCGGCGACGCCGGCAGCGGCAAGTCGCGCCTCATTTACGAGTTCAAGCAGCGCGTCGCGAACGAGCCGATCGCGTACTTCGAGGCGCGCTGCTCCGCGCTCAGCCAGAACATCCCGTACGCGCCCATGATCGAGATGCTGCGCCAGCATTTCGGCATCGTGAGCGGCGAGCCGCCGCGCAGCACCTGCCACAAGGTCGTTGCCGCGCTCGCCGAGCTCGACGGTCCGCCGGAGACGCTGCACTCGCACCTCTGCCATCTGCTCGCGATCCACGACGACGGGCCGGCGAAAGTCCCGCCCGAGGAGCAGCGGCAAATGTCGTTCGAGGCCGTCGCCACGCTCGTGTCGCTCACCAGCCAACGCCGTCCGGCCGTCATGATCCTCGAGGACCTGCATTGGATGGACGACGCGTCTCGGCAGATGATCGCCCTCGCGGTGGCCAAGATGCACAGCGCGCGCGTGATGCTGATCGTCAGCCACCGTCCCGAGTACCAGCCGGCGTGGCGATCGTCGGCCGCGTTGACGCATCTCAACCTCCGCCCGCTGCCGCCCGATGACGTCAGCGCCATCGTCCGCACCGTCGCCGGCGGCCGATTGCCGACGGCGCTCGAGGAGCGCATCCTCGCCACCGCCGAGGGCAACCCGTTCTTCGCCGAGGAGATCACCCGCACGCTCGTCGAGGACGGCTTTCTGCTGCGCGGCGACGACCACATCCGCCTCACGCGCCCCGTCGCCGACATCGGGATTCCCAACACCGTCCAGGAGCTGATCGGTGCGCGTCTCGACCGTCTGGGACCGGAAGCGAAGCGCGTCGCGCAAGTCGCGGCGGTCCTTGGTCGGCAGTTCCGGCGCGCGCAGCTCACCGAGATCCTCGCCGGCGAGCGCGTCGACGTCGAGCGCGAGCTGGAGCGGCTGGAGCGGCGCGGCATCGTGCATCGCAAGAACGTCCTCGCGCCCGACGAGTACCGCTTCGGCGAGAGCCTCGTCCAAGAGGTCGCGTACGAGGCGCTGCTCTTGAAGGAGCGTCGCCAGCTCCACGAGCGCATCGGCACGCTGCTCGAGCGCGAGGGTGCCGGCCACGATCCGGCACGTCTGGCGCTCCTCGCCCACCATTTCGCGCGCGGCGACGATCGCCGGAAAGCGATCGCCGCGTTGCTGCACGCCGCGCACGCCGCCGAGGCGCTGCCCTCGTACACCGACGCGATCGCATTCTACCGCCAGGCATGGGAGCTCGCCGACCCCGCGTTCACCGAGAACGGCGGCACGGACGACGAGCTGAAGCGCGCGCTCGTCGACGCGACGCTCGGCGTCCTCCGCATCAGCGTCCTCTACGGACCGACGCATCACGACGAGGCGGAGCGCGCCGCCGAGCGCGGCCGTCCGCTCGCCAAAGACCTCGGCAACATCGACACGCTCGCGAGCTTCCATACGCTCCACGGCCTGGCGCTGATGGGCCGGGAACGCGAGCACTTCGCGCGCGGCCTCGCGCTCGTCGAGGAGGGGCTGGCGATCGCCCAGCGCGCGCACCTCGATCTCTCCGCGACCAGCATCTCGCGCGGTCTCGCGTGGAGCTATCTGCTCGACGGGCAGTTCGAGCTCGCGCGCCGCACGATCGATTGGGTCGTGCAGGATCTCGAGGTGCGGGGGCAACGCGCGCTCGGGAGCGATCTCTATTTCGGCGCGCGCTGGGTCCGCGAGGGGGTGCTCTACGGCTGCGACGACGTCCCCGCCGCGGAGGAGAGCGCACGCGAGACGTGGGAGCTGGCACGCGCCGCCGGCAATCGCACTGCCCTGTCCGGCTCCGCCTCCACGTTGGCGCAGGCGTGCTTCGAACACACCAATTACGCCGAGGCGATCCGCTGGGCCGACCGCAGCCTCGAGATCTCCCAAGCGATCGGCAGCCTCGCCAGCATTCGCATCTCCGCCGCCGTCGCGCTCGCCGCCCGCCTCGAGCTCGGCGAGCCGGTCGACGCCACGGCGTACGTCGACGCGATCGAGGAAGGCCTGGCGCAAGGCGGCAACCTGCCGCTCAACGGCCGCCTCGTCCTCGATGCGCTGCTGGCGGTCGGCGAGGTGTCGCGCGCGAAGCGCATTGCCGAGATCGCCAACAGCCGCGGCGGCGGCCGGCTGCGCGAGGCGTCCGTCACCTCGTCGCTCGGGGACGTCATGTTCCGGCTCGGAGCCGCGCACTGGGTCGAGGCGGAGCGCTGGTTCACACACGCGCTCGGCGTCGCGCAAGCGATCGGCGCGCGCTCGACCGAGGTCGCCGCGCTTCTCGGTCTCGCCGAGCTCGCGATCGCGCGCGGCGACCGCGAGACCGCACGCCGCCAGATCGCGGTCGCGCTCGGCCACTGCCGCGAGCTCGGGCTGCGCCGCTCGGAGCTTCGCGCGGAGCGGCTCGCCGCCGAGATCGCCGAAGAAGCCAAGCGACTCGCCTGAGCCGCCGAGTGTCGTCAGGCGAACGCCGTCGACGTCGTCGCGGCGCCTCCGCGGGCGCAAGCGCCGCGTGCGGTGTCCGTCGCGGCGGCGATGCGCTATGCACGCGAGCGTGGGTCGGCGGTTCGAACGAGACGTGGCGGCAGCCGGCGGCCCGCTCCGCCGCGCCGTCGAAGCCGCGGCAGCGTTTCTCAGCTCGGTCGACGAGCGCCCGGTCGCACGCGAGGTCGATCTCGCGTCGCTGCGGCGCTCCCTCGGAGGTCCGTTGCCGGCGACGGGCGAGAGCGCCGCGGACGTGATCGTGCAGCTCGCGGATACGGCCGCCCCGGGCATCGTCGCCACGGCAGGCCCACGCTACTTCGGGTTCGTCATCGGCGGCAGTCATCCGGCGGCGCTCGCGGCCGATTGGCTGACGAGCGCGTGGGACCAGAACGCGTGTCTCTACGCGATGTCGCCCGCCGCGGCGGTGGTCGAGGAGATCGTCGCGGCATGGCTCATCGACCTCTTCGGTCTTCCGACCGACACCGGCGTCGGCTTCACCACCGGGGCGACCATGGCGAGCTTCACTGCGCTCGCGGCCGCGCGCCACCGAGTGCTCGACAGCGTTGGATGGGACGTCGAAGAACGCGGCCTCACCGGCGCGCCGCCGGTGACGGTCGTCGTCGGCGACGAGGTGCACGTCACGATTCTCGCCGCGCTGCAGATGCTCGGACTCGGACGTGGCACCGTGCGGCGCGTCGCCGCGGACGAGCAAGGTCGCCTTCGCGCGGACGCGCTCGAGGCGGCGCTCGCATCCACTGCCGGTCCGCTGATCGTCTGCGCCCAAGCGGGCAACGTGAACACCGGCGCCTTCGATCGGCTGCCGTTACTGGCGCCGCTGACGCACGCGCGCGGCGGGTGGCTGCACGTCGACGGCGCGTTCGGCATGTGGGCCGCCGCCGCACCATCGCTGCGGCCGCTCAGCACCGGCCTGGCAATGGCCGACTCGTGGACGACTGACGCCCACAAATATTTGAACGTGCCGTACGACTCCGGTCTCGTGTTCGTTCGCGACGCGCACGCGCATCGCACGGCGATGACGCTCGGTGCATCGTACTACGTCGAGACGACCGACGATCGCCGTGACCCGTACAACTGGGTGCCGGAATCGTCGCGACGAGCGCGCGGATTCGCAATCTACGCGACGTTGCGTGCGCTCGGTCGCGACGGCGTCGCCGATCTCGTCGAGCGTTGCAGCCGATTGGCGCGACGGATGGCCGACGCGCTCTCAGCGGCACCGCATACCAGGATCCTCAACGAGGTCGTGCTGAACCAGATCCTGGTCGCGTTCGAGCCGCCGTCAGGCCGCGACGCGGATGCGTTCACGCGCGCCGTGATCGCGCGTGTTCAGGCGGACGGCACATGCTGGATCGGCGGCAGCACGTGGCGCGGACGCGCGGTGATGCGGATCTCAGTCTCGAACTGGTCGACGACCACCGCCGACGTGGAGCGCTCCGCCGCCGCAATCCTGCGCTGCGCCGCGGAAGAATCCGCGAGCCGCTGAGGGGCGCGTCAGTCGTTGTCGACGGCGCGGTCGACCTTGCGCCCGAGCTTTTCGACCGGCCCTTTCGGCGGGTCGACCGCATCGCGCACGTGCTGCGTCACCTTGTCGATCTTCTCGCCGGCACGTTCCGCGGGACCTTTACGCTCGCAAGCGAGGGCCGTCGCGGCAAGCACGAGCACGATGACGACGAGCCGCCGCGGTCGGAACGTCTTCCGCTCCATCGCTACGGCACCGTCGCCGGGCCGCGGCCGGTGAAGACCGCGAGCACGAGGAAGATCACGGCCACGACCACGAACACGTAGCCGATCTCGGCCGACAGCCCGGCGACGCCGCGAAAGCCGAGCGCTGCGGCGACCACCGCGACGATGAAGAAGATCAATGCCCAATGCAACATGGCTCCTCCTGCCGCGTTGTAACGGCTTGCGTTCACGCTACGGCGCACGTCGAGGTAGTCAACGCCGCGCCATGCCATCCCAGCGCCTACTTGATCGTCGTGCGGCCCGACGCGGGCGCGTGCCGAGCGCGCGCGCAACACCCGCGGCGACGACGTCGCTGACGTCGATCGCGTTCGATGGGGGCGCGATCCTGTTCCATGTCACCACGCGTGCCACGCCCGCGGCGCGCAATGCGTCGTAGGCGCCGTCCGCAAAGACGCCGTGGACGCCGATGCAGACGGGCGGCGCGACTCGCGCGCGCCGCAGGTGCCGCACAGTAGCGAGCATCGTGCCGGCGGTGGAGATGATGTCGTCGATCACGACGGGCGTGTGATCGCGCCAGACGCGCAGGTCCGGGACCGAGATGGCGACCTCCCGATCGCCGCGGCGCACCTTCTCGAGGACGAGGCATGGCAGACGGCACACGTCGGCGACGGCCCTCGCCCATCGCGCGCTCTCCGCATCAGGGCCGATCAGCATGGGGCGCCGCACGTGACGCGTGATCCACGCGGCGATCGGTGATCGGGTCACATACCTCGGCGAGAAGGTGCGCGATCGTCTCCGGGCGCGTCTCGGAGCGCGGCGCCCGCGGCACGGCGGCGCCTGGGCCTCACTCCATCCCTCTTCGCCGACGAGCGGCACGAACCGACACTCGCCGAGCCTCTCCTGCTCGTAGGTGTCCTCGCCGGTCCGCCGCACGCGCACCAACGTCTGCAGGCGCGCGGTCGCGCCGACGGGCATCACGAGCCTGCCGCCGATCGCGAGCTGCTCGCGCATTGTCGTCGGCACGTCGGGACCTCCGGCGGCAACGACGATCGCGTCGTACGGGGCATGCTCCGGCCATCCGAGGGTGCCGTCGGCGTGGCGGAGGTGCACGGTCGTGTAGCCGATCTCCGCGAGGCGCCGGCGTGCAATCTCGGCGAGCGCCTCGTGGCGCTCGACGGTGTAGACCTCGGACGCGAGCTGCGCGAGGACCGCGGCGGCATACCCCGACCCCGTGCCGATCTCGAGGACCCGCTCGCCCCCGCGCAGCTCGAGCGCCGCCGCCATCAAGGCGACGATGTACGGCTGCGAGATCGTCTGCCCTTCCTCGATCGGCAGCGGGGCGTCCTCGTAGGCGAACTCCGCGAGCTGCTCGGCGACGAAACGCTCGCGCGGCACCCCAGCAAGGGCGGCAAGGACCCGCGAATCGCGGATGCCGCGGGCCGCGATCTGCGTCCGAACCATGTCATTGCGGCGCGCGCGAAAGTCCTGCATACCAGTAGAGCAGCAGCAACCGCCGTGCCGCGCCCCCGCGGCCGCAGGCGCCTACGGGCGCCGTGCTAGGTCCCGGGTCGTGACGTGCGCCTCCGCCGCGACGTCACATTTACTGCAAGTGCCGCGTACCGGTGGTTTTGCAATTTTTGGAAGACGTGGGGTGATAGAAATGCCCGTCGTGCCAGAGGAGCACCCGCCGACGCCTCCCGAAGGGTCGCCGGCCCGCGACGCGCCACCAGAGGCGCGCAAAGGACGACGTCGCCGCGGCCGCCGCCGCAGCCGCCGTCATCTGATTCCGGGAGCCGCACCGGCAACCGGGCGCATCGTCGCCGCCGCGCGCCGTCTCGGCATCACGCGGCTTCGCCCGGAGCAGGAGCGCATCATCGCCGACGCGCTCGGCGGTCGAGACGTGCTCGGCGTTCTGCCGACCGGCTTCGGCAAGTCCGCCTGTTATCAAGTCCCATCGATGGTGCTGGCGAAGCCGACCATCCTCGTGTCGCCGCTCCTCGCGCTCCTCCAGGATCAGCAGGCGAAGCTCGTCGCGCGCGGCATCGCCACCGTTCGTCTCGACGGCACGGTGCGCGGCCCGGCGCGGCGCGAGGCGCTCGCCCGGATCGGAACCGGCGGCCCGCTCCTCGTCATGACGACGCCTGAGACGCTCGCCTCGCCGGAGCTCGCGCAGGCGCTCGCGGGCAGCGGTCTCGCGCTCGCTGCCGTCGACGAGGCGCACTGCGTCTCCGAATGGGGGCACGACTTCCGTCCGGCGTACCTGCGGATCGGCGAGCAGCTGAAGAAGCTCGGCAGCCCACCGACCCTCGCGCTCACCGCCACGGCGACGACGAGAGTGCGCGAGGACATCAGCCGCTTTCTCGCGCTGCGCGAGCCCGATGTCGTCGCGAGCTCGCCGCACCGCTCGAATCTCGCCTTCCAGGTGCTCGCCGCGACCGGAGATCAGCGCTCGCGCGCGCTCGCGCGCTTCGCGTACCGGTTGCAGCGTCCCGGCATCATCTACTGCGCCACGACGCGCGAGGTCGATACCGTCTACGCGGGCCTATGCGCGCTCGGCGTTCCGGCGCACCACTACCACGGGAAGATGACGGGCTCGGAGCGCAACGCCGAGCAGGACCTTTACATGAAGGCGGGGCGCCGCACCGTCATGGTCGCGACGAGCGCTTTCGGCCTCGGCATCGACAAGCCCGATATTCGCTACATCATCCACCAGCAGGCGCCGGCGTCGCTCGAGCAGTACGTGCAGGAGGCCGGCCGCGCCGGTCGCGACGGCCGTCGCGCCGACTGCATCCTCCTCTACGATCCCGACGACCGCGGCATTCACGAGGCGCTGCTCTCGAAGAGCCGCGTCCGGCCCGACCAGCTGTACAAGGTCGGCGCGGCGCTCGCCGCGTGGGCCGGTGAGGAACGGACGCCGTCGATCGCCGCGCTGGCGCTCTCCGCGTCCCTCGGACCGCGCGCAACGCAAGCGTTGCTCGCGATTCTCGAGGAGGTCGGTCTCATCCGCCTGGACGGCGGTGACGTCGAGGTCTTGGTGCCGAGCGATAATATCGAGGAGGAGGCGCGGAGCCTCTCCGGGCGTTTCGCGACGCAGCGGACGCAGGACTCGCGGCGCCTCGACACCGTCGCCGAGTACGCCGGCAGCAGCGAATGTCGCGCGGTCTACCTGCGCAGATATTTCGGCGAGGATGGCGGAGCTCCATGCCGCATCTGCGACGTCTGCCGCGGCGTCACCGCGCGCGCGCCGCAAGTCATCCAGCCGTTGCAGCGGCGCAAACGCATGCGGCTGCCGCGCGGCCTCGCCCGCGCCGCCGCGGCGCGCGCCCGCCAGCTGCACCGCCGCGGCCGTTCCAGCGCGCCATCCGCCGGACCGGCGCCGCCAGTCGCGACGACCGCGCCAGAAGCGTCGCCGGAGCGCGTCGAGCTGCCGGAAGCGCCCCTCTCCGGAGCCCCGGTGCCGCTCGCGGCGACGCCCGACGCGACGGCGTTGGACACCGGCGGACCGGCGCTAGCCGCGACGCAGGCGGCGCCCGACGTGTCGGCGGACGGCCTGCAGCGCGGCCGTCGCCGGCGGCGACGCCGGCGTCGCCGTCGCGTCGGCGGCGCGGCGGCCGCGTCGCCGACGCCCCCCCAACAGAACGAGTGAGCACGGTGATCCGCCGACCGGCGGAAGGCGTCAGGGTTCGCCGAACAGGCTGTCGGCGAGCCCGGTGTCGTACTGCACCTCGCTCAGGGTGATCGTCGTCGACGTCCGCTGCGGAATCGTCTCCATCTTGATCTCGGTCGCGGTCGGATAGCGACCGATCTTCTTGACGTCGCCGAGCGTGCGCACCTTCCAGAGCACACCGCTGCGGTCGTAATACTCGGTGCGGCGCGGCAGGTAATCCTTCCTGTCGATGCAACGATCGATACGTCCGTACCACCAGCCGCCGCTCGGGATCGACTCGACGTGATAACAGGCCGGGTCTTTCGACTCCTCCAAGCGGTGCTGTTGATACTCGAGCTGCTGCAGACCGAGATCCTCGTAGTTGAAGTCGGTGCCGAGAAAGCTCTCGCCGCGCGTGTCCGCGTCGATCTGTCGCATGCGGCGCAGGGACGGCAGGTAGATTTGCGTCTTCGTCGTCCCGTTGCTCGCCCGCACGACGGAGACCTCCGTGCCGCGGAGGTCGATCGGATCCTCGAACACCAGCCGGAATCGTGGCGCCGCGCCGCTCCGGCGGTATAGATGCCCCGTCCACTTCACGACCTCGCCGCGCTCGTTCGTGATCGTGAACACGGCCGTCGCACGCATGTCCTTCCCGGGCTCCGTCGCGTCTCGCATGCGCGTGAGTACATCGTTGACGTCCACGCCCTGGGCTTGTCGTGCCGCCAGCATGACGAGGATCCCCGCGGCAAGCACGCCAACCCACTGCCGATCGTACGTCCGCATCATGTGTTCCCTCCTTTCCCGGTCGGATTGTCGTGCGAAGCACCGACGTGCGCAAGCGCGCCGCGCGCGATCACGTGCGGCCGCGAAGCGCGCGCGGATCGTGCTTCGGGCGCTCAGCCGGGAATCGAGTGCGCCTCGGCTACCCAGGCGGCGACCGACGCGTCCGCGGGCATGCGCCAGTCGCCGCGCGGCGAGAGCGATCCGCCGGAGCCGACCTTCGGCGAGTCGGGCACGCAGTCGCGCTTGAACTGGTTCGCGAAGAAGCGCTCGAGGAACTGCACGAGGCGCTCGCGGATCACCGCGAGCGGATAGCGGTCGCCGAACGCGTGGGCGGCGAGCCGCGCGATCCGCCGCGGGCCGAAGCCGAAGCGCAGAAACCAGTAGAGGAAGAAATCGTGCAGCTCGTAGGGTCCGAGCGTGTCCTCGGTCGGCTTCGAGACGCCGTCCTCGCCGAGCGGCAGGAGCTCGGGGCTGATCGGCGTCGCGAGGACGTCCTGCAACGTCGCCGCCGCGGCGGGCTCGTCGGCGAACACGTGGCGCGCCGCCCAGGCGATCAGCGCCGAGACGAGCGTCTTCGGGACGCCGGCGTTCACCGCGTAGTGCGACATGTGATCGCCGCCGTACGTCGACCACCCGAGCGCCAGCTCGGAGAGATCGCCGGTGCCGAGATCGATTGCACGATGTTCGGACGCGAACGAAAAGAGCAGGAACTTGCGGCTCCACGCCTGTACATTCTCGAAGGCGACGTCGTGCCGCGCCGGGTCGTGGCCGATCGCGGCGAAGACGCCGCTCGCGAGCGCCCGCACGTCGGCCTCGCGGAAGCTCGCGCCGAGCGCGCGGACGAGAGCGCACGCGTTGCCGTAGGTCCGCGTCGAGGTGCCGAAGCCGGGCATCGTCACGCCGAGGAGATGCGTACGCGGCAAACCGAGAAGATCGAGTGCATGCGTCGCCACGAGCAGCGCCAGCGCCGAATCCTGCCCGCCCGAGACGCCGAGCACGATGCGACGGCCGGCCTCCGGTAGCGCCACGAGCCGGCGTGCCAACGACGTCGTCATGATGTGGAACACCTCGGCGCAGCGCTGATCCAGCCGCGCCGGATCGGCCGGAACGAACGGATGCGGCTCGACGCGGCGCTCGAGACGATGGAACACCTCGATGCCGCGCCGATCCACCTGCCCTTCGACGTCGACGACGCGAAACGACATTGCGTGGCGCGCGGCGTTCTGCCCGAAGGACGTCTGGCGCATGCGATCCTCGACCAGCGCCCGCGGATCGACGTCGGCGAGCGCGAGCGTCCCGGCGAGGCCGAAGCGGGCGGTCTCCGCGAGGATCTCGCCGCGCTCGGCGATGATCCCGTGCCCATCCCACGCGAGATCGGACGTCGACTCGCCGAAGCCGGCGGCGCTGTACATCTGCACCGCGAGGTTCTTCGCCGACGAGCTGCGCACCAGCTCCTCACGGTAGTCGCTCTTCGCAACCGTGACATTCGACGCCGAGAGGTTCGCGAGCACTGTCGCGCCCGCGAGCGCGGCGAGCGTCCCCGGCGGGATCGGCACCCAGAGATCCTCGCAGACGTCGCAGTGGAGGACGAACCCCGGCAGGTGCGCGGGCCGCACCAGCACGTCGGTGCCGAACGGCACGCGCGCACCGAGAAGGTCGATCGTATCGCGGCGCGCATCGAACGCGGGACGGAACCAGCGCAGCTCGTAGAACTCGCGGTAGTTCGGCGGATACGCTTTCGGCGCGACGGCGAGCGGCCGGCCGCCGTACAACGTCACCGCGGCGTTGAAGAGGAGCCCGTCGGCGACGAGCGGCATGCCGACCGAGACGAGCAGGTTCCAGCCGGCAGTGGCACGCGCGATCTTCTCCAGCGCCTGCAGCGCGGCGTCGAGGAGCGTCTCCTGAAAGAAGAGATCGCCGCACGAGTAGGCGCTCAAGCCGAGCTCCGGACACAGCGCGTACTGGGCGCCTTCGGTGTGTGCGCGCGCCAGCATCCGCAGATGCGCCTCGGCGTTGAACGTCGGGTCCGCGACCCGTACCTCGGGCACGCACACCGCGACGCGCACGAAGCCGTGCGCCCGCACGTCGAGGAAGTCGGTCATTGCGCTCATCGACTCGTCACGAGAGCGGGATCGCGATCCGGACACGCACGTCCGCCGCGACCCGCAATGCCCCGAGCATAGCGCTGTAGGGACGAATTCCGAAGTCCGGCTTATGGAGCGTCGTCTCGCCGACGTAGCGTCCGCCCTGCCGAAAGGCATGGATCGCGACGTCCCGCACCATGCCGTGGAGCTCCAGCCTGCCGGCGATCCGCAACCCGCCATCCCTCGCGTCGGGCTCGGGCGGCGTCGAGGAATGGAACCGAATGGTCGGGTGGCGCGTCACCTCGAGGACGTCGCGGATCGTCGCCGCGATCGTCTCCCGGTCGCTGGTGCCGAGGAGGTCGGGCGCCTCATCGTCGCCGCGCATCGCGCAGACGACCCGCAGCGATGCGGCGTCGAGCTCCGCGGCGACGGCGCCGGTCACCTCGTCGATCGCGAGCGTGAAGGTCTCGACCCGGAGCTTCAGATCGTGCGCGAACGCAGAGAGCACGCCTTCCGCTCGCGTGAAGACGAGGCACTCCGCCGTCGTTGCGTCGAGCCGCACGCGCGACGGCTCACGCCATGCGAGGCGCGCGGCTCCGTTCGCGCCAGGCCGGCGGCGCCGGGCGTCGCATGCGCCGGCCCGCGGCGACCGTACCTGATGTCACTGGGCGCGCCGCTTCGCGGTGCCGCGGCCGCCCGCCGCGGCGGAGCGCCGCGCCTTCTTTCTCGCGCCGCCGCGGCCGCGGAGCGCCGCACGGCTCGCGGACGGCCGCAGCGTCAACACCGGCACCGGCGAATGGCGCACGATCTTCTCGGCGACGCTACCGATCACGAGATGCGCGAGCCCGGTCCGGCCGAGCGTCGCCATGACGATCGAATCCGCGGCACGCGCCGCTTGCAGAATGCAATGATGCGGATCGCCGATCACGACGCGGCACGTGACGTTCTTCACGCGCTTCCGAACGACGCGCGCGACCTCGGCGTCGAGACGCGTCCGTGCGTCGGCACGCAGATCATCCGGCGGCACCCATACGGGCATCTCGCCCGCGCCGGCGAACGTGCTGACCGGGTACACAGGAGCGATCGCGTGCACGACCGTCAGTGTCCCGCGGTGGAGCGCCGCCAAGTCGGCAGCGACCTCGAGCGCCGCGGTGGCAGCGGTGGAGAAATCGTGGGGCACGAGAATCCTTCGAAAGACCTGCATCGTCATCTCTCCTCTGGCGGCGGCGTCGCATGCGCACCCGTGGCGCGGAGATGGCGCGCGAAGAACGCCAGCATGCGCCGCCACGAGTCCTCGGCGGCGGCCGCATTGTACTCGACGTGCATCAACGGGCGGGCGAGCCACGCCAAGACTGGATGGCCGGCGTCGCTCATGTACGAGTGTCCGGCGTCCTCGTAAATGCGGATGTCGTGCTCCTTACCGAGCGCGTCGAGCGTCGCGACGAGCTCCCGCCCCGTCGAGCCGTACAAGCGATCGAGACCGCCATACCCGCCTGTCACGGGACAGACGCGCGCCAGCTCGTCGCGCGGCCGCGTGTCGCCGTAGAACACGCCGGCGACGTCGACGCGTGCGCGCGTCCCGAGGAGCAGCGCGAAGCCGCCGCCCATGCAGAAGCCGGCGGCGCCGATCCGCGCCACGTCTGGACGCGCCGCGAGCGCGTCGAGCAGCGCCTCCAAATCGTCGACCTGCGGCCCGCGACCAGCGCGCAGCGCCTGCATCGCACGCAGCACGCACGCGATGTGCATGCCGTCGTCGTTCACGCCGAAGATCTCGTGGATGACGACGACCGCGGGCCAGGGCGGCGGACCCGCGTCCGCCGCCGGCCGAAAGATCTCGACCGGGACGGCGCGGCCGTCACGCGCGATCGTCGTCGTCTCGTCGGCGCGCGCGGTCATCGCGCGCTCACCGGCGCGCGACGTCCGTCGGGAGCACCAGGTCGACCTCGGTCATCCACGCCCCAATGTCGTGTGCCGGCCACGGTCGTCGAGACGCGCTTCGGGATGCATCGGGCGATAGTACCGCGACGACCGCGATGCGGATACCGGCGCCGGCTCACGCCGCCACGAGCGTCGGCAACGTCACGGCGAAGACGACACCCACCCACGATGGTCCGCCGACAATGTTTCCATCACGGCTCACGCGCCGTGAAACGTGTCCGGTGCGAGCTCACCGTACGATCGTCGAGCAAAACGCGTCCGCGGCGGCAAATCCCGCACGGCGCCGGGCTTCACGAGCCTCAAGTGCTTCTGCGACACCTGCGGCGACGCCGCCGGCGAGGCCTGCTCGACCAACGCCGATTGTCCGTCCGGCATCGTCTGCGGCGGCACGCGCTGCGCGAGCGGCAGCAACGCCGGCGCCGCGTGCGTCAGCACGACGGAATGTCCGGGCAGCAACTGCGGACGCCCGGGAAACGTCACCAAACCCAACGACTGCTCCGACGCGACCTGCACCGCGAACACGCCGCCCGACACCGACTCCGTGAACGAGGGGGTCTGCTCGGGCGGCCCGTTCGAGCAGTTCTGCAACATCGAGCGCTTCCGTGGCTGCATGAGCAACGCCGACTGCACGAAGGCGGGTGACGCCTGCACCTTCGGCAAGTTCCGCGAGTGCTACACGGACAACGGCACGAGCGGCAACTCGCTCCAGGTGCAAGGCAACCCCGACCCGTTCGTCGCCGGCGTCTCGAACGGCACGCTCGGATCGTTCTTCTGCGTCGCGCCGACGACCTCCGGGTCGGTCAACGCCGTCGCCGGTCTCCCCGGCCTCGGCCGGCTGACGCTGCCGGGTACGGCGACGCTGATTCCATAAGCGCTCGGCACGACGATCGCCGGCGAGCGGATGATGCCGGTGCGCGCGGTCGGAGAGTGTTCTTCGGACCTCGCGCGCCGGCGGTGCAGCCCCTTGCCGGCGCCCTCCGCGATCGTGGTTGCGCCACGACCGGGCCGAATCAGCTGAACGTACGTGCGAACAGCTCGACGATCGCGCGCTCGCCGTTCGGCTTCAGAAAGCGTGTGCCGGTACCGGTGAAGTGCGGGTGGGCGACGACCGGCGCCCCCGCCTCTGCCCACGCATCGCCCGTCCAGCGAAACCAGCCGTCGCGCTCCTGATCGAAGACGAAGAGTGGTTTGTTGCAAAGCCTCGCGAACTCCGCGCCCCAGCCGGTGCCGCCTTTCACCGTATCGTCACCCTGAATGACCCCGACGACGTAGATCTCCTGCCCGTTGTTCACCTGATGCCAGATACTCTGCAGGACCTTCTTGAACATCGCCGTATCCGGGTAGCGGCGGTGCATGAGCTTCGCGAGATACGCGAGACTCACGTCACCGTGCTGCAGCTCGGCGTGGGTGAGGACTCGGATGCCGCGCTGGCGGGCGTCCTTGTGGCCCTCGAACGTGAAGTTCACCTCCTCGATCCCGTGCCGCTCCGCGGCGACGCCGAACGCCGCCTCCGCCCCGCCGGCGGCGCCACTGAAGAGAACGCAGTCTTCGCGGTTCATCACGGGCTCCTCCGCCGGCTTTTCTCCCCGATCGAGCCTGCGACGTCAAATTGACGGGACTGGGTCAATTTGCGTCGCCATACTTCGTTGCTCGGTCGCTGCGCTGCTCGGCGTAGCGCCGCTACGCCTGCGCTGCTCGCTTCTCTCGCGCCTCGTCTGGCTCGCTTGCCCTCGTAGGGCAACTTGACCCAGTCCCTCCGCATCACAGCAACCCTCGCAAATTGGCGCGCGCGCTACCGGCGACGGCGAGGCGGTGGTAGCATCACGCGATTCATGCACGACGTTGGGTTCGATCCACTCGTCGCCGAATGGTTCACGGCGCGCTTCGCGGCGCCGACGCCGCCGCAACAAGCCGGATGGGGCGCGATCGCCGCCGGCCGCGACGCGTTGATCGCCGCGCCGACGGGCTCCGGGAAGACGCTCGCGGCGTTTCTCTGGGCGATCGACGAGCTCGTGCGCCACGCGCGCAGTGGCTGGCTCGACGACCGCACGCACGTCGTCTACGTGTCGCCGCTGAAGGCCCTCGGCAACGACATCCACCGTAACCTCGAGGAGCCGCTCGCCGAGATCCGCGCGCGGGCGCTCGCCGCCGGCCACGCGCTGCCGCCGATCCGCGTCGCCGTCCGCAGCGGCGATACGCCGCCGTCCGAGCGGCAGGCGATGACGAAGCACCCGCCGCACATCCTCATCACCACGCCCGAGTCGTTCTACATCCTGCTCACCGCCGAGAAGAGCCGCCGCGCCCTCGCCGACGCGCGCACGGTGATCGTCGACGAGATCCACGCTGTCGCCGGCGACAAGCGCGGCGCGCATCTGGCGCTCTCGCTCGAACGCCTCGACGCGCTCGCCGGACGGCGCGTGCAGCGGATCGGCCTGTCGGCGACGCAGAAGCCGATCGCCGAGATCGCGCGCCTGCTCGTGGGCACCCACCGGCTCCGCTCCGACGGCGCACCCGACTGCGACATCGTCGACACCGGTCACCGCCGCGCGATGGAGCTCGCGATCGAGACGACCAGCCTCGAGCTCGGGCCGATGGCGACGCACGAGCTCTGGGCCGAGATCTACGACCGTATCGTCGGCCACGTCGGCACGCACCGGACGACGATCGTCTTCGTCAACACGCGTCGCCTCGTCGAACGGGTGGCGCACGCGCTCAGCGAGCGCCTCGGCGACGACCGCGTCGTCGCCCATCACGGGAGTCTCGCGAAGCGGATTCGCCTCGACGCCGAGGAGCGCCTCAAGTCCGGCGCGGTGCCGGTCGTCGTCGCGACCGCGTCGCTCGAGCTCGGCATCGACGTCGGCCACGTCGATCTCGTCTGCCACATCGGCGCGCCGCGCGCGCTCGCAACGTTGCTGCAACGGGTCGGCCGTTCCGGTCATTGGCTCGGCAGCGTACCGAAAGGCATCTTCTTCCCGCTGACACGCGACGAGCTGGTGCAGACCGCGGCCGCCGTGCGCGCCATCCGCCAGGGCGAGCTCGACACGCTCCACCTTCCCATGAAGCCGCTCGATGTGCTGGCGCAGCAGATGGTCGCGATCGCCGCCGCCGCGGACGTCACGGAGGACGATCTCTGGATGCTCGTCCGCGGCGCGTATCCATATCGTGACCTGACGCGCGCCGAGTTCGACGCGGTCTTGACGATGCTCGCCGAAGGCGTCGCGACGCGGCGCGGGCGGCGCTCGGCGCATCTGCACCACGACCGCGTTCACGGGCGCATCCGCGGCCGTCGCGGCGCGCGTCTCGCCGCGATCACGAGCGGCGGCGCGATTCCCGACACTGCCGATTACGAGGTCATCGAGGAGCCGACGGGCGCGCATGTCGGCAAGGTGAACGAGGACTTCGCGGTCGAGAGCATGGCCGGCGACATCTTCCTCCTCGGCAACCACTCCTGGCGCATCCGCCGCGTCGAAGCCGGCCGGGTGCGTGTCGAGGATGCGGGGCAGACGCCGCCGACGATTCCGTTCTGGCTCGGGGAATCGCCGGCGCGGACGCTCGAGCTCTCACGTGCGGTCTCGGAGTTGCGCGCGGACGTGGCGACGCGCGTGCGCGATCTCGCGGTCGCGGCGGCGCCGCTGGACGTCACCGGCGACGCGGCAGTGCCGAGCGCCGATCATCCCGGTACCGACGGTACGCGCGACGACGGACGTTTTGCGCCCGCGGTCGAGTGGCTGATCGCCGAGTGCGGCGTCGACCGCGGCGGCGCCGAGCAGATCGTCGAGTACGTGCGCGCGACGGTGGCTGTGCTCGGCACCGTGCCGACGTGCGACACCGTCGTCGCGGAGCGCTTCTTCGACGAGAGCGGCGGCATGCAGCTCGTATTGCACGCGCCGTTCGGCGGCGCCGTGAACCGCGCGTGGGGGCTCGCGCTCCGCAAGCGCTTCTGCGTGAGTTTCGACCTCGAGCTGCAAGCGGCCGCCACCGACGACGGCATCGTCGTCTCGCTCGGCGAGCAGCACAGCTTCCCGCTCGCGACCGTCTTCGCGATGGTGCGACGCACGACGCTCGACGCCGACCTCGTACAGGCGGCGCTCGCAGCGCCGATGTTCGGCACCCGCTGGCGCTGGAACGCCACGCGCGCCCTCGCCCTCTTGCGCCATACCGGCGGCAAGCGCGTGCCGATGCCGATCCAACGCATGCGTGCCGAGGATCTGCTCGCCGCGGTCTTTCCGGCGCAAGTGGCGTGCGGCGACAACCACGTGGGCCCGATCGTTCCTCCGCGGCATCCGCTCGTCGACGAGACCCTCGCCAACTGCCTGCACGAAGCGATGGACGTCGATGGTCTCCGTGCCGTGCTCAGCGCGATCGAGCGCGGCACGATCCAGACGGTCGCGGTCGAGACTCCTGCACCCTCGCCGATGTCGCACGAGATCCTGAACGCCAATCCCTACGCCTACCTCGACGATGCGCCGCTCGAGGAGCGCCGCGCCCGCGCGGTCGCGCTGCGCCGCACCGATCCCGACCTCGCCACCGGCATCGGCGCGCTCGACATGGCGGCAATCGACGAGGTGCGCCGGCAGGCGTGGCCCGACGTGCGCGATCCCGACGAGCTGCACGACGCGCTCTTGAGCCTCGCCGTGCTGCCGGTCGAGGATCTCGGCGAGTGGGACGCGTTTGCCGAGGCCCTCCGCGCGTCCGGCCGAATCGCCGACGTGCGCTGGAACGGCGGCGCCCGCGAGCGGCGCGCCGTCGTCGCGACGGAGCGGCTCGCGATCGCACGCCTTGCCCTCGGCGACGTGCGCGTCGCCCTCAGCGCCGACGGAGAACGCCACGCGGCCGCCTACCCCGACGTCGACGGCGACGCGGAGTCGGCACGCACCGCGATCGTGCGCGGCTGGGTCGAGTGCGTCGGACCGACGACCGTCGCGCAGCTCGCGGCGCGGATCGGCCTCGCCGCGGCCGCCGTCGACGCTGCCCTGGCACGCCTCGAAACCGAAGGCATCGTGCTGCAGGGACGATTCACGCCGGGCGTGGCGGACGTCGAGTGGTGCGAGCGTCGTCTCCTCGCCCGCATTCACCGGATGACGATCGGCCGGCTGCGGCGCGAGATCGAGCCGGTGCAGCCGGCGGACTTCTTGCGCTACCTCTTCCGCTGGCAGCACGTGATGCCGACCACCCGCCTTCACGGTCGCGACGGTCTCGCCGCCGTGATCCGCCAGCTGCACGGCCTCGAGCTGCCGGCGCCGTCGTGGGAGCAGAGCGTGCTCGCGGCGCGCGTCGAGGACTACGAGCCGGCGCTGCTCGACGAGCTCTGCCTCGGCGGCGTCGTCGCGTGGGGACGGTTCTCCCCGCCCGCGGTCTCCGGTCGCGACGTCGAGTCCGTCACATCCGACGCGCACGCGGACGGCGGCGACGCCGGACGCGATCACGGCCGGCGTCGGCGTGCTGCACCGACGCGCGTCGCGCCTCTCGCGCTCGCCCTCCGTGACGACTTGGGGCCGCTCCTCGCCGCGCGCGGCGAGCGCGGCGACGTGCCGCTCTCGCACGATGCACGCCTGATCGCGGACTTCCTCGCGCGTGAGGGCGCGTCGTTTCTCGGCGACATCGCGCGTGCGACCGGGCTCCTACCGAGTGCCGCCGAGGATGCACTGTGGGAGCTCGTCGCGCGCGGACTCGTGACCGGCGACGGCTTCGCCGGCCTGCGCGCGCTGCTCGCACCGCCTGAGTCGCCGCGCCCTGAGCGCCGCTTGCGGGCGCTCCGCGGCGGGCGCGCGGCCCGCCGGCCGCTGCCGATCGGCCGTTGGTCGCTCCTCCGGGCGCGGCCGGTCGACGCGCGATCGGCGGACGTCGTGGAAGACGCGGCACGGCAGCTCCTGCGCCGCTACGGCGTCGTCGTACGCGAGCTCCTCGCCCGCGAGACGCTCGTACCGCCGTGGCGGACGCTCCTCGGCGTGTATCGGCGACTCGAGGCGCGCGGCGAGGTGCGCGGCGGCCGCTTCATCGCCGGGCTCGTCGGCGAGCAGTTCGCGCTCCCGGAAGCCGTCGAAGCGCTCCGCGCGACACGCCGCGAGGACGATCACGCCCATGTCGTCGTCGTGGCCGCCGGCGATCCGTTGAACCTCGTCGGCATCTTGACGCCCGGCGCGCGGGTGTCGCCGCTCTCCGGTCAGGTGATCGCCTTCGCCGACGGCGCCCCGATCGAGATCGGCGATCTCGGCGCCGTCCGCAGCCGCCTACGCAGCCGCGCCCTCGGCGGCAGCTGAGTACTCAGACGTGGTTGCGCAGCAGCAGCTCCTTCGGATGCGGGCTCAAGTAGACCTGGCCCTTCACGGACGCGACGTCGTGGCGGTCGGCGTGATGGCGCAACAGTGTGATCGGGACGACGAGCGGCACGAGCCCGCGTCGGTAGTCGTCGATCACGCCGGCGAGCTCGCGACGCTCCCCGGAAGAGAGATGCTCGCGGCAGAATCCGGCGATGTGCTGCAGGACGTCGACGTGCTTCTTCACCGTCGCCGGAACCGCGAGCGCCACCATGAGCTCCTCGCCGTAGCGCTGCGCGGGCGCGGCGGGCCGCGCGCCGCCATGCGCCGCGACGAGACGTCCGAGCGCGGCGTACGCGCGTGGGCTATGCGCCAACACGAGGAACTTGTGCGCGGCGTGGAACGCGACGAGCGCACCACGCGTCGGGCGGTCGGCGAGCAAGGAACGCCATCGCCGGTAACAGAAGATGCGCTCGATGAAGTTCTCGCGCAGGACGGGATCTTGCAGCCGCCCCTCCTCCTCGACGGGAATCGCCGGGTACGCGGCCGTGAACGCCGCGGCGAACAGTCCGCGACCGCGCCGCGCCGGCGGTCCGTTCGCGCCGTACACGCGCACGCGCTCGACGCCGCAGCTCGGTGAGTCCTTCTTGAAGACGTAGCCGGAGAGATCGAGCGCAGCGAGCGCCCGCACCCGCGCCGCCGCGAAGCGCCGCATGGCCGCCGTATGGTCGCGACCTGTTTTGGTCCCCATCATACGCGGCGCGTCGGGGTTGCCGACGAGGTGGACCGCCTCGCGCGGCGTTCCCATCCCGAGCTCGACCTCCGGGCAGACAGGCACCCACTCGACGTAGGACGCGAGGACGTCGGTGAGAAAACGGTCGCGCTTGTGGCCACCGTCGAAGCGCACCGCGGCGCCGAGGAGACAGCTGCTGACGCCCAGGCGCAGCGGCCGCTCGTCGCTCCAACTGGCACGCGAAGCAGCACCGGAAGCCACGACCGGCAGTGTACCGAGGGTTCGGCATGCCGGCCACGGCGGGCAATTGCATTCGTGCGAACGTGTCGCCATCATGCGCCGAAATCTCAAATCGGGGAGGAGGCCGCATCCATGTATCGAATGATCGCCATCGCCATGCTCGCGCTGTCCGCCGCCGCGTGCTCGCGCGGCAACCAGGTCGCCGTCGCCACGTTGCAGCCGAAGAGCGGCACGCAGGTGACCGGCACGGTGACGTTCTCGCAGAAGGGCGACAAGGTCGAGGTCGTCGCCAACGTGAAGACCCTTTCTCCGGGTAAGCACGGCATCCACGTGCACGAGAAGGGCGACTGCAGCGCGTCCGACGCGTCGTCCGCGGGCGGCCACTTCGCGCCGGGCGGCGGCCAGCACGCCGGCCCGACCGAACCGAAGCGTCACGCCGGCGATCTCGGCAACCTCGAGGCCGACGCCAACGGCAACGCGACCTTCACCATCACGACCGACGCCCTGCGCGTCGGCTCCGGCGATCGCGACGTCATCGGCAAGGCGATCATCATCCACGGCGATCCGGACGATCTCACGACGCAGCCCTCCGGCAACTCCGGCGGCCGCATCGCCTGCGGCGTCATCGAGAAGCAAGACTAACTGGTGACACCCTAACTGGTGACACCCTCGCGTGTGTTCGCAAGCTCACAGACACGCGCGAGGGTGTCGATCTCGGTGACGGGCTTGTCGTCGCGCACCCGGACGATGCGCGGGAAGCGCAGCGCGTAGCCGGCGGCGTGTCGGCTCGAGCGCTGCACCGTATCGAAGGTGATCTCGAGGACAACCTCCGGCCGCACGCGGTGGAAACCGCCGACACGCTCCAGCGTCAGCGCCTCGAAACGACCCGTCATGGCCGCGATCTCCGCGTCGGTGAGGCCGTTGTATGCTTTGCCGACGGTCAAGAGCGTCGGGTCGTCCTCGGACGCGCGCACGGCGAACGTGTAGTCGGAGAGGACGGCGCGCCGCCGACCATGGCCGCGCTCGACGGCGACCACGACGACATCGAGGGTCGCGAGCGCACGCTTCAGCTTGATCCAAGCGCCGCCGCGGCGGCCGGGCGCGTACGGTGACCCCGGATCCTTGGCGATGATGCCCTCGTTGCCGGCGGCGCGCGCGGCGACGAATGCCGCCTCGACCGCAGACGCGTCACCGACGAGGCGCATCGGCGCGAGGCGGATGCTGACGCCGGGCCACGCGATGGCCTCGAGGCGCAACCGGCGTGCGGTGTACGGCTCGTCGACGACGAGCGCACCGTCGGCCGCCAGCACGTCGTAGGCGACGAACGCGACCGGCACCTCCGCGAGCAGGTCGGCGCCGGGGCGCTTGCGTCCGAGCCGCCGCTGTAGCGCGCTGAACGGCAGCGCCCGCTCCGGCGTCCGCGGATCGTAAGCGATGAGCTCGCCGTCGAGAACGAGACCCGCCGGCAGCGCCGCGAGCGCGGCCGTCACCTCGGGGTAGCCGTGGTCGATCGCGTCGAGCGTCCGTGAGAAGAGCACGACGCGGCCGTCACCGACGTGCGCTTGGGCGCGAATGCCGTCGTATTTGTCCTCGACCACGAACGGTGCCGGCAGCGCCTCCGCGACGGCCTCCGCCGTCGGCAACGGCTGTGCCAGCATGAAGCCGATCGGATGGAAGAGCGCGAGCGCCGCCGTCGCGAGCGCGTCGCGACGCGCGAGCTGCGCCACCTCGCCGACATCGCCGCGGAGGAGATTGGCACGGCGGACGGCGGCGAGCGGGCGCCCGAACGTCTTCGCGATCGCCTCCTCCACCTGCGCCTCCTTGAGACCGATCCGCAGCTCGCCGCCGAGGAGCTTGAGAAGATACCGCGCCTCGAGCGCGCCGAGCGTCGCGAGCATCTCGCGCATCGCCGCGCGCCGCGTGTTCGTGCCGGCCGCGGCGGACAGCGCGCGGCAGAAGCGCTCGACCGCGGCGAGCGTCGTGCCGCGCGCCGCGCGGCCGGCGAGCACTTCGCCGGCGAGATCCCCGAGATCGCCGTGTGCGACGTAGCGCTCGCCGAGCTCGCCCTCGTCGCGCCCGCTCACCGCCGCGAGCGCGCCGAAGACGATCGCGCCGCCGACTTGCGTCGTCCCGGCGTCGTGGCGCGGGAATACGGTGCCGGAGAAGAATCGCGCTGCGATCGCCACCGACGCGTCGTCGAGCCGTGGCAGATAGTCAGCGAGGAGCGCGCCCTTTTCCAGACGCCGTGTCGTAGCGCGGATCGCGTCCGCGACTTCCGCCCACGCGTGCAGCGTCGAAGTCTCGGAACCGTCGGTCACGCGATCATTCTATCGACATGCGCGCCGCTGTCGCGGAGGCGGCCGTCGTGTCACGACCGCTTCGGCGCGTCGCGACCCGTCAGATAATCGCCGAGGATGCCCTTCGTGTGCTCCGCCTCGTGGCAATACGCGCAGAGGTTCTCCCAATTGCTGCCGTCAGGCGGATTGTTCTCGTGGTTGCCGTCTTTGTGGTGAACGGTGAGGAGATGCAGCGTGTCGGCCTCGAACTCGCGGGCACAGCGCGCGCAGATCCAGCCGTAGAGCGCGAGCGAGCGCTCGCGGTAGCCCTGCGTGCGCGCCACCTGTTTCGTCTTCGCCTCGCGCACGATCTCCTCGAGCGACGGGCGCGTCGCGTCGCTCGGACGCGCCGATTCGGGACCGGAAGCACGGCGGCGCGACGGCCGGAAGCTCCGCGTCATGGCGCGCCTACAGCCGGAGGATGTCGGGCAGCTCTTCGGGCGTGAAGCGCACGCCGACGTAGAACCCACCGAAGAGCCCGTAGAGCGCGCTCGCCGCGTCGAAGCGCATCTCGTAGACGACGTCGCGAATCGCCTTCAGGTCGCGCGCGAAGAGCGTCACGCCCCACTCCCAATCGTCGAGACCGGTCGCGCTGGTGATGAGCTGGGTGATGCGGCTCGCGTAGCGGCGGCCGGAGTCGCCGTGACCCTGCATGAGCTTCTTCCGCTCGTCGAACGGCAGCGTGTACCAGTTGCGCGCCGCCTCGCGCGCCTTGGCCATCGGGTAGAAGCAGACGATCGGAAAATCCTCCGGGAGACGCGGATGGAGCCGCGCCTCCATGTACGCGGCGATGCGCTTCCGAAACGTCTCCATCTTCGCCGTGAAATCCGGCGACGTCGGGTCGATCTTCTGCTCCTCGATGAGGGTTCGCGCCCAATCGGCGTCGGTCGTGACGTACTCGCTCGCTTCGGAGAGCGAGAGGAACGTGCACACCGGCTCGAGACACGCGCCGAACGCCGTCGCCGCGACCTCCTGCGCGAGCTGCTGGTGGCGGCGGAGATCGGGGTGGACCGCCATCAGGCCGACGTCGCCCTTGCCGACGAGCGCGAGCGGCACGAGCTGGAGTCCTTCCTCACCGAGCGCGCCGGCGAGCCAGGCGCGCATCTCACCGACCGCCGCCGTGCGCTGCGCGTCGGAGAGCGCACGCCAGCGCGTGCGATCGATGCGATAGAACCAATGAGAAACGGTCCAGCCGCTGGAGGGGACGAGCGCGTCGGGCATGGGCGGGATTCTAGGAGCCGCGGTTCGGAGGGTCAATTCGCGGCCGACGCTCAACGCATCACCGCACCGGCGACCGCGAGAAGCAGCAACGCGAGCAGGGTCGAGTTGAGCATGCTCGAGATCGTGTGCAGGCGGAGATAACGCTCGTCGTCGCCGGTCTGCAGCGCGCGTAAACGCGGGAGCAGCACGTACTGCGAGATCAGGCTGCAGAGCAGCCCACCGGCAACTGGGAGTGCCAACCGCAACGCCTCGGGAATCGGCAAGCCGCTGCTGCGCGCCAGCGACACCGCCGCGAGCGCGACGAACCCGCATACGATGCACGCGGTGTAGTAGCGAGGGAAGAGACGTCGCAGGAGGCGGGTCGCGTCGCCGGGGGCGCTGGTGCCGTGAATCGTCGGCAGGACGAGAAACGAGAACGACACGACGGTTCCGAGCCACACCGCAACCGCCATCACGAACACGAAGCGCAGCACCGCCGACGTTCTTCGCACGACGGTCGTTGCGGTCGCAACCCGCGCGGCGGAAACCGCTATCGTCGACGACGGCGATGCTTGGCGGGGACGCGATGCGGCTGCTAGGACTTTTCGGCAGCCAGGAGACGTCGATGAACAACCGCGAATCCTTCTTCCCCCATCACGAGGTGCACGTCGGCAAAGACCTCGGCGGGCGCGCCGTCGTCGTCGACGAGCGCGACGTCGCGAGGTACGAGGCCAGCACCGGCGGACCGGCAGCGCGGCTCGGCGTCGCCGACGCGCGCGTCGCCCCTGCCCTGCTCTACCACTCCGAGGTCTACCGCAGCCTCTCGTGGTACCTGCCCAACGTCTTCGGCAACCTGCACGCGCGCCAGGAGTGGGAGCTGTTCTCCCCGCTGATCGTCGGCGAAACGGTCCGCACACGCTCGACCGTCGTCGAGCGGTACTCGAAGCGCAACCGCGAGTACGTCGTGAACGAGGTGCTGATCACCGACGCCGACGGGCGATGGCTGCAGCGCAGTCGCACGCACCAGAGCTTTCTCGCCGAGGAGGGTCGCGGCGAGCTCGTCGTCGATCGCGACCGCGAGAAGCGCGCCGACCGGCAGTTCACGATCGGCGAGGGCACGGGCGAGGAGATCGTGCCGCTGGCGCGTACGATCACGCACGCGATATGCGAGGCGTTCTCGGGGCCGGAGAAGAACTACCACACCGATCAGGAGATGGCGCGCGCGCTCGGCTTCCCCGACATCGTCGTGCAGGGAATGCTTTCGGTCTGCTTCGTCGCCGAGCTGATGGCGCACGCGTTCGGGATCGGCTGGCATGTCGCGGGGAAGCTCGACGTACGGCTCGTGAACGTCGTCTGGCCGAACGACACGCTGACGACGCGCGGCAAAGTGCGCGAGGAGCTCGCCGAGGGCAGCCGGCGGCGCGCGCTCCTCGACGTGTGGTGCGAGAAGTCGGACGGGACGAAGACCGTCGTCGGCACCGCGAGCGCGCTGCGCTGACGTGACTCACCGCGCATCAGCGCAATCGCCACGCACGCACCGCGGCCACGTCCGCCGCGGCCTAGTCGTCGCCGCTGTCGCGTTCTTCCTCGGCGGCGTCGCGGCTGCCCGTCCGCCGCTCATCGCGGCTGGCGGGGCGACCATCACCGTCCCCGCGGTGACGGACGCGACGTTGCTGCCGCCGATGGTCGCGGTTCAGGTCCGCGACGCCACAAACCGCCCCCTGCCGTTGCACGCGGGCAACGCCGAGGGCCGCGACGATCTGCCGATGCTCGCCGTCCTCGATACCGGCGCCAGCGCGCACGTGCTGTCGCACGATACGGCGGCGCGGCTCGGCGTGCGCACGGACGGCGGCGCACGCTGGATCGAGACCGGCCTCACGGGCGAGCACCCGCTCGCCGTGTCGACGGCGTACGTGCTCGCGATCGACGCCGGCGCACCGCTCGTCTTGCCGGCGCAGCGTCTGCTCGTGAACGACGTCGAAGCGAACGCGGCGGCGCCGCTGACAGTTGCCGCCGCGATCGACATCGTCGGTATGCCGGCCCTGGAGCACACGGCAGTCGAACTGCGATTCGCGAATCCGCTCGCGCCGCCGGCCGTCGCCTTCCTCCCGTCCAACCGCGCGCCGAACGCGACACAATGGGTACCGCTCGCGATCGTCGATTTCAGTCGCCGCCGTCATCCCGGCAATCATGGCGCGCCGCCGACACTCGCCGGCAATCCGGTCCTCCGCGGCGTGCGCGTCGTGCGTGGCGGGCACACCGCCCAGGGCGATTGGCTCCTCGACACCGGTGCGGCGGTGACGATCGTCTCGACGGCAGCGGCACGCGCGCTCGGTCTCACCGAGCCGGCGCCGCTCGCGGCGCCGGTCGGCGGAATCGCCGGCGCCGGACGCACCCTCCCCGGCTGGCACGTGGACCGCATCGAGCTGCCGACGACCACGGGCGGCGTGATCGCGATCGGCGACGCCGCGGTATTCGCGCAGGACATCACGACCACGAGCGATGACGGCACGCGCACGACACTCGATGGCGTCATCGGGAGCAATCTGCTCGCGGCATTCGCGTGCGTCGTGATCGACGCGCCGCACGGCCGCCTCGGTCTCGATCCGCCGGCCGCGGCGAAACGCTGAGCGTCATCGGACGCGCGCCGCGCGCGCGCCGCGCCTCAGAACACCGCGTAGCCGCCGTCGATCACGAACGTGTCGCCGGTGTGGTACGCGCTCGCGCCGCTCGCGAGATAGACGGCGATGCCGCCGAAGTCGGCGGGCTCGCCCCAGCGGCGCGCCGGAATGCGCGGCAGGATCTTCCGCCGCCGCGTCTCGTGCGCGAGCGCCGCCGACGTCATCGGGGTGTCGATCCAACCCGGAAGGACGGCGTTGGCGCGGATGCCGTGGCGCGCGAGCTCGACGGCGAGCCCACGCATCATCGAGATGACGCCGCCTTTCGTCGCCGCGTAGTGCTCGCTCCGCGCCGCGCCCTCGATCGCGGCGAGGCTGCTCGTCACGACGAGCGATCCGCCGCCACCGCGCGCGATCATGTGGCGGGCGGCGGCGCGTAGCGTGAAGAACGCGCCGTCGAGGTTGACGCGCAGCACGCGCCGCCACTCGTCAGCCGTCATGTCGACGAAGGACGGGCCGCCTCCGGCGACGCCGGCGTTGGCGAAGCAAGCGTCGACGCGGCCGAGCTCGTCGACCGTGTGGGCGAGCGCCGCGTCGACTTGCGCCTCGTCGCCGACGTCGCAGCGCAGCGCCAGGACGCGCCCGCCGTGCGTCGCGAGCGTCGTCGCCGCGGCGGCGTTCTTGGTCTCGTCGGTGCCCCAGATGCACACCGCGGCACCGGCGGCGGCGAGCGCCTCGGCCATGCCGAGGCCGATGCCGCTGTTGCCGCCGGTCACGAGCGCGACGCTACCGCTCAGGTCGAAAGGGGCGTACGCCATCGCGTTCTTCGACCGGCCGCGCCCGTCATGCGTGCGGCGCCGGGGTGGCCGTCCGCACGGGCACGCCGTCGTGCAGCCGCGACGCGTCGCCGGTCGCGAGCACCTCGCCGCCCGTGAGGCCGTCGAGGATCTGCACCTGATCGCCGAGCTCGGTACCGATCGTGACCGCTTGCCGGCGCACGCGGCCATCGGCGACGACCCAGACGTAGCGTCCATGCTCGTCCTCGCGCAGCGCGGCGCGCGGGATCATCACCACCGCGCCGCCCGCTGTCTGCGGCCTCGCCTCGGCGAGAAAATTGATGCGCACGCTCATGTCGGGCAGGAGCTTCTCGTCGGGATGCGGAATCTGCACCTCGATCTTGAGCGTTCCCTTCTGCCGGTTCACCTGCGGGTAGAGCTTCACGACGCGCGCCGCGTAGGCGCGGTCCGGATACGCGTCGGGGACGACCTCGGCGTCCTGTCCCATCCGAATGCGGTGCAGGTCGGACTCGTTGATGTCGATCTCGGCGCGCAGATCCTCCAGGTTCGCCATGCGGATCAAATCGCCCGCACCCTCGAAGCCGCCCGGGACGGCGATCTCGCCGACCTCCTTCATCTTCGCGAGCACGACCCCGTCGCGCGGCGCGCGCAGCACCGTGTAGTCGAGCTGCACCTTCGCTTGCGCGATCTGCGCGCGCAGCTGCTCGATCGTCGCACGGTCGACGGCCGCTCGGTTCACGGCGATGTCGAGGTCGGCGCGCGAGACCACGCGTTGCGCGTGCAAGGCCTCCATGCGGCGCAGATCGGCCTCGTGGAGGGCGAGGTTCGCCTCGGCGGTCAGCAGGGCCGCCTCCGCCTGCTCGACCGCTGCCCGATAGTCGCGGTCGTCGAGCGCGACGAGCGGATCGCCGGCGTGCACGGATTGGCCTTCCTCGACGTAGTAGCGCTCGATGCGCCCCGGGACGCGCACGCCGATCGAGATGTACTTCTCGCCGGTCACGACGTAACCCGAGCCCGAGAGGACGGTGCCGCGGACCGGCGTGTCGGTGGCAGTCGCGGTCACCACCTGCACCTCGGGAGCACGGCCGGCGCCGACACGCATGCCGACCCAGAATCCGAGGACGACCAACGCGGCGAGCGTCACCCAGAGACGCCACCAGCGCCGGCGCGCCGGCGCTGCCGTTGCCGCGTCGTCGCGGTCGATGCGCAGCGACGCGAGCTCGCTGCGCAAGCGCTCGTCGCCCTCCGTCGGTCGCGGCGTGCTCATGCCTTGCGGAGCGCCTCCACCGGCCGCAGACTCGCGGCGTGCCACGCCGGCAGGAGCCCACCCGCGAGGCCGATCACGCTCGCGAAGACGAGCGCGACGCCGAGGTCGCCGGCGCCCACCCGCAACGTGACGACGTTGATCGTGAAGGTCTGCGCGCCGAACGCGATGCCGCCGAGCACGGCACGCAGGACGACCGCGACGAGCAGCGTCCCGACGGCGCCCGCCGCGAAACCGACCAGCGACAGCACGACGGATTCGAGGACGAACGCGCGCAAGATCGTGCCGCGCGAGAAGCCGAGCGCGCGCAGCGTGCCGATCTCGACGGTCCGGCTCTGCACCGCCGCAAACATCGTATTCGCGGCGCCGAACCCGGCCGCGATACCGATCGGGACCGCGAGAATCAAAAGCAGGACGTACAAGGTCCCGGCGCTTTTCGCCTGCTCCGCGTAGTACTCGACCTCGGAGGTCGCCTGCAGCGCGTAGCGCGGGTCGCTCTCGATGCGGTCGATGAGCGCCTTCCGGTCGGCGCCGGGCGCGAGCTTCAGCCGGATCCCCGAGTAGGGAAACGGCCGCGTCGCGTCGCGGGCGATGTCGCGGGCGTCGCCCCAGATCTCACTTTCGAAGGACGAGCCATTCGATTCGAGAATGCCGACGACGCGGTAATTCCGCCGCCCGAAAAAGAGCTCGGCGCCGATCTCGGCGCCGGCGTAACGGCGTGCGACGGCGCGGCCGACGACGATCTCGCCCTGGCTCGGGCGAAACATCCGGCCGTCGGCGATCCGCACCTCGTCGTGGACGAGCAGCGCGGCCGCCTCGACGCCGCGCACGAGCACGTTCTCGCGGCCGCCGGCACGCGTGCGCACGAACGGCTGCAACACCATCTCAGGTGATGCGAGTGGGGACCCGTCGGGGAGCCGCGCAACGCCGTCGAGGAACCGCACCGCTTGGTATGCCTCGAGCGACAGCATGCTCGAGCCGTCGTTGTCGGAGCCTTTGCGCAAGACGATGAGATTGTCGGGCGACCCGCTGGCGACGAGCGTGTGCTTCAAGCTCGTGATGAGCGCGAGAAAGACCGACGTCGCGATGACGGCGAGCGCGATGACGCCGATCGTGAGCGCCGTGCGCCCGAGTCGCGCGCGCACGTTGCGCACCGGATACGAGAGCGGCAGGCCCACTCAGCCCCGCCCCGCCGCGGCCGCGCTGCGGCGCCGGCGCTGCATCGGAACGCGGCCCATCAGAAGACCTCCCGCAGCGTCGTCGCGACCGGCTTCCGCGCCGCGCCGCATGCAGGCGCGATGCCGGAGACGAAGCCGACGACGACCGCCAAGGCGATGCCCTGCACGACGATCGACGGGCTCACGAGGAAGCCCGACAGCGGGCCGAGCTGCTGGCTCCAGCCGCCGGTCGTCGCCTTCACCGCGGCCGTGAACGCGTACGTGAGGAGCGCGCCCGTGCCACCGGCGACGGTGGCGAGAATCGTCGACTCGGCGACGAGCGTCGCAAAAATCAGCCGCCGCCCGAAGCCGATCGCGCGCAGGATCGCGATCTCGCGTGCACGCTCGCGTACCGCCATGCTGGCGGTGTTCGCGGCGATGCAGAGCACGCACAGCGCGACGAGACCCGTCACGAGGAGGATGATGGTCACGAAGCCCTGCAGCGAGCCGAAGTAGCTCGCGAAGAACGACTTCTCGGTCTCGGCGGCGGTCTCGGCCGGGCTGTTGCGGAACATCGCGTCGAGCCGCGCCATGATACCGTCGACGAGCGCCGGATCGGCGACGCGCACCCAAACGAGGCCGACGATGTCGAGTGACACGCCGCGCGCCGCCATCGCTTGCGCGAGGTACTCGCGCTGGAACCAGAAGAGCGGCGAGCGCACGTTCGGGATCTCGCCGACGATGCGGAACGTGAGCGCCACCGGCCACACCGTGCTGTGCAGCGCGATCTCTTGGCCGACGTGCCAGCCGTATTTTTCCAGCGTTTGGCGGCCGACGATCGCACCGTCGCGATGGCTGCGAAACCGTTCGAGCGCTTCCGGATCGATGTGGTAGTCCGGCCAGACCGTCGCGACGTGCTCGGGCTCGATCGCGAAGCTCGGGAACGTGACGTGGCCCTCCTCCTCGAAAGCACCGCCGAACCAGAGCACGCCGTCGGCGCCGACGACACCCGGCACCGAGCGGATCTTGTTCACGTACGCGAACGGCATCTGGTAC
>WNFR01000433.1_pt1 | contig 42352 bp, 30 predicted proteins | sample 5400221 | NCBI WGS metagenome assembly WNFR01 (sample SAMN13153357, study PRJNA577476) | soil metagenome | isolation source: 40 cm soil under Madrone tree | place: USA:California | collected 2016-06-14 | reverse complement strand
CAGCCGGATTCGCCAACCAGCGCCAGGGTCTCGGCCCGGTCGATGTGGAAGGATACGCCGTCGACCGCATGGACAACCCGCGCGCCGGCGCCGACGAAGCCGCCGCGCACCGGAAAGTGCTTCTTCAGATCGTTGACGGCGAGCAGCGTGCTCATGCGGCCACGGTTTCCCTGGGAACAAAGTGGCACGCCGCGAAGTGGCCGGCCGCCTTCTCTTCGAGCGCCGGCGCAACCTGACGGCAGACATCGCGCGAGAGCGCGCAGCGGTTCGCGAATACGCATCCGGCGATGCGTTCTTTGAGGCTCGGCACCACCCCCGGTATCTCGGCAAGCTTTGCCTCGGCGCCGGCGAACGAGGAGCCGAGCCTGGGCACCGCCGCGAGCAGGCCCTGGGTATAGGGATGGCGCGGGGCGCGGAACAAGTCCGCGACCTTTGCCTCCTCAACCTTGCGGCCCGCATACATCACGATGACACGCTCGGCAGTCTCCGCCACCACCCCGAGATCGTGGGTGATGACGATAATGGCGGCGCCGACTCGCTTCTTGAGGTCAGCCATCAGGTCGAGAATCTGAGCCTGGATGGTCACGTCGAGGGCCGTGGTCGGCTCGTCGGCGATGAGAAGCTTGGGATTGCAGGCGAGCGCGATGGCGATCATCACCCGCTGCCGCATACCGCCCGAGAGCTGGTGCGGGTACTCGCCCGCGCGCCGACGCGGCTCGGCGATGCCGACGAGGTTTAGCATCTCCACGGCGCGCTCCCGGATCGCCTTGCGGCCGAGCCGCTGGTGCAGCCGCAGCGTCTCGGCGATCTGGCCGCCCACGGTGAGCACCGGATTGAGGCTCGTCATCGGTTCCTGGAACACCATGCTGATGTGGTTGCCGCGGATGTTGCGCATGGCGCGCTCGGAGAGCTTAAGGAGGTCTGCGCCCTCGAAGCGGATCTGACCCGCGATCTTGCCGGGCGGCTGCGGGACGAGCCGTAGGATGGAATTTGCCGTCACCGACTTGCCGCAGCCGCTCTCGCCGACGATCGCCACTGTCTCGCCGCGCTCGACCGCGAAAGAGACGCCGTCGACCGCGCGGTTGACTCCGTCCGGCGTGCGAAAATGGGTCTGGAGGTTCTCAACTTCGAGCAGGGCCATGACGTTGCCTCACGGCCTTGACACATTCACGCCAATTGGCGTTCGTCAAGCGGGCCGAGCGGTCCCCTACGAAGTCTTCGATGGCAGAGATACAAGGCGGGGGCTCACAACTTGACGTTCCATGATGTTGACCGCGGGATTCAGTATCACCTGGTCGCCGTCCTTCACGCCCTCGCTCACTTCGACCGTCGTTCCGAGATCGCGCACCAGCGCCACCTTGCGGATGTGCACGAGGCCCTCTTCTACCACCGCAACGTTGAGGCCGCTGCGGTTGAAGATGATCGCCTCTGCGGGCAGGATCAGAGACGGAGTCTTGCGCGGAATCCGCAGCCCGACCTGGCAGTAGGTGCCGGGGGTCAGCAGTCCGTCCGGATTGGGCACGTCGATCTCCGTCAGCAAAGTGCGGGTTCCGGGTTGCAGGGCGTTGGCAATCCGCGTGACCGTTCCTTTGAAATCGATGCCCGGCAGCTCCGGCACCCGAACGGTTCCTTCCACGCCGGGCTTGAGCCCAAACGCCTGATCCTGCGGAACGTAAAGCTGGATGCGGATCACATCGCTGTGCATCACGGTGAACATCGAGGTGCCGCCGGTGGCATCGCCCTGGACCAGGCTGCCGTTGTCGATGTTGCGCGCCGTCACGACGCCGTCGAAAGGCGCAACCACACGCTGGTAGGCCTTGCGCTGATTGAGCACCATGAGTTGGGCCTTCTGCGCCTCGAGGTTGGCCCGCGCCACCGCCACCGCAGACTGCTGGGCGAGCAGCGTCAGGCGTTCCTGATCGCCCTGCTGCTTCGGGATCCAGCCTTTATCGAGCAGCTTGCTGTCCCGCTCCCAGGTCACATTGGCGATCTCCATGTTGGCCTCGGCCTGGTGGACGGCAGCTTCGTTCTGGAGCATCGTGGCTTGCGCCTGCGTGACCTGGTGGTCGAGCTCGGGCGCTGTTATCTCGGCCAGGAGGTCCCCGGCCTTGACGCGGTCGCCGATGTCGACAAGGCGCTTGGCCACATAGCCGCTGGTGCGCGAATAAATGTTCGCGGCCTCGAAGGCTTCCGTGGTTCCCGGCAGACTGACCGAAATCATGTCGCCGCTCGATTTGACGGCGGCAACGCGGACCGCCGGAACGAGGTCGCGCCGCTGGGCCGCGGTCGCCGCAACATCGCTGTCAAGCCGCCAATGCTGCCATGCGCCGACGGCGAGGCCACCGGCCAGCAGAAGCAGCGCCGCGATCGCGAACCTGCGCGCGCCGGAGGCGGGCTTGTTGTCGCGGATTTCGCCCGGCAGAGCGATGTCGCGGTCGATCGGCACAGCGCGGTTCCGACCTTTCGCCTCATCGAGGAGAGGCTTGTGAACGTTCATAGGGGCTCCTCTGCGAACACGCCGTGGGAGGTGTTACCGTCATTGCCTTTGCGCAGCATGGCGAACAGGTACGGCACCGCCAGCAAAGTCGTGGGAGTGGCGAACAAGAGGCCGCCGATGACGGCGCGTGCGAGCGCCGCATTCTGTTCCTCGCCGGCGCCGCCGATCGCCATGGGCAGCATGCCGGCGATCATCGCGGCTGCCGTCATCAGCACAGGCCGGATGCGGGTGCGTCCCGCCAGGATCGCGGCATCGAACGCCTTCATGCCCGCTTGCTGCTGTTCCCGGGCGAAGGTGACGAGCAGGATCGAGTTCGCGGAAGCGACGCCGATCGCCATGATGGCGCCCATCAGGGAGGGAACATTGAGGGTGGTGCCGGTAATGTAAAGCATGGTGACGATGCCGCAGAAAGTAGCCGGCAACGCCAGGATAACCACGAAGGGATCGGAAAAGTTCTGATAGTTCACCACCATCAGGAGATACACGAAGACCGCCGCGAACAGCAGCCCAAGTCCCATGTCCTTGAAGGCGCCGTTCATGCTGTCGATCTGGCCCGTCACTTCGATGGTGTTTCCGGGTTTAAGTTTTTTCTGCAGGTCCGCGACCACTTTGTCGATCTCAGTGGAAACCCGTCCGAGGTCGGTTCCCTCGACGTTGGCGAAGATTTCGTAGACCGGCTGGATGTTGGCGTGGTTGGCGTTGGTCGGAATCGAGTCCCGGTTCAGTGTGGCGACGTTCTCAAGCAGTCCCGGTACCGGCGTGCCGTTGGGCGCCACCAAGGAGCCGACTGGCGTGTTCTTCAGGTCGTCAATACTCCTGATCCGGTGTTCGGGGGTCTGGACCGCGAGGAAATAGGGCGTGCCTGTGCTGGGGTCCGTCCAGAAATTGGGATTGACCTGCACCGACGAGGCCAAGCTCACATTCAGGTTCGTCGCGATGCTGTTCGCGCTCCAGCCGAACTGGGCGGCGCGCGCGCGGTCGATCACCGCGTAGAACTCCGGCGCGTCCACCTCCTGCTGGAGGTGCGCGTCCGCAATGCCCGGGATGGCGGCCAACCGTTCGCGCAGCTCGCGGGCAACGTTGAGATTGTTGGCGCGATCGTAGCCAACGGTGCGCACATCGACCTGCGCCGGAATGCCGAAATTCAATATCTGCGTCACCATATCGGCGGCCTGGAAATAGAACACTTCCTCCGGAAAGGCGGCGGGCAGAACTTCACGCAGCCTGTGAATGTATCCGGCGGTCGGCGGATGGCCCTCTTTGAGCGTGACGAGGATCACGCCGTCGTTGACCCCGATCGTGGTTCCGTCCGCGAACGCGAGATTGTAGTTGCGGGCAGGCAGGCCGATATTGTCCAGAATCTGCTCGCGCTCGTTCTCGGGGATGACCTCACGGATCTTGTCCTCGACGGCCTGAAAAATCTCTTCAGTCTTCTCGATGCGGGTGCCGGCGGGAGCACGCACATGCAGCTGGATCTGCCCGCCGTCGATGAGGGGGAAGAAATCGCGCCCGACCAGGGTAAACAGGACGCCTCCGAGCGCCAGCACCGCCGCCGCCACGGCCGGGACGAATGGCGCGCCTTGTCAGCAGCATAGTGAGCATTTCAGCGTAGCCGTTACGCATGCGCTCAAAGCCGCGCTCGAAAGCCGCATGCAATCGCGCAAAACGGCCAGTTGATCCGTGGCGCTCTCCCTTGAGAAGCAGGCCGATGGTGATGGGCGTCAACGTGCGCGACAGCGCGTAGGAGGCGAGCATCGCAAACACCACCGCGAGGCCGAGCGGCGTGAACAGGTACTTCGCCGGTCCGTGCAGGAACAGCACGGAAATAAACACGCAGCTGATCGCCAGCGTCGACACCAGCGTCGGCACCGCAATTTCGGCCGCCCCGTGCAAGGTCGCGTAGGGCAGCGGCTTATGTTCCTCGGTGAGCAGGCGATGGGTATTCTCGATCGTCACGGTCGAGTCATCGACCAGGATGCCGACCGCAAGCGCAAGGCCGCCGAGCGTCATTGTGTTGATGGTCTCGCCGAGGAAATAAAGCACCACCAGCGAGGCGAGGATCGACAGCGGAATCGAGATGACGACGATCAGCGTCGATCGCCAGGAGCCCAGAAACAGGATGATCATCAGCGCGGTCAGCGCCGCCGCAATCGCGCCTTCGCGCAATACGCCGTTGATCGATTCGGAGACGAATATCGACTGGTCGAACAACTCGGTAATCTTGAGCCCCGGTGGAGCTGCCACGCGCGCCGCGTTGAGTGCATTCTTGACGGCGTCGACGACCGCGACCGTCGAGGCGTTGCCGTTCTTGATAATGCTGAGCAAGACCGAGCGGCGTCCCTCCGTGCGCACCACGTTCTGCTGGACCAGATTGCCGTCGCGGACGTAGCCGACATCCCTGAGGAAAACGGTGGCGCCATTCGCGAACTTCACCGGTATGTTGTTGAGGTCGTCGAGCGCCACCGGCGTCGCATTGGTGCGCACCGCATATTGCGTATCGCCGATCTTGGCGGTTCCGGACGGCAGGGTCAGGTTCTCGCTGTTGACGGCACTGACGACGTCAAGCGGGGTTAGCCCCTTCGCCTGCAGCTTCGCCGGATCGAGGTCGACCATGATCTGGCGATAACGGCCGCCGGCGGGCGTCGGCAGCGTCACGCCATGGATGGGCGCGAGGCGCTGGCGCAAACGGTAGATGCCGTAGTCATAGAGCTGTTGCTCGTTGAGTTCATCCGAGCTGAGGCCGATCTGGAGGACCGGAACGCTGGAGGCGCTGTACCTGACGACGATCGGCGCCTGAATTCCGGCCGGCATGATGCCGCGAACGGAGTTCGTCCCCGCCACGATCTGAGCGATCGCAAGATCGATGTTCACGTCGGGTTGAAAGAAGATCTTCTGGATCGAGATTCCATTGAGCGTCTGCGACTCGATGTCCTTGATGCCGTTGACGCTCGAGCTGATCGAAAATTCACCGTAGGTGGTGACGCGCTGCTCCATCTCAGGCGTGCTGAGCCCCGTATAGGTCCATATGACGGTCACCACCGGGATATCGATCTCGGGAAAAATGTCGGTCGGCATCGACACGGCCGCCACAATGCCGAGGAAGGAGATGAGCAGCGCCAATACGTAAAACGTATGCGGAAACCTCAGTGCAAAGCGTACAATTCCCATCAGCTATTCCCATCAAGACCATGCTCCCCGCGACGACGGCAAGCTATCTCGCACTTGCGTCTTACAAGGATGAGACGGCCGCAGTGCATCAAAGACAGGTGATCGTGCGATTTATTGCAAACATTTAACTCTCCCCGCGTGCGGGAGGACGTGAAGATTTGCACGCAAACCATCGCAAACGGCCCGCAGACGCGACCAAACCGTGCTCTTCCAGGCCGAAGAGGCAAGCGATGTGCCAATGGCGCCCATGTTCGGAGGCTATTCTACGCTCCGGACGCCATACACTGCGAAAGACGGAAAGATATTCTCAAAACATTTTTATGAGATTTTTATACCGGTGTTCCGTTTCCAACGTTTAATTCTAGGATATATTCGCAGTAAACGTATTTATGAGATTTTTACGCCGATAGGAGCGAATTTTACCTTTGCGCGACCCGTGTTTCCTGCACCATGCCTCCGCCTCATAGGCGCTTTGCCATGCGCGGATCGAGCGCATCGCGCAGGCCGTCGCCGAGCAGGTTGACGGCAAGCACCGTCACCGAGAGGAACGCCGCCGGGAAGAACACGATGTAGGGCTTGACCTGCCACAGCGCGCGCCCCTCGGCCATGATGTTGCCCCACGACGGGACGGTGGGCGGCGTGCCGGCGCCGATGAAGGACAGGATCGCCTCGACGATCATGGCGCTGGCGCAAACATAAGTTGCCTGCACCGTCATGGGCGCGAGCGTGTTGGGCAGGATGTGACGCAGAATGATCATCGGCGTGCGGGTGCCGGCCGCAACCGCGGCGTCGACGAAGGGCTGCTCGCGCAGCGACAGCACCACGCTGCGCACGAGGCGCGACACGCGCGGAATCTCCGCGAAGGTGATGGCGGTGATCACGTTGCCGACGCTGCCGCGCGTCAGCGCCATCAGGGCGACGGCGAGCAGGATCGGCGGGATCGACATCAGCCCGTCCATCACGCGCATGACGATGCCGTCGGCCCAGCGCATGAAGCCGGCGACGAGGCCGATCGAGAGGCCCGCTACCGATGCCAGAATTGCCACCGAAAAGCCGACCGTCAGCGACACCCGCGCGCCGTAGAGGACGCGAGAATAGATGTCGCGGCCCAGCATGTCGGTGCCGAACCAGAACGCGGACGATGGCTCGCGCGTGCGTCGCGCCGGCGCCAGCGCGGTCGGGTCGACGGTGCCGAGGAAGGGCGCAAACAGCGCGATCAGCAGCATCGCGAGCATCAGCGCGCCGCCGATCGCGATGGCGGGATGCCGCCACGCAAAACCGATGAGGCCGCGGCGCGGCGCCACCGGCCGCAGCAGGTCCGGCAGGTCCGGCGCGACCGCGAGGGAGGGAAGGGTGGCGCCGCCCGCCGCCGTCGCGGGCGAGAATGCATCAGGCGCAGTCGCCGCCGTGACGGGAGGAGGGTTCAATACCGGATCCTCGGGTCGAGCACCGTGTAGGTCAGGTCGACAGCCAAGTTGACGACGACATAGACGAAGCTGAACAACAGCACGACGCCCTGGATCACCGGGTAATCGCGGCGCAGGATGGCATCGACGGTCAGGCGCCCGATGCCCGGGATCGCGAACACGGTCTCGGTGACGACGGCGCCGCCGATCAGCAGCGCCATGCCAATGCCGATCACGGTGACGATCGGCACCGCGGCGTTCTTAAGCGCGTGCACGAACAGCAGGCCGGCCTGGCCGATGCCCTTGGCGCGGGCGGTGCGGATATAGTCCTGCTGCAGCACCTCCAGCATGGCGGCGCGGGTGGTGCGGGCGATCAGCGCGATGTAGACGCAGCCGAGCGCGAGCGCCGGCAGGATCAGGTGTTCGATCCACGGCGCAACGCCTTCCGCGAATGGCGTGTAGCCTTGCACCGGCAGCCAATCGAGTTGCAGCGCGAACACATAGGCGAGCACGTAGCCGATGACGAACACCGGAACCGAGAAGCCCAGCACCGCGAACGCCATGATGGCGCGGTCGATCAGGGTGTCGGCCTGCCAGGCCGCCACGACGCCGATCGGCACCGCAACCAGGACCGCGAATGCGAGCGTGACGGCCATCAGCGACAGCGTCGGCTCGATGCGTTGCGCGATCATGGCGGCGACCGGCAGGTTGGTGAAGATCGAGGTGCCGAGGTCGCCGTGGAGAATCTGCCAGCTCCACTCGCCGAACCGGATCAGGAACGGCCTATCGAGGCCAAGGCTCGCGCGGATGCGCGCCACATCGTCCGGCGTCGCCTGGTCGCCGGCGATCACCGCGGCCGGATCGCCGGGCGCGATGTAGAGGAGGCTGAACACGAACAACGCCACCACCGCCATCACCGGGATGGTCGCCAGAATGCGGCGGATGATGTAGGTCAGCATGAAGGGATGGTAGCAGGTTTCATGCCGGGTAGCGTAGCACCGTACGCTATAGCCCGGATAGAGCGACCGCTAACGGTCGCGTAATCCGGGGGCGCGCACGAGCGGCGTCGTCCAAAATTGCCCGGCTGTAGGCGCGACCCTTGTGGTCGCCCGGTTCGAGTTTGAGCACCGTTTGCGGGCGAGCCCACAAGAGCGATCGAGGTACTGAAGGAAAACATGCGCCTTGATCCTCTTCAGCCGCTCATCTACCCGACAAGTTGGCTGGCCTTCGCCAAGTACACGCTCAAGCGTTATGGGGAGGCGGTGCGTTTGTCACGCGAATGCGTATCGCGCCTGCCCAATTCGCAGTGGCCTCATATTTTGCTGGCGTCCGCCTATGCGCAGTCGGGGCAACTCGAGGAGGCGAGAGCCGAAGCCGCAGAGGTGCTGCGGATCAACCCGGGGTTCACAATTGAGAGCTGGAAACGTCTTGTCGTCTTCAAGGACCCCAAGGATGCCGAGCACCGTCTTGACGGGCTGCGCAAGGCGGGGCTGCCGGAGACTTGAGCCTTGGCCGCCTTCCGTGGCGACTGGAGCGGATTTCGACCAATCGGAATCACTTAGAAAGGGAAGACGCCGCGTCGTTCGTCGCCGCATTCTACGCTTCGCCTACCCGCAAAAGGCTTTCGCCCGGGGCAAAAGACTTTGTTCTGCACCGCCATTAAATAATCACACTTTTATATTATATTTTAATTGTGATGCCGCCCAGCGTTCGGGCGGTTTGTCTTATCAGAGAAGGAGAATCCCTGTTATTCCCTGTTCCGGCAGATCAATTCCCTGTTCCGGCAAACACATTCCCTGTTTTAATTTTCGGGAACTCGGGTGCAAGACATTGAATCATAACTAATATCGAAAATCGTCAAACGTCAAAAAATAGCAAATTCCCTGTTATTTTCCCTGTTCTCAGGGAATTCCGGAGCAAAGAATGAGGGCAGGGCGGATTTCGATCGACTGGAATCACTTGTAGGGTGGGCAAAGGTGCGCCTTCCGCGGCACCTACGCCATCTTGCTCACTCCCCAGAAGAACGGCAGCGGCCCTTTCACGATCCCGCTCACGTTCCTGCGCCACGCCTGGTATTCCAGAAAAAAGCCGGTCGGCGCGTAGACTGCATCCTCGAAGGCGGCGCGGTTGAGGCGGCGCATCGCGGCCTTTTCCTCATCGAGGCTTGCGGCGTCGTACCAGGATTCGATCGCGGCCTCGACCTTGAGGCTCGTCGGCCAGCCGAACCACGCCTTGTCGCCGTTGGCGCGGATCGCCGTGTAGGACGACGGGTCGATGCAGACCGCGCCGGCGTGCCAGGAATGGAATATCTGCCAGCCGCCCTGGCCCGGCGGCGATTTCTGCGCCCGCCGCGCCGCATTGGTGCCCCAGTCGGTGGCGACGAAATCGACGTTGACGCCGAGCCGCTTGAGAAGGTCCGCCGTCACATCGCCCATCGCCTTGGTGATCGCGATGTCCTGTGCGACCACGCAGGTGACCGGCTGGCCGGCGTAGCCGCTTTGCGCCAGCAAGCGCTTCGCCGCGTCGAGGTTGCGCGGCCCTTTGAGGATATCGCCGCCGTCCTCGGTGGAGAGGGGCGTGCCCGGGGTCAGAAAGCTCGGCAGAGGCTTCCACAACGCGTCGTCGCCGACGACGGCGCGCATGTAGTCCTCCTGGCTCATGGCGGTGAGGATCGCGCGGCGCGCCCGCACGTCATTGAACGGCGGGTAGAGGTGATTCATGCGGAAAGAGCCGATGTTGCCCAGCGGATCCTTGATGTCGACCGCGACATTGCGGTTCTTGCGCAACAGCGGTGCGAGATCTGCGAGCGGCGTCTCCCACCAATCCACCTCGCCGCTCTGCAGCGCCGCGGCGGCCGTCGCCGGATCCGGCATGGTGATCCATTCGATGCGCTCAAGCAGCATCCGCTTGCCGCCCGCGGCCCACGAAGCCTGTTCGGGGCGCGGCACATAGCCGGAGAATTTCTCGAACACAGCCCTCGCGCCCGGCACCCATTCGTTGCGCACGAGCTTCATCGGACCGCTGCCGATATAGTCGTTGATCGGCTTGAACGGGTCGGTTGCGGCGATCCGCGCCGGCATGATGAAGCACGTCGGCGTGCCGATCTTGCCGAGCGCGACCAGCATCTTGCGGAACGGCTTTTTCAGCTTCCAGCGGAAAGTGCGGTCATCGACGGCGGCGAGCTCGTTTTCGATTCCCCTGAGCATCAGCCCCATGTTGTCGCGGGCTTCCCACCGCGCAATGCTCGCGACCACGTCGCGGGCGAGCACCGGCTCGCCGTCGTGGAACGTGAGCGCCGGGCGCAGCCGGAAGGTCCAGGTGAGGCCGTCCGCGGTGACGTCCTCGGCCTCGACCATTTGGCGGCGCGGCTGCAGATTCTCATCGACCCCGTAGAGCATGTCCCAGATCAGCGCGGCGCCGTTGCGCACAACGTATTGGGTGTTCCAGATCGGGTCGAAATTGGCGAGATCGGCCTGCGGGACGAAGCGCAGCGTTCGCGCCGCGGCGCGTTGGGAGATTGCCGGGGCGGGGAGTGCGCTGGCCGCAACAGCCCCCGCCGCCGTTTTCAAGAACGCTCTGCGATGCATGACGCCTCCCACAAGGCTGCAGCCCTACGAATTCGCCCGGCCGCTATGCGGCCTTGCTCACCCCCCAGAAGAATGGCAGCGGCCCTTTGACAATCCCACTCACGTTCCTGCGCCAGGCTTGGTATTCCAGGAAGAAGCCAGTCGGCGCATAGACCACCGCCTCGAGCGCAGCCCTGTTGAGGCGGCGGATCGTGGCCTTCTCCTCCTCCAAGGTCTTGGCCTCATACCACGCGGCCACCTGCGCCTCGACCTCAGGTGCGTCTGGCCAGCCGAACCAACCCTTGTCTCCGCTCGCCCGCACGCCGATTGCGACGGCAGGACTGACGCAGTCGGCGCCCGAATGCCAGGTGTGGAACATGTGCCAGCCGCCCTGGCCAGGCGGCGTTTTCACCGCGCGGCGGGCGCCGACCGTGCCCCAGTCGGTGGCGACGAAATCGACGTTCATGCCGAGGCGCTTCAAGAGGTCGGCCGTGACGTCACCCTGCGTCTTGGTGATGGGCTGATCCTGGGCGACAATGCAGCTGACGGGCTCGCCCGCATAGCCCGATTGCGCCAGCAGCTTCTTTGCCGCATCGAGATTGCGCGGGCCTTTGAGGATGTCGCCGCCTTCCTCCGTATAGAGTGGCGTCCCAGGTGTGAAGAAGCCGGGCACCGGCTTCCACAGCGCGGGGTCGTCGCCCACCAGGGCGCGCATGTAGTCTTCCTGGCTCATCGCCATCAGGATTGCCCGGCGTGCCCGCACGTCGTTGAAGGGCGGGTAGAGATGATTCATGCGGAAGCTGCCGATGTTGCCCAGCGGATCCTTGATGTCGACCGCGACATTGCGGTTCTTGCGGAGCAATGGCACCAGGTCGGGAATCGGGTTCTCCCACCAGTCGATTTCGCCGTTCTGCAGTGCCGCCGCGGCGGTCGACGGATCCGGCATGATGATCCATTCTATGCGCTCCGCCAGCATGTGCTTGCCGCCCGCGAGCCACGACGATGGCTCCTGGCGCGGCACGTAGTCGGGGAATTTCTCGAACGCCGCCCGCGCGCCCGGCACCCATTCGTTGCGCACGAAGCGCATTGGCCCGCTGCCGATATATTCGGTGATCTGCTTGAAGGGGTCGGATTTCGCGATGCGCTCCGGCATGATGAAGCAGACCTGAGTGGACAGCTTGCCGAGCGCCAGCAGCATCTTGGGAAACGGCTTCTTGAGCACCCACTTCACGGTGCGGTCGTCCACCGCGGTGACCTCCTGCTGGATCGCTCTGATCAAGAGGCCCATCTGGTCGCGTGCCGACCAGCGGTCGAGGCTCGCCGCCACGTCTTTCGCCAGCACCTTCTCGCCGTCGTGGAATTTGAGGCTGGGGCGCAGCCGGAACGTCCAGGTGAGGCCGTCCGCCGACACCTCCTCGCCTTCCGCCATCTGGCGCTGCGGTTCCAGCTTCTCGTCGACGCCATAAAGCGTGTCCCACACCATGGCGGACGCGTTGCGCACCACGTATTGGGTGCCCCAGATGGGGTCGAAATTCGCAAGGTCCGCCTGCGGCACGAAGCGCAGCGCGCGCGCCGCCGCGCGCTGGGAGATTGCCGGCGTCGCGAAGGAGCCCGCCGCGGAGAGGGCGCCGGTGGCCGCTGCCGATTTCAGGAATGCTCTTCGGTCCATGATGGTCCTCCGGTGCGGTTGCGCTGTCGCCTAGCGGGCAAATTCCGTGCCGAAATGCGGCTTGTGCCAATCAAAATGGGCCCGACGCGCCACTCGGCGCGCCGGTGGACGGCATCGACAACATGGCCTGCTTTCAAAATGTACGCCAAGTTGTAGTACCGAGAAAGAGGTGGTTGGGCGAAAGCGCCGGAGCACGAGGAACAATGGCCATTGATCTCATCCTCAAGGGCGGGCGGATCATCGATCCGTCGCAGCATCTCGATGCCGTCGCAGATATCGGCTTCGGCGGCGGCAAGGTGGCGGCGATCGGCCCCGGTCTTGCGGCAGACGCCGGGACCGAGGTGCTTGACGTTTCGGGCCTCATCGTCACGCCCGGCCTCATCGACCTGCACACCCACGTCTATTGGGGCGGCACGTCGCTCGGCGTCGACGCGGAGGAATTCTGCCGCTTGAGCGGCGTGACCACCTGCATCGACACCGGCAGCACCGGGCCGGGCAACTTTGCGGGCTTTCGCAAGCACGTCATCGAGCCAAGCGCGGTGCGCATCCTCGCTTATCTGCACGTCTCGTTCGCCGGCATCTTCGCGTACTCGAAAACCGTGATGGTCGGCGAAAGCGAGGAACTGCGCCTGATGGCGCCGTCCGAGGCGGTCGCGGTCGCCGATGCCAATCGCGACGTGATCGTCGGGATCAAGGTGCGGGTCGGGCAGCGGGCGAGCGGTCGATCGGGCACCGCGCCACTCGACATCGCTTTGCAGGCTGCTGCCGAAGCCGGCATGCCGCTGATGTGCCATATCGACATTCCGCCGCCGAGCTACGAGGAGGTGCTGGAGCGACTGCGCCCGGGCGACGTTCTGACCCACGCGTTCCGGCCGTTCCCCAACGCGCCGATCGACCATCAGGGCAAGATCAAGGATGCGGTGCTGCGGGCGCGACAGTGCGGCGTCAAGTTCGACATCGGCCACGGCAAGGGCTCGTTCGCGTTCAAGACCGCGCGCGGCATGCTGGCGAACGGCTTTTATCCGGACACGATCTCCTCGGATGTCCACGCGTTGTGCATCAACGGGCCGGCCTTCGACCAGGTGACGACGCTGTCGAAGTTTCTGTGCATGGGGATGCCGCTCCGCGATGTCATTGCGGCGACCACGGCGAACGCCGCCATGGCGTTGAGGCGGCCCGAACTCGGGACCCTGAAGGTCGGAAGCGTCGGCGACGCCACCGTCCTGTCGGTCAAGAGCGGTGAGTTCGACTATGTCGACGTGGTCGGCGAGCACATGACCGGCGACAAACGCATATTCTCGGAGGGCGTCGTCATCGCCGGGCGGTGGTGGCACCCGCAGGATCGGTCGAACGTTTCGCCGTAGGGGCGACCCTCATCGACGTTAGGTCACGCGAGAGCCGCGCGGCCTTACTTCTCCCCGCTTGCCATCAGGGCGTTTACGCCCGTCTTCGACGGGCTATGGAGAGGTCGGAATTTGCGCTCTTTGCGCAAATTCCGGGTGAGGGGGCCTCTCCACGAGTCTGAGCTTCGTGGAAAGGCACCCTCACCCTCAGCGAGTCCGCCCTTGTGGAGAGGCCCCCTCACCCCGACCCTCTCCCCGCAAGCGGGGAGAGGGAGCAGACCCTCAGAAATCCGCCTTGCTGGCAGTCGGGACCGCAGCTTCCTTCCCGGTCGAGAAGTACCCCATCGGGTTTTCGGCGCAGACATGTTCCTCCCAAAAGCCCAACGGGACCGCATAAGTGATCGTCGCGGTCCAGGGCATGGTGAAAACGCCCTCGTCGTCGACGGTGAACTCAAGTTGCAGGTGTTTGCCCCGATAGTTGGGATCGAATTCTAACGACTGCACGCCCGGTCCGAAACGAATATTCTCCTTGCTGTTGCGTTCGATCGCTCCTTTTGCATCGGCATAATCGATGAGCCGGTAGCGTTCAACGACGTGAAGCGCCGGACTGAACGGTGTGCCGTACATGTCGACCATGGCAAACGGCCCCCTCTTGACCCCGACGGTGTCGATCACCAACGTATCGCCTTCATAATGGCCGACGGAATCCCCATACCAGGACGGCGCGACCTGCGCCGGATGGGGCTGGTTCAATCGCACCTCACGAAATTCATGATTACGAAGGTAGAGGAACAGGACCTTGTCCGGCAGCTGCAGCATCTGCAAGCCGTGCTGGAAAAAGATGTAGGGGACGCCCGAGGGCCAACACTGGTTGCTCGGCGTCGGATAGGTCTCGCCTTTGAGCGAGATTTCGCCGTGTTTCCTCACGACTTCGGCAGCTTGCGGCTTTAGAATCGGACTGGCGTAATCGCCGACGAACTGGTTGGCGTTGCCGACGCCGTCTCGCGCTCGGCGCGACCTGTTGACGATCGGCCCGGGCCCCGACGCCGGCGGTTCAAAGCCTGGGAAATAAGGGTGAGCCCAAATGCCGGAGAAATCCGGGATGGATGCACCGTTTTGCATGCGGCTATCGGCGTGAGGGCGAGGCGCCGCCTCTTGTCCGAAGGCGAACGGTGAGGCCGCCGCGGCCAATATACCGACGAAGAAATGCCGCAGCACATTCATGTTCCCCTCCCTGTTGGTGATTGGCCCTTGCTCGTGCCTATCCGCAATTTAGAGCGGATTGCCGCCTGATTGAAGCACGTAGCCTTTCTACCCGGTCATGGCCGGGCTTGTCCCGGCCACCCCGATTATTCTTGCTCTGTGCCTTCACGTTCGGGGCCGCCGGCACAAGCCCGGCGACGACGCCCTGTGGTCGTTATAGCCACCCTCGCCACTTGAACCACAGAATTGGCAGGACCGTGCTGAGCGCAATCAGCGCCAGGCCGAACTGATAGCCCCAGGCCCAATCGAGCTCCGGCATATTCTTGAAATTCATTCCGTAGATGCTCGCCACCAGGGTCGGCGGAATGCCGACGACCGAAACGATCGTCAAGACGGTGAAGATATCGTTCTGCTTCGTGTTGATGAAGCCGAGCACCGCGTCCAGCAAAAACTGAACCTTGTCGGACAGGTGGGTTTCATAATCCGTCAACGATAGTAAATCCGTTTGAGCAGTCTTCAGACGACTGCGCACGTTGCTGGGTATCCAGTCTCGCTCACGCTCGGAGGCAAACTGGACGATCCGTTGCAGGCCCAACAGGCTGCCACGAATTTGCGACAGGCGTTCGCCCGCGTTGCCGACCTCGATCAAGGTGCGGTGGAGAGCATCGTTGGATCGCGTCACGTGACGCCGCCGCCGTACGCGCGTCTTCAGAAAGACTGACCGTGATACCGCATCGAGCTCCGCCGCAATGCCTTCAAGCAAATCTGCACTCCGATCCACCATCTCCTCGACAAGTGTGGCAAACGCGTCGACGCTCGACACGCGGGTCTCACTCTTGCAGAACTTTGCCGCTGCGGCGTCAAACGAACGCAGTTGCGTGTAGCGAATAGTGACGAGTAGGTCCTTGGAGAGCACAAATCCGATCGGCGACGGCGCGTCCTCTAAAGCGCGCGCGTGCGAGACAATGGGCATGCTCAAGAACAGGACGCCGTTTTCTTCTGCGATGCGGCTTGAGGATTCCACCTCGCTCAGGTCCTCGCGTGAGGGAAGCTCGAGGCCGTAGTCCCGCTCAACGCTGGCCCTCTCCTCCGGCGTCGGGTCGAGAAGGTCGAGCCACGAAGCTTTGCCTGCGGCGTGCGCGCCCCCACCCTTGCCGCCGTCGCTTGCGGGCGAGGGAAGGGTGGGGGTAGAAGCCGGATAGGCCGTCAGCATTTCGATTTCTCCGTGCTCGCTGCTCAATTTTGGCACGCGGTCAGCGATGCTCATACATCCCATCTACAGCCGGGGACTAGCCCCCTTGCGGAATCGTGTGGAGGCGAGCAAAAGTTCCAGTAAAAGTCCTCTCGCGAGGTAGATAGATGCATGATTAGCTCTGTGTTCTCTGTGCACCTTGAAAAGTGGAACCTCGCTCTCGATGGTTCCCCAATCGACACGCCTTCAAGTTGGCTCATTCCCGTCAGGTGTGGCGCGGCTTTAGCGGTGCTAAAGGTTTACAAACCGGCGAGCGACGAGCGGTACGGAGCGGACTACCTTAGATACGTTGGTGGCGACGGAGCCGTTCGGGTGTTTGAGGCCGATGGCGGGGCACTCCTGATGGAGCGTGCGGTTGGTTCGCGGTCGCTGTTTGACATGGCCGTTAAAGGCGGGGACATTCAATCTGCTGAGATTTTGGCCGCCGTTGTCGAGCAGCTTCATGCACCGCGGATCGCGCGACAAATACCGCGATCGCTCGTTCCCCTCGAACGTCAGTTCGCAAGCCTATTCAAACGGGCAAACGAGCATTCCTTGTTCGAGAAATGCGCCTCCGTTGCCCTGGACCTGCTTGGACGACAGAGTCACGTCATGCCGATGCACGGTGACCTGCATCACTCCAACGTGCTTGATGGCGGCGCGCGTGGCTGGCTGGCAATAGACCCGAAGGGCCTGATTGGTGAGCGCACTTACGAGGTGACAAACCTCTTGAACAATCCGTGGCCCCGTGGCGAGATCGTGCACAACACTGAACGCATGGGCCGGCTGGCAAGGCTGTATGCGGCCCGATTGAAGCTGGACCTTGACCGCGTCCTCGCCTACTCGCTTGCACACGCGGGTTTGTCTGCAAGCTGGGATATCGATGATGGATTTGATCCAGCATATCGGCTCAAGTGCATCGAGGTGCTGACACCGCTAGTGTTCCGTTCCTAACGTTTGATACGCATTGTTGTCATGCCCCGCGAAAGCGGGCGATCCAGTAACCCCAAGCCATCGTTTCGGGCGCCAGATAATTCCCTCGATCGCGCGGGGGTTACTGGATGCTCCGCTTTCGCGGGGCATGACACTTTGGGAACAGTTGGCGGCCCGGCGACTCGTCCTATCGTTCCCCCAAAACCAGCCTGCTGCTCAAGACCGCTGCGTCGCGTGCGAATTCGACCTCCACCGTCTGCCCTGGCTGCAACTCCCTGAGCGCATCCGCCAAGGCCCTCAGATTGGCGGTCTTGACGCCTCCGACAGCCAAAAGCCGGTCACCCGGTTTGATGCCGGCGTTTTCGGCCCCGGAACCCGGCTGCACGCTCCCCACCCGCACGCCTTCGCCCTGGTTGGTCATGTCGGGCACGATGCCGGTGGCGGCCCGGCGAGCGGTGGCGGGCGCCGCCGGGCGCGACTGCGCGGCGGACGCATTGCCGGAGAAATTCAGCGGCTCCGTTCGCGCCGCCAGATAATCGACCGCCTCCTTCAGGATGGCGGCAACTTTGCCCAATCCCGCATAGTCGATCTTGTCGGCTGTGTCCGACGGGCGGTGGTAATCGCCCGCAGCGGAAGCAAACAACTGCACGGCGGGAACGCCGGCCTCCACAAACGCCGTGTGGTCAGATGCATCGACCTCCTGCGTGACCACCTGCGTCGGTATACCCGTCACCGCACTCGCCCCCATGAAGATGAACGGCATTTCGCGCGCCGACCCGGTACCGAAGATGGTGACCTTGCCGTCTCCGAGACGCCCGACAGTGTCAAGGTTCAAGTCCGCGATATGGCCGGACAGGGCGAATGGGGCGCCGGGTGCCTGTGCCGTCCTGACGTAATGACGCGAGCCGAGGAGCCCCGCCTCCTCTCCGGCGAATGCCGCAAAGATGACGCTGCGTTCCGGCTTCGCATCTGCCATCAGGCGCGCCAGCTCCAGCATCACGGCGACGCCCGAGGCGTTGTCGTCGGCGCCCGGGTGCAATTGCCCTTTGGCGCCGGCGCGCGCATCCGGCCAGCCAAACCCGAGGTGATCGTAGTGCGCGGATATGACCAGCGCCTGGCTGTTCAAAGCGGGGTTCGCGCCCGGCAATATGCCGATCACGTTCCTGGCTGCCAACCGCTCTCCATTCTCGCCCGTCATGTTGAAGGGCTGGAAATAGCGTTCGTCCCCACGTGCTCCCGGGGTCAGCGGCGAAAGACCGAGGCGCTCGAGACGCTCAGCGATGTAGTTCGCCGCGGCATCAAGGCCGCGGCTGCCGGCGCCCCGCCCCTCGCGCGCGGGCGCCGCCAGCCATTCGATGTCGGCCTTCATCCGTGCGATGTCGAATGCAGGCTTGACCTCCGCAAGCGCCTTCCTTGGCTCCAGTTTGATCGGCTGGCCCTCGGGCGTCAGATTGCGGGCAAGCGGTGTGTCGCCGACCGGCCACTCGCCCGTGGCCTCATTGGTTGCCTCGTCGCCGGCAAACACCAGCCAGGAATACTTGCCGTAATGGGGCAGTTTGCGCGCCAGCGCATCCGCCGCGGCATCGCTAGACGCCGAAACATAAATGACGACCGAATCCGGATTGCCAGGATGGCGCGCGACCGCGACGAGGCTCCGTCCGGCCCCCTCATATGTGGCGTTGGCCGTGCGCAGCCCGGTCGCATCGAGCGATGCCCCATAGGTCTTGAGCGCGTCCGCCACCACCGGCGCGAACTTGTTGCTCGCGCCGAACACCCACACGGCCCGATCGGCCGGCAAGGCGTCGAGCGCGCTGTCCATGACGGTCTCGACACCATCCCGGCTCCATGCCCTGGCGAGACCCGCATAGACGGATGCGCTTTGCGCGCTCATCACGATCAGCACCTTCTTGGCGCCGAACGCCTTCGACAAGGAGGGCGGGATCTCGAATGGGCTCAGCCGGCGATAGACCTGAAACTGCGGATCGATCTCGATGCGCTGCACCGCCCCTGCGAGATCGAAGCTTGCCTCGACGCGCGCCGTGTCCGACGGCATCGGAACGGTTCTGGTCTCGACACCCTTGTCGGTCGCAATGACGACAGGCACGTCGAGCGCGAAGCGGCGCCCGGGCTGCACCTGGGACAGCGTAATGTCGACATGCGCGCCATGGGCGGCCGCACGGTCGAGCTTGAGTTCCGGCGTTCCGACATTCTTGATCCACTGATCGAAGAACGGCCGCAGATTAAGACCTGACACGGCCTCGAAGCTCTTCTCGATGTCGTCAAAGGACGCTGCGCGAAAGCGGTTGTCGCGATAGAACTCCTGCAGCGCCTTGATGAATTGCGCGTCGCCGACCTTCCCGCGCAGCATGTTCCACATCATAGCGGTCTTGCCGTAGCCGACGGCTTCGGTGACGGCATCGTGGCGGCTTAAGAAACGCGACGGCGGGAAATCGTTCTCGGGCGTGACGTAATCCGTGACCCGTTGCAGGATGGCGCGACGATGGTCGGCGCCTTGGCCGCGTTGTTCAGCGATGAGGTGGTCGGCGAGATAGGCGGTCAGACCCTCGCACCAGTTCCCGCCAGCAAGGTCGACGAATACGCCGTTGCCCCACCAGTTGTGCAGCAGCTCATGCGGATAGGACGAATGCAAGATGAACGGAAACCGGATGACCTGCTCGCCCAGGAGCGTGAAGGACGGCATGCCGTAGCCGGTCTCCCAGAAGTTCTCCACCAGAGCGAACTTGGAATAGGGATAAGGGCCGAGAAGGCCGCGGTACATCTCAAGGTATTGCGCGGTCGCATCAAGGTAACGGTCTGCCAGCGCCTGATCGGGCCGGCGCAGGAAGGCCATTGCCTTCACGCCGCCCGCGTCTCGAGAATATTCCGTGAATGGCGCCGCAATCAGATGCGCCTCCTCGGTCGGCGTGGCGACCGACCAGCGGTCCGGCGCGCCGCTCGAAATGCGTTCGCCTTGGCTGACCGATTTCCAACCCGCAGGCAGGTCGACCGCGAGCGTATAGGTGATCAGAGCATCCCCGACCCGCGGCACCCACGAGGTCGAGCCCGCAAGATAGACGCCTCTTTCCTCGATCAAACCGGGCGATTCGTTGAACGCGCGCGCATATTCGCCGCCCGACTGCCGGGCCGTATAGTTGATGACGCCCTCGTAATTGAGTTCGCCGGACAATTCCTGTCCTGGGATTGCGCCTTCGACACCATAGACGTTGACGGGGATGCGGGACGCGCGGTCGCGATCGTCGCGGTCGATGCTGGACTGGGAATCCTGCACACGCGGCCTGACGGGGAAGAGTTTCAGCCCGCCGGATGCCGCTTGCACGTTGAGATCGGCGTTCAGCGAAATGGTGAAGGGCGTGGTGACCAGTGCGCCGGGAACGTGGATGCGGTCGCGCACCTTGAGCCGATGGTTGGCCGGATCCAGTGTAACAGCGAGGTCATGGTGGACGACGGGGCTCTGCTCGGCCGATGCGGCAGGACCGACGACCCCGCAAAAGGCCGCCAGAAGGGAAACGAGCACAATTCTCGCAAGGCTCGGTCGCATGGCGTTACCTTTATTCATGAGGGGCGTACCTCCGCCTCTGCCGCGTCGTGGCCGGGCTTGTCCCGGCCACCCCGATTATGGTTGCTCTGCGCTCTAACGCCCGGGGGTCGCCGGGACAAGCCCGGCGACGACGCCGGATTTCGTTTGCGCGATCGAGCCGGCTAAGGCTTCGGACCGATATTCAGCGAGGAGATGTCCATCACGTAGGTGTAGAGCCCCGACATGAATCCCGGCCCTTCGGAACGCGCAAACAACATCTTGGTGCCGTCAGGCGAGATTGACGGAAAGCCATCGAAACTGTCGTTGAACGTCAACCGCACCGGCTCTCCGCCTTCCAGATCGCCGAGGAAGATCTCCCAGTTCGACGGATTGTCGAGGAGCGGACGCACGAACACGTAGTGCCGGCCATCGGGCGCCGGATACGGCGCCCAGTTCATCCAGTCGTCGTGGGTGCGCTGGATGCGTTCGCCGGTCTCGACATTGATGGTAAAGATCGTCATCGGGGTCGGACGTTTGGTGCCATAGATGGCGCGGCTCCAGGCGCGCGTGGTGATGGTCTTCGAGTCCGGCAAAAAGAACGGCGCGCCCTCCTGCCAATCCGGCGTATCGGTGAGTTTTCTCTCGCCGGTGCCGTCGATGTTCATCAAATAAAGGTCGAGGGCGCCGTCGATCTGGCGGGTGAACACGATCTTCCTGCCATCGGGCGAAATCGACACTTCCGCATCGTAGTAGACGTTGTCGGTCAGGCGCTTGCGATTTCCCCCGTCGATGTCGGCAATGTAGAGTTCGGTGCCCTGCGGGTAGTTGCGCTCATCCGACACGTTTCCGAGCGGAAAATCCATGTGATCGCGCGTTGACGTGAAGACCACGCGCTTGCCGTCGGGAAGGAAGTACGAGCAGAGGTCCTGCCCGCGGTCATTGACGCGCCATCTGGTCTTGCCGTCGTCGGAAAAGATCCAGGTCAGCGCGCCGGTGCTGCGCGGCGGCGCGTGAGCCCCCTCAGGATCCTGCGTCTGCGCAATGACGTGGTAGTTGTCCGGCGCGTAATAGGCTTCGGCCGCTGACGGCACGTTCGGAATGCGCCAGGTCGGCAATTCCCGCGGTGAAGCCTTCACAGGCTTGACAACGGAATAATCAGTGCGCCCGCCCAGGACCCGCAATTCTCGCGGGCTGGCGTCAGCCGGTTGCGTCGGCAGGCCCGGCTCCGCCGGGCCTCCCTGCGCCAGCGCCGGGCTCAGAGCCAATGTCGCGACGGCGCACGATACAAATACGAAGGACATGGACAGAGTAGATCGTGATCTAACCATGGGCTCTCGTCCGTTGGCGTAATCTTTGAGAAACTGCACGGACGACTTTTTTCAAGTCGCGCGCCGGTCAACTGGAAGCGGCCCTTCCCAGGTCTGCTGATTTGCATGCAAGGATGCGGATTGATCCCGCCGCATCATATTATAACCAAAGTAGATGAAAGTCAGTCCGATGAGTTCCGTGATATACAATACCTCCACGTAGCCGAAACGGGTAAAGCTGCCGCCGATGCCGGGAAGAAGCGCCCCAATGGCAATGAGGATGTTGCCGAGGAAACGGGCTCTTCCCCGCTCCTTGGCGAAATATTGGATCGCGGAATAAACAGCGCCGCCAAAAAGAAAAACGAAGGCGTAGAGGTTGAGCAAGGGCGAAAATCCCCTCACCCACTGCCAGGCAAACACTCTCCCGGTGAGGCGGTGATCGAAGCCGTCGGGAATTTCAATCGGCGAGGACAATACACAAACAGCGGCGATGACAATGGCCGCCGAGCACACCACGGCCGAGATATCGGCGAAGCGCTTTTTCATGAGGAGGTAAATGGTTCCCTGGGCCAGGGGGTATCCGCCAAGCAGGGCCCCGACGATGTACCAGACCTTGGTGTTCCATTCGGTCCAGCCGAAAATGGCGTTGATGCTTTCCGTGAGCGTGCCCATGCCGAACGTGAGCACGCCCAGGGTCCACCACAACAGGTACTGCGACTTCTTGGCGAGATAGTGCGGTACGATGCGGCTGAGAAAGAAAACTGAGAAGAGCGTGGTGAGAACTGGTATGTAACTGATCATATCGCTCACGGGCTGCACCTCGAAACGCGAATGACCTTATTTACACCTTGCTCGCAGCGCGAGGCAATGAGACCAATTGCAGCGAAATCGGGCGGATGTTTCTCCTTCCCTCCCCGGCTCACGGGGGAAGGGGGCGTTGCGGTGACGCATCGTCCGGGCGAGAGGTCGAAAATATCCGCGCGTAGATTGCGCCCGGACGTCCAGTCGGTCACGCCAATCTGTCGGACAGGGCGGCCAAATGGTGATGGAAGCTTGCCGGATTATCCTACCCCGAGAAGCACTTTGGCCCGATGCCCGTCGTCACCTTGACGGAAAGCGCGGTGCGACGGCCGTACCGTCCGCGAGACGGTGCCCGCTGGGCGAGAGCGAGGCAATTTGCTTGAACCCGTTGTCACAAGGGTTGCTTCGACCTCATGGATAACGCATGCTTTAGAGTGTTTTTAATGAGGCTGACCTCGTGGTGTCATGGCCCGCTTGGCGATGACGGCAAAGTGAGGCCAACCTAGTTGGGAAACGTTCTAAAACAGCTGAAGAAGAGTCATTGCTGCCGCATCGTTCGTTGTTGCCGGGGTGCAGGTGAAATATGAAAAATAGGACTGGTTCATGCCGACGAGCCTCCGACCGCCTGGTCACTGCTAACCGAAGCTCGCGGCTGCGGACCGTCGTTTTATCCGCGTCCCTGGTTGCGGCGGCCACAGGCCTGTGCTGGGCGCAAGCTTGGGCGCAAGCGAACTCCAGCGCTTCGCCAACCCAAGCGGCGTCCGCGTGCGCCGCTTACGGCGGCTGGATCGACGTAAAGACGGGGCAACCCATTGACCGGGGGGAGTTGTTCCGCGATCTCGTCGCCAAGGCTGCCGTCGTGCTGCTGGGGGAATCGCATACCGACGCGGATCACCATCGCTGGCAGCTGCACACTTTGGCGGGGCTGCATGGCCGTGGGGGAAAGATAGTCATTGGCTTCGAGGCATTTCCGCGCCGCCTGCAGTCTGTCCTGGACGATTGGGTCGAGGGCAAGCTGACCGACGAGGCTTTCCTGAAAGCATCTGAATGGCGACAAGTCTGGGGCTACGATGCGGCTCTCTACATGCCGCTGTTCCAATTCGCTCGCCTCAACCGCATTCCAATGACTGCCCTCAACGTCGAGCAGAAGCTTGTATCGCGGGTGGGCCAGCAAGGGTGGGAGGGTGTTCCTGCGGCGGAGCGCGAAGGCCTGTCCGACCCCGCTCCAGCCAGTCCGGCCTATCAGCGTGAGCTTGCTCGCGTTTACCTCTTCAAGAAAGCATTGCCGCCTGGCGCCGATCCGTTTTCCGCCTCTCAGGGGACGAGCCCCCCGGAGCCCGACGAGGCAGCGGTCGCGGAAGCCGTGAAGCAGCCCGAATTCAAACGTTTCGTCGAGGCTCAATTGACCTGGGACCGCGCTATGGCGGAAGCGCTGGCCGGCGCCAAGCGCAAGTTCTCCGGCGCAACGGTCGTGGGAATTCTGGGAAGCGGCCACGTCGCCGAGGGCCACGGCGTTCCGCATCAGCTGGAGGCTCTCGGGGTCGCCGGCGTGACGACGCTCATCCCGGTATCGGCCGACGCAGCGTGCATGCTCGTCGGCACCTCGTTTGCCGACGCCGTGTTCACGCTGCCACGCGAGGACGAAACGCCGCCGCCTGATCGTCCAAGGCTCGGCGTGGTGCTGGTAGACGGCGACGGAGCGCCCCGCATCAACCGGGTGGTCGGCGATAGCGTGGCCGAAATTGCCGGCCTGAAAGTCGGGGATCATGTGACGCGGGCCGCCGGCCTTGCGATTCGAAATCCCGACGAACTGGCCGAAGTTATCGCCCGGCAGGCGCCCGGAACCTGGCTGCCTTTGAGCATCAGGCGTGACGGGCAGGAGATCGACCTTGTCGCCAAATTTCCGGCGCGCCCGAGACAGGATCGATGACGCCGGGCTTAGGACGCGTCGGGAAGTAATTGCATCACTGACATGTCATCGCCCGCGAAAGCGGGCAATCCAGTGACCGCCTGATTCGCCGGGGGGTACTGGATGCCCGCTGTCGCAGGGCATGACAAGACTGTGATTCACTTAATCGGGAACAAGTCCTTACTCGGCAAATGAAATGCTTGTTCACTCCAGGCGTCCGGTCTGACGTCCGGTCTGACGATGCCGCTTCTCTTTTGATTTCACCGCGGACGAACTCTTTTCGGCCTTCCCAGATTTGTCTTTCTCCGACGAACTCTTTTCGGCCTGCTCGGATTTGTCCTTCTTCTCGGATTCGTAGTTTGGCCAAACCCAAGCCCCATAGGCATTCGCAGACAAGAGGACAAGAATTGCTACCGGAACTGCAACAGACATCTCTCCAATCCTCCTGGAAACCCTCGCAGGAGCAGTCTGCTTATTTGTCCAGGATTGCAAAACAAAACAGCTGATGGATTGGACTTTTTACACAATAAAACTGGCGTTGAAATTGCCCGTATAATGGTTCTGAAAGTCAGAAAACAAACAATTCGCCGACTATTTGCGCGAGGCCCAACCCCTCGACCGAGGTGTACGGGCTCGCCTTGAATATGAGCGGATCACTAACCGATTCGCTAATAAGCCGGAAACGGACCGCCCTTTCTCCGCTTCAAATTGCTCCTACCGGCGCTACCGATCGTCGCCAGATCGGAAGCTTTACGAGCAGGCCGGTAAATGTCGGTTTTCCGACTTTTCTGCGCACGCGCTTTCACAGTGACTTTGTTGTGCAAAAGCCTGATGCGCGCTCTATTTTGCTTTGGACTCCCGAGCGAATAAGCAGAATGGCTCTGCGAAGGTTCTCGGGAGAGTCGGAGAAATGGAGACGGTTTGGGGAGCTGCGTTGGCAGTCCTTTTCGTTCTCGCGACTGCCTTGTCATCAGGGCATGTCGACAGCAGTTCGTCAAAGGATAAATCTGAACAGAAAGATAAATCTGAAGAGAAGGATAAATCCGAGAAGGATAAATCCGAAGAGAAGGGTAAGAGTTCATCAAAAGATAAATCTGGGCACGCCGATAAGAGTTCATCAGCGAAGGGAGCGAAGAAGAAAGACATCCCGGACGTCTGGCGACTCCGTCAATGATACCTGGCCGAAGCACGAACTGCGGCAATCGATTCACGGCAAACCACCGATTAAGCCCACGGCGCCCGCTGCCAAGTCGCGCCGTCAGCGGCGCACCACATAATCGGGGCGGGGTATGAGAAAATTCGGTTGGGTTGGTTTCGCGCTCGTTGTGTCTTCGTGGGTTGCGGCCACCGGCGCGGCGCGGGCCGGAGATACCTCATCGTCGCGGAACAAGAAGTTCATAGACTGCCGGACGCCCGGCGCTCCTTACAAGGAATATGGCTGTCTCGACGCCTATCTGGGCGACGGTTTCCTCGAGCGCCTCATCAACTATTACAGGCTCGAATGGGGCCACGAAAAGCCCCCCAGTGACCCGAATGCGCCGCCTGCACGCCGGGCCGGGTGGCCCGACGCGCCGACGACGACGCCCCCATACCCATTCACCGAGTGGCCTTACGGCGGAACCACGCCCATCGGCGTCACCCGGCCCGTCTCGGTCGACAGCCCGTTGATGGTGGCGCTGGCCAACACTGCGCTAGGTCAGGTGTTGAAGGCCGGCAACATGCAAATCTACGGCTGGATCAACGGCGGCGGCAACATCAGCAGCAACACGGTGAAGCCGGGCGGCAACTGGCCGGCGGCCTATGATTTTACGCCGAACCGAGACCAGCTCGACCAAGCCGTCGTTTATTTTGAACGCCTCCCTGACACGGTGCAGACCGATCACGTCGATTGGGGCTTCCGGCTTTCTGCGATCTACGGCGAGAATTACCGCTACACGACCGCTTATGGTTTGGCGAGCTATCAGCTGCTCGGCCACAACCTTTATAACGGTTACGACTTCCCGATGCTCTACGGCGAACTCTACCTTCCGCAATTCGGCGCCGGTCTCATGTTGCGCTTCGGGCGTTTCATCGCGATTCCGGACATCGAAGCGCAGCTTGCACCCAACAATTACATGTACACCCATTCGCTGACCTACACCTTCGACAACTACACCAACACCGGCCTTATCAGCACCCTTGCGCTCAACAAGAACTGGTTTCTGCAATGGGGCTTGACGGTGGGCACCGATACGATGCCATGGCACCTGGGCCAGAGGGTGCCCAACCCATTTCCGAATCCGGTGTTCCCCGGCAATACAATGCTCAAAGACCCCGGCGCCCAACCGTCCGTCACAGCCGGCGTCCGCTGGCAGAGCGACAGCGGCCGGGACACCGTTTACGTGGTGGAAAACGGCATCAACAATGGCACCTGGGGATACAATAACCTGCAGTGGACGGGATTAACTTGGTATCACAAGATCAACAAGTCATGGCATCTCTCGTGGGAAATATACTCGCTTCGTCAAAAGAATGTCCTTAATGCTACTGATCCCGCCGGCATCATCGCCAATGGCGGTTTTCCATTCACGCCGGCCAACGGAATCAATTTCAACGCTCCGTTTTTCGCACAATGCGCCGATCCCCGGCAGCTTAGCTGCACTGCGAGAGCCTTCGCGACCGTGCTGTATTTGAACTACCAGTTCTCGCCGATGGACAATGTCTCTTTCCGGCCCGAATTCTACGACGACATGCAAGGCCAGCGGACCGGGACGAAAACACGCTATGTGGATTTCGGCCTCGGCTGGCAGCACTGGTTTTCGCCGCAGGTGGAAATTCGCCCCGAGGTGACTTATTACCACGCTCTCGACGCGCCAGCCTTCAATGGCAACTTCAATGCGAACCCCGTCATTCCGCCCACCAAGAAAGACGCGCTAATCGTGGCGGCGGATCTGATCTGGCACTTCTGAGCGGGGCAGAAAGCTGTTGCGGCAGTGCGCGGCTGGCTCGCCGAAGTGGCCCACGAAGGCGGCGAGCGATTTCCAGTGCTCGCTCGGTTCTGGGGGCAGTGGGTGTGCCGTTTAGGTCACGGCTTCTTTGCGCGCTTTTCGCTTATTAGGATGGGAATCCAAATTAGCCCGACAATGATCAATGGCAGCAGCGTAAGGAGTTCCCACAGGCGGACGTGATAAGCAATGTGGTCCTGATACCCCAACGACGTCACGACGAAGACCACAAACATGACAAATGGCGTGGCGAGTGCGAGAAGCCACGTGAAGTTACTGAAGATTGTCCGCGCCACTTTGCCGATGGACATGGTGCTCACTTGGCTCGCGCTCAGTGGTCAATGCCTCGATGGCTCAACTTGGAAGACCGGTACTTTTTGCCCTCGTTACGGAAAACGCGATAGCGATGACACGTAAGAGTGGTGATTCCATGAACGAAATCCGTTCAAGGGAAACCGCTGCCATCCTCCGCTTGATTCGACGGGGCGCTGATTGACTCCTAAGTACAATGAGAACAAATAGGGAACATGCAGACCTCAAAGCAAGTTGTAACAGGGCATGTATACGCCTGTCCCTATTGCCGTTGTCGAGGCGCTTCGCGAGCGCATTCGATGCCTTGAGGGCAGGGCGCGGCATCGGCGCGCGGTATTGCCGTTCGGCGTCAAGGCCATTGATGAGCGTTTGCCGGAAGGCGGATTGGCGCTCGGGGCGCTGCACGAAGTGGCCGGCGGCGGTAACGGCGCGATAGACGGGGCTGCCGCTGCACTCTTCGCCGCAGGGGTCGCAGCGCGGACCCGGGGTCGCGTGCTGTGGTGCGTGACCCGCCAGGATCTGTTCGCGCCGGCACTCGCTTCGGCTGGGCTCGCGCCGGACCGGGTGATCTATGTCGAAGCGGGAGACGAGAAGTCGGTGCTGGCATGTTTTGAGGAAGGATTGCGGCATGGCGGATCTCATGGGGGACTTCACGGCGGATTTGGCGCCGTGGTCGCCGAAGTTGCGCGGCTTTCCATGACGGCCTCCCGCCGGCTTCAGCTTGCAGCAGAAGGTTCCGGCGCCATCGGCATCGCCATCCGCCGCTTCCCTGCTCCCTCTCCCCGCTTGCCATCAGGGCGTTTACGCCCGTCGGAGCCTGTCATCGGGCCGGCCAAAGGCCGGACCCGTTGGACGGGCTATGGAGAGGGTCAGGGTGAGGGGGCCTTTCCACAGACTCAGATTCGAGACTCAGACTCGCGGCGGCGCCCCCTCACCCGGAATTTGCGCGAAGAGCGCGCAAATTCCGACCTCTCCCCGCAAGCGGGGAGAGGTGAGGGCCAGCCGACCGCAGCTGTGACGCGCTGGCGCGTCAGCGCGCTGCCGTCTCATCCGTTACCGGTTCCGGGCATTGGACGCCCCCGCTGGCGGCTCGAACTGGTCCGCTGCCGCGGCGGCGAAAGCGCCTGTTTCGAAGTGGAGGCTTGCGATGCGCAGGGTCGTCTCGCTCTTCCTTCCGACCTGGTCCACGGATCGGGTCAGAAGGCAATTGGGCAGCGCCGCACCGCCCGCTGAAGCGCCGCTCGTCCTGGTCGGACGCGAGGGACGGCGGCGGGTGGTGCTGGCTGCGGATGCGGCCGCGCAACGGGCCGGCCTCAACGCCGGCATGCCGGTGACCAAGGCACAGATTCTTGTTCCGGGTCTCATCGTCAGGAATGCGGACCTGCAGGCCGACGCCGCCGCGCTCGACCGGCTGGCGCTGTGGATGCTTCAGCGTTACGCCCCGATCGTGGCATCCGATCCGCCGGACGGAGTGGTGATCGATACCACCGGAGTGGCCCATCTGCATGGCGGCGAGGAAGCCATGGTCACGGCGATGGTCGAACGGCTCGCCGCATCCTGTTTTACAGCGCGCGCAGCGCTCGCCGATAGCTGGGATGCGGCCCATGCCTTTGCCCGCTATGCCGCCAAGTCCTTCGCCGACAAGTCCGTCACCGTCGTTCCGCCGGGAGAGAGCGCGAAGGCTGTTCTTAGTCTGCCGATTGCGGCCCTTCGTCTGCCCAGGGACATGGTTGCGGACCTCCGCGTCCTCGGCTTCGAGCGCATCGGCGAACTTGCCGACAAACCGCGGGCGCCGCTCACGTTGCGTTTCGGCCCCGAGCTTGGCCGTTGCCTCGATCAGGCGATGGGACGGGCCAGCCAGCCGATCGATCCAGTTCGCTCAGGAGACCTCATCGAGGTGCGCCGCAATTTCGCGGAACCCATCGCCGCCGCCGAGACGATCGCCCGCCATACGGGCAAGCTCGTCATAAAGCTCTGCGAGGCATTGGAAGCCAAGGGACAAGGCGCAAAACGTCTCGATTTGCTCTTCCACCTTGTCGACAACCGCATCGAGGCGATCCGGATCGGCACCGCGCTCCCGGTCCGGGATGCCAAACGCTTAACGCGCCTCTTCTGCGACAAGATCGAAACCATCGATCCGGGTTTCGGCATCGAGATCATGCGACTGGCCGCCACTCTCGCCGAGCCGCTGCCGCCGAAGCAGACAAATTTCTCGCTGGCCGGGGAAGCGGAAGCCGACATTTCCGGCCTCATCGACACCCTCGCCAACCGCGTCGGCCACAGGCAGCTTTACCGCTTTGCTCCGGTCGCAAGCGACGTGCCGGAGCGCTCCATCCGGCGGATCGCCCCGATGGCGGCTGATGCCGGCGCCACATGGCCGGATCAATGGCCGCGCCCTGCGCGCTTGCTGCCGATTCCGGAGCCGATCGAGACGGTCGCGCTCTTGCCCGATCAGCCCCCGGTTGTGTTCATCTGGCGCGGCATCAGGCGCCGCGTTAATCGTGCTGATGGCCCCGAACGCGTGTTCGGCGAATGGTGGAAGCACGATGCCGAGTTAAGGGCGGTGCGCGATTATTTCCAGGTCGAAGACGATACCGGCGAGCGCTTCTGGATCTATCGCGCCGGCAACGGCGAGGATGGGACGACCGGCTCGCATCGCTGGTTTCTGCACGGAATCTTCGGATGATGAGAGCGGAATTCGATCACTCGATCCGTCGTGGCCGGGCTTGTCCCGGCCACCCCGATTATTCTTGCGCTGTGCTTCAAATCTCGGGGTCGCCGGGACAAGCCCGGCGACGACACCTGTGTGTGATTCAAAGTGCTTCAACATGACCGGAATCCGCTCTAGCGCCCGCTATGTCGAGTTGCAGTGCACCTCGCACTTCTCGTTCTTGCGGGGAGCGAGCTCATGCGATGAGCTGTTCGAGCAAGCCGCTCGGCTCGGCATAGAAGCGCTTGCGATCGTCGACCGTAATTCCCTGGCCGGCATCGTTCGCGCCCATGAGGCCGCCCGCACGGCCGGCGTGCGGCTGATCGTGGGGTGCCGCCTCGATCTTGACGATAGCCCCTCGGTCCTCGTCTATCCGACGGATCGTGCTGCCTATGGGCGCCTCTGCCGCCTCTTGTCGCTGGGCAAGAAGCGTGGCGGCAAGGCGAAATGCCGGCTCGATTGGTCCGATCTCGTCGCCTTCAGCGAGGGCTTGATCGCGGTTCTGGTGTCCGACGAAGCGGATGAGACCTGCGCGCTGCATCTGCGGCGGCTGCGAGAGAGCTTCGGCAACCGCGCCTACATGGCGCTGACGCTGCGCCGCCGGCCGAACGATGCGCTGCGGCTCCATGAACTGTCGAACCTGGCGGGCGAGGCGTGCGTGCCGACCGTGGTCACTAATGACGTGCTGTTCCACCTTCCGGCCCGCCGCATCCTGCAGGACGTCGTCACCTGCATCCGTCACAACGTCACGATCGACGAAATCGGGTTTCGCCGCGAGCGGCATGCGGATCGCTACCTCAAGCCGCCGGGCGAGATGGCGCGCCTGTTTTGCCGCTATCCCGAAGCGCTCGCCCGAACGGTCGAGATTGCGCAGCGCTGCCGTTTCTCATTGGACGAGCTGGCCTACCAATATCCGCAAGAAGCCATTATCCCCGGCATGACGGCGCAGCAGGTATTGGAGATGCTTACCTGGGAAGGTGCGGCCAAGCGCTATCCCGATGGGGTGCCCGACAAGGTGGCGGCGAACCTCAAGCATGAACTGCAGCTGATCGAGACGCTGAAATATGCACCATACTTTTTGACGGTGCATTCCATCGTCCGCTTTGCCCGCAGCAAAGACATTCTCTGCCAGGGCCGCGGCTCGGCCGCCAACTCCGCCGTGTGCTATGTTCTTGGCATCACCTCCATCGATCCCGAGTGCAACGACCTGCTTTTCGAGCGGTTCGTCTCGCAAGAGCGCCGTGAGCCGCCCGATATCGATGTCGATTTCGAGCATGAACGGCGCGAGATCGTCATGCAGTGGGTGTTTAAAACCTATGGCCACGATCACGCCGCGCTGTGCTCGACCGTCATCCGCTACCGCGCCAAGGGCGCGATCCGCGATGTCGGCAAGGCCCTGGGCCTCCCTGAGGACCTCATCAAGGTGTTGTCCTCGCAAGTTTGGGGCTGGTCCGGAGAGGTCGATACGAAATACGCCCGGGAGCTCAACCTCAATCTCGACGACCAGCGGCTGCGTCTCGCTCTCGAACTTGCGCGCGATCTTATCGGCGTGCCGCGCCATCTGTCTCAGCATCCGGGCGGCTTCGTGCTGACGCACGACCGCCTCGATGAGCTGGTCCCGATCGAGCCGGCCGCCATGGCGGAGCGGCAGGTCATCGAATGGGATAAAGACGACATCGATGTTGTGAGGTTCATGAAGGTCGATTGCCTGGCCTTGGGGATGCTGAGCTGCATGAAGCGCAGCTTCGATCTCCTCGCCGAGCATAAGGGCATCGCTCTCGACCTCGCATCCATTCCGGCCGGGGATGAGCGTACCTACGATATGATCTGCAAGGCCGACACGCTCGGGGTCTTTCAAATCGAAAGCCGGGCCCAGATGTCGATGCTGCCGCGCATCAAGCCGCGCAAGTTCTATGATCTTGTCATCGAGGTCGCGATCGTCCGTCCGGGCCCGATCCAGGGCGACATGGTCCATCCCTATTTGAGACGCCGCGAGGGCAAGGAGGAGGTCGTCTATCCCAAGCCTGAGCTTGAGCGCGTGCTCGGCAAGACGCTCGGAGTGCCGCTGTTCCAGGAACAGGCCATGCGCGTCGCCATCGAATGTGCGGGCTTCACCCCCGGAGAGGCAGACCAGCTCCGCCGCGCCATGGCCACTTTCAAGCATACAGGCGGCGTCTCCAAATTCGGTGAAAAGCTGATCGCCGGCATGATGGCAAACGGCTACGAGCGGGATTTTGCCATGCGGACCTTCAGGCAGCTCGAAGGTTTCGGCAGTTACGGATTTCCCGAAAGCCACGCCGCTTCCTTTGCGTTGATCGCCTACGCCTCGTCATGGATGAAGTGCTGGCACCCGGATGTCTTCTGCGCCGCGCTGCTTAACGCCCAGCCGATGGGCTTTTATGCGCCGGCCCAGATCGTCAGGGACGCGCGCGCCCACGACGTCGAGGTTCGCCCGGTTTGCATCAACGCGTCCCGCTGGGACTGCACGCTTGAACCGAGCCCCCCTCCCTACCCTCCCCCGCCCCCCTCCCTAACCCTCCCCCGCGAGCAGGGGAGGGACGGGTGGGGGAAGGGGGAGGGTAGGGAGGGGGTCTTCGCGGTTCGGCTTGGCCTGCGCATGGTCAAGGGTCTTGCCAAGACCGAAGCCGACACGATCGTCGGGGCGCGGGCGGATGCGCCGTTTGTCTCGGTCCACGATCTGTGGCGTCGTGCCGGCGTCTCAGTCGCTTCTCTGGTGCGGATCGCCGAGGCCGATGGCTTCCAACCATCGTTGAAACTTAAGAGACGCGAGGCGCTGTGGGCGATCAAGGCGCTGCGTGACGAGCCATTGCCGCTGTTCGCGGCGACCTCCGCCCGCGACCGGGACACTGTGCCCGAGATCGACGAGCCGATTGTTGAACTGCGGCCGATGACGGCCGGCAGCGAGGTTGTCGAGGATTACAGCCATGTCGGGCTGACCCTGCGGCATCACCCCGTCGCCTTTCTGCGCGAAGACCTGCGCCGACAGCGCATCATCACCTGCATAGAGGCGATGCAGTCGCGCGATGGCCGCTGGGCGCAGACCGCCGGCATCGTACTGGTGCGCCAGATGCCCGGTTCCGCCAAGGGCGTGATATTCATCACCCTGGAGGATGAGAGCGGCATCGCCAATCTCGTTATCTGGCCGGCCATCTTTGAGAAGCAGCGGCGGATTATTCTCGCGGCCGGCATGATGGCAGCGTACGGCCGCATCCAGCGTGTGGGCGACGTCGTTCACCTTGTCGCTCATCGGTTGACGGATCTGTCATCGGAGCTCGCAAGTGTGGGCGATCGGGATTCCGCGTTCCCGTTGCCGCATGGGCGGGGCGACGAACTCCACCATGGCAGTCCCGGCGTCGATCCGCGAAGCAAGCCGAAAGGCTTAAAGCCGCGTAATATCCTCGATCCTTACGGTCACATCGATCAGATCAAGGTGAAGGCGCGGAATTTTCGGTGAGGCGAAGGCTATTCAGCGGTTCGAAACTCCATCCTGGGAGCCACGGCCTCGATCCGCGAAGCCCGAAAGGCCCGATCCGATCACGGCGTCGGAAAGTCCGTTCACGCCCTGCCCTGACTGCGCTCAGGAATTGGGGCAGGGCGCTCCGCGGTCGATCCATTCGCGGGTGAGCACCATGAACCGCTCGTAGGGAATTGGCGGCGCATCGCGCATCTCGCCGTGCGGGCCTGCGCCCGGCGACCATGCCCACCGCACCAGCCCGGTCTGGAAATGCGGGATGAATTGGTGAGGCTTCATTCCGCCGCGAGCGGGATCGAGTAGGGCGCGGCAGAGTTCCGCGACCGACAGGTCGTCCCACGCCATGCGCAGCGGCGCCAAATGCCAGTCCGGTGCCCCTGGCGCGCCCGATGGAGGCGCCCCCGGCATCCCCGATGCTGTCTGATTGCTCGACTGGTGACAAGTTGAGCAATGAAGGCCCGGTGCGCCCCGATCCGCGGGCCCGCGTGTCACGTTCATGGCGTGGCGGCGCCGATTGTCCCCCTGCCGCGGGAAGTCTGTGCGCGGGTGACAGTTCATGCAGCGCGGGTGTTGAAAGACCGTCGCCATCTGCCGGAATTTTTCTCTTCCCTCCTCCGGTCGATTTTGCGCAGCAGCGTTTTGGATGAACACGACGGCCCCCGTCGCAATGACGATGCCGACGACCGTGGCAATTCCCACGCCCAATTGGCCGATCACAGGCACTGACTTGCCTTTGCTCATTACGTTAACGAGATCCTGCCGCAACATGGATCGCCTTGCGAATGCGCTGGTAGGTCCCGCACCGGCAGATGTTCGTGATTGCAGCATCGATGTCTGCGTCAGTCGGGCGGGGCTTCTCAGCCAGCAGAGCTGCCACCGCCATGATCATGCCGCTCTGGCAATAGCCGCATTGCGGCACTTGTTCGGCGATCCAGGCCTTCTGCACCGGATGCGACCGATCATGCGACAGCCCTTCGATCGTCGTGATTTTTCGGTCCTTCGCTTCGCTCAGCGGAAATGAACAGGAACGAACCGCACTCCCATCTACGTGAACCGTGCAGGCCCCGCAGGCAGCAATGCCGCAACCGTATTTGGTGCCCGTCAATCCGAGTTGTTCTCGCAACACCCACAGCAACGGCGTGTCGGGATCGGCTTCAACCGTGGCGGTGCGCCCATTGACGTTGAGCCTGATCATCGGCGGCTCATGCGAATGAAAGACCGGCACGCGAGATCGGAAGCGCGCGGATCCGTTGTCCGGTTGCGGCATAAATCGCATTGCAGACCGCGGCCGGCACCGGAACCGGGCCGAGTTCTCCCGTGCCGCCCGGTTTGTCCTCGCTCGGGACGAAGTGGACCTCGATCGACGGCGTCTGCCACAGGTGCAGAGGCTCGAACGCATCGAAGTTCGATTGCACCGGCCGCCCGCGCTCGAACGTTATTTCGCTCTGCATTGCCGACAGGCCCCAGACCGCGCCTCCCTCGATATTCGATGCGGCGATACCGGGATCGAGGATGCGCCCGCAGTCCACAGCCATTGTCAGCCGATGTACGTTCAGCGTGCTGCCTCGAACCGATACCTCCGCGACGGCTGCAATGTAGCCGCCGAATGCCTTGGCCAGCGCCACGCCGCGCGTGACCCCTTGAGGAGATGTCCGATCCCAGCCGCTTTTCTCCGCAACCAGATTGAGGACATTGAGGGCACGCGTGTCCGACCGAAGCATTGATCGCCGGTAGGCGACAGGGTCGCGTTTCGCAGCCACCGCAAGCTCGTTCACAAAGCATTCGAGAGCGAAATTATTCGGACCGTGGCCGGTGGTGCGCCAAACCGATGTCGGAACATCGAGTTCGAGACGGTGCTGTTCGACCAGTTGATTGGGGATGTCGTAAGGTGCTTCGCGAATTCCCTCGACCCCCATGGTATCGAAGTTCTCGGGAGGCGCGACCGCTTCGGTCCAATCCTTGATTTCCCCGAGCATGCCGCGGGGGAAAATATAGAGCATGTGCGAGGGCGACACGACGCGGTGGGAGAGCAAGACAGGCGATCCGGCGGAGTCAAGCGTGCCCGCGATCTTGTGCAGCACCGCAGGCCGGTAGAAGTCGTGCGTCATGTCCTCCTCGCGCGACCAGATCAGCTTCACCGGTTGTTTCACAGCCATCGCGGCGAGCAGCGTCTGCTTGACGAAGTCGGCGAGAAGTCGTCGCCCGAACCCGCCCCCAAGCAGCGTGCGATGAATGGTGATCCGCTCGGGCGGCAGACCCGTGACTTGCGCCGCCACTGTCTGGGCCAACTCCACTCCCTGCGTCGGCGCCCAGATCTCGCACCGCCCATCGGCAATACGGGCCGTGCAATTCATCGGCTCCATGGTGGCGTGCGCCTGGAATGGAAGTTGATACGTCGCTTCCAGTTTCGCGGAGGCATCGATCGCGGATGACGGGTCGCCCAGCTCCAGATGCTTGAAAAAAGGGCCGGACGATAACCGTTGGGCGTACACCTGATCGAACGCGGTGGCGCTCGTGAACTCGCTGCCGCTGGCCGACCATACAAGGTTTGCGCTGTCGAGAGCGCGTCTGGCCTGCCAGTAGGTCTTGGCGACGACAATCAGCCCGTCGGGGATCTCCAGGACCGAGACAACGCCGGGCCGAGATTTGACCGATGCGGCGTCATATTTTTCAAGTTTCGAGCCAAGCCGCGGCGCACTGCGCACGGCGGCGAGCAGCATCTGCGGAAGTTTCACATCGATGCCGAATTCGGCGCTGCCGTCGACCTTGCCCGGGATATCCCAGCGACGAAGCGCCCGCCTGAACGACGGCGGATCGGCGCGCAGCTTCGGACTGGTTGGCACCTCCAATTTCGCGGCATCAGCCGCAACGGCGCCATAGCTCAAGGTCCGGCGGCCGTCCGGGTGCACAATCTTGCCGTTGCTCAGACTGATGCCGTCGACAGAGGTTCCCCACCGCGTCGCTGCGGCCAAGACCAGCATTTCTCGCGCCGCCGCGCCCATCTGGCGCATCAACGGATGGAAAGATGATGTGCTCTGGCTGTTGCCTGTGAACATCCAATTGTAGACCGGGTCGCGATATGCTGGTGCAAACGGCGCAAACGCGATCGCTACCTTTTCGAGGGGCAGATAGAGTTCGTCCGCAATCGCAGCGGCCAAGCTGGTCGTAATCCCCTGTCCCATCTCGGATTGGGAAGCGACGACCGCAACGGAGCCATCTCGACCGATGCGCACCCAAGCCGTTATGCCGGCGGTCTCGTTCGCAGGGTTCGGCGCCGCGTATCCCTCGTCAGCGATTATCGATGCGGACAGTACCAGAGCGCCGCCGCGAAGAATTCCGCGCCGCGTGAACCGAACAGCAGCATCCGATCGATCAGGTAACTTCACAGTATTCACTTGTTATCCTGGGCTGGGTCGTCGTGTTATGGCCGTGGTTTGCGGTCGACGAAAGGGCAGCGCCGAATGGTGGTGCTGGCAAAGGCTATGAACGGACCCTCGCGCCCATTCAACGCACCAGTTGGTTAGTCGACCTCGGCCTGTTCAATATCGTTACGCCGCGATAGAGGGGGCGCACGACGGAAGGGAGTGAAACGAAATGGCTAACAGACTCCCCAAGAGCTTCAATTGTCCCACCGAATTCACGCTTCAGGTACTCGGCGGAAAATGGAAAACCGTGATCTTGTGCTACCTCAAGCTCGGTCCGCTTCGGTATGCCGAGTTGCGCAAGCTCATACCGAACCTGAGCGACAAGGTGCTGTCGCAGCGCTTGCGCGAGCTGACCGAGGCGGGGCTCATCGAGCACAGCAAACCCGCGGGCGGCGACAAATCGGAGGTCTATGCTCTGGCGGCGCGGGCCCAGTCGCTGGGACGCGTTCTGACCGAGCTTTACGGCTGGGGCGAAACCAATGCTGCAGAGTTCGGCGTTAAGGTTGGTTATCCGCTGAAATCGATAGGTGGATTGGCGGACAGCTGAGCCTCAACGTGCCGCTCTTCACTATTCCGACGCAATGTGATCAGCCAATGATCATGGCACGACCACATTGCATATTTACTCGCCCCCTTGGAGACTGCTCCCGATGAATGAGCTTGCCGTCTGGTTGGATCGACACAACGTCAACGTGGTCGCGGTGCTGGCGACGGTCGGCGTGGTGATCGGTGCTTTCGTCCTCAGCTATTTGCTGAAGCGGCCGCTGCGGGACTCGCTGCGGCAATTCACGTCCCGGCTCCGGCTCCCCTACGAGGCCGTGTTGACCGCCACGCGCTTGCTGATCGGCGCGCTGTGGATCGTTGCCGCAATGCTGGTGCTCGAAATCTGGGGCGTCAGTGTTGGCGGACTTTGGACTGTGCTGGTCAGCGCTGCGACCATCATCGGGGTTGGGTTCCTGGCGACCTGGACAATGATCAGCAACATAACGGCGAGCTTTTTTATCGCCTTTTGGCGTCCCTTCCGTCTTGGCGACACAATAGAGATGCTGCCCGAGAATCTCAGCGGGCGGGTCATCGACATTAATCTCATGTTCATCGTCGTCCGCGAGAACGGCGGCGCCGTCATTCAAATTCCAAACAATCTCTTCTTTCAAAAGATGTTCAGGGTGAGCGGCAATAGTAACAAGACCCTGTTTGAGGAATTTGAATCGAGCGGCGGCCGTGCTGAGCAGGCTCGGTTGGACCCGGGCCGTAGACCGGAGTAAAAAATCCCGGCCCGACGGTCTCTGTCTTGCTGGAGCGGTTGACCAGCCTCCGTGCTGTCATCGCCCGGCTTGACCGGGCGATCCAGTAGCCGCCGGCCGTGGATACTGGATTGCCCGGTCAAGCCGGGCAATGACAACGGTAGGGTCAACTCAATCGAAAATGCGCTAGTCAGTCCAGCGGCTCCAGCTTTACGATCGCGGCGCCGTGGTTGTTGCCGAACCATACCGTCACCGGCGTCGTCTCGTTATCGATGTAGAGGTTGCGGATATTGGTGTTCGCCGGCAGCGGATATTCCACCATGTCGCCGGTTTTGGTATTAATCCGCGCGATGCGGTCCGATGCCATGCCGCCGGTCCAGAGGTCGCCGTTCTTGTCGATCTTGGCCTGATAGGGCAGCGACCATTTGGTCGGCACCGTCCATTCCTGGATACGATTGGTCTTGGTGTCGAGCATCGCGACGTTGTCGACCGCGTATTCGGCGAACCACAAGCGGCCTTCGTTGTCCATCTCGCCGCGGCGCGGCCGCGAGCGGTCGGTCGGGGTCTGGATGAACGAGTATTCGCCGGTCTTGGCGTCGATGCGGCCGATGGCGCGGTCGCTGAAGTCAGCAATATAGAGATTGTTCTGCGCGTCCGGGAAAATCTCGTAGATCGAGTGCGGGCGCCCGGCGAGCGGCGAATCCGGTTTGATGTCCGCATACGGCTTGAGGTTCTCGAACTTGCCGCTCTTGAGATCGACCCGGTATACCGATGTCGAGGCGACGTCCTGGATCCACAGCTTGCCGTCGACGTGGGAGGATTGCGGCGCCACGAAGGCCTGCTGCGAGCTTTCGCGATTGAACTCCGGCGATACCGGCAACATGGTGAACGACTTCGTCGCCTTGTCAAACTTCGCCCCGCCGGCCTGATACATCAGCGACACCCAGAAATTGCCGTCGTGGTCGTGATAGAGGCTGAGCGCGCCCTTGGCGGCCTTCTCCTTCAGGATCGGGATCGGATACGAAGTGACTTCCCCGGTCTTGGGATCGAGCCGGCCGAGCTGCGGATCGCCGAAATAGGTGAAATAGATGCCGCCGTCCGGATCCCCCATCACGTCGTGGGGCTGATCGGTCTGCTTCGCCAGCTTGTAGGTGGTAATGATGGCGCGGGTGCCTTTGCCGGAAACGCGCTTGAGCGTCTTGAGCTCATACGGGAAGGTCTCCGATGCGCTCAAGTTCACCGAGGCCAGATACTCGGCGAGGCGTTGCAGGCGTTCGGGCTGCTGCACCAAGAGCCCCGTCGACTCGCCGGTTCGCAGTTGCGGCGCCAGCGGCGTCGTGTTCTGGGCGTAGCGCAGCATGCGCGGGATGATCGCCACCCACTCCTCGGCCGTATGGCTGGAGCGGGCGATGCGCTCCAGCGTGTGACAGCTCATGCAATCGGCCACGAGGCGCTTCTCTGCGTCGGTGCCGGGCCAGCTTGCGAGCCATTCGGCGCTGGTGAGCTGGCCGACGAGATTGCGGGTCTTCTTGAGCTTGATGTCGGCAGTCACGGTCTGCTCGGCCGCGATGTTTGCGGTCGGCTTGCCGTCGAGGTCATAACCGACCGCCCGGATGGTCAAGGAGTAAGTCCCCGGAACGAGGCGGTCGGCCGGGAAGCGGTAGCGGCCCTTGTCGTCCGTGATCGCCGTCACCGCAGCGGTCGATTTGTCCCGCGTCGCCGTCACGGTGACGCCGCCCATCGGCCCTTCCTCGGCCGAGCGAACTTCGCCCGTGAGTGCGGGCGCACTCTGAGCCCACGATACGCTATGGAAGGCGATGGTCGAGATACCGGCCAACAGAATGGCGGCAAAATGCTTCATGCGCATGGTGTTCTCTCCCGTGCGGACCCGCGCAACGGCGGCGGGCCGCGATATGGCGGCTTATCGCGAAATTGTTACGAAAGAGCGTAGGGTCACGGTTTCCCGCGGTCAAGCGCTGGCAGCTTACGGACCTCATCCTGGGGAGCCAGCACCGAAGTCAGGCCTGCCCGACTTCGGCAATCAAAAAGTGTCGAAATCGGCAACAGCCGATTTCGATGCGGGCGTTTCGAAGAATGGCAGCAAGCAACGAAATCGGCTGTTGCCGATTTCGGCAATCTTCGTGCCGAAGTCGGGCAAGCCCGACTTCGGATGCGGCGCAATCCATGCTTCGAGACGGCGCTGCGCGCCTCCTCGGGATGAGGTAGACTGATTGAAAAGGCCCAGTGCGTGCGGGAGGAACACATGACTTCGCAGCAAGAGAATTCGCCAATCGAAAGCTCCATCGATCGGCGGCTGTTTCTGGGCGCGGCCGGCGCGCTGACGCTGGCGGCGCAACCGGCGCTCGCGCAAGGGACGCAAACCGAGCCGAAAACGGAAGCCAAGCCGGCGGACGCCGCGAAACGGCTCAGCGATACCATCGCGAACTTCGTCGTCGGCTTCGACGCGACGACTCTGCCGCCGCTTGCGGTCGAGCGGATGCGGCTCGCCTTTATCGACACGCTCGCCGTGATGCTCGCGGGCAGCCGCGAGGAGGGGACCGGGATCGTCTGCGAAATGGTGCAGCAGGAGGGGGCGGCCCCGGGGGCATCGGTGGTCGGCCAGTCGTTCCGGACCTCGCCACAGCTTGCGGCGCTCGCCAACGGCGTCGCCGCCCACATCATGGACTACGACTTCTCCTCGCTGCTCGGCCAGCCGACCTCGCCGATCATCCCGGCCCTGCTGCCGCTCGCGGAAAGCGTCGGCGCTGCGCCCGCCGAGGTGACGGCGGCGTTCATCGTCGGCTTCGAGGTGTGCCTGAAGCTTGCCCGCGCGGCGCCTGAGCAAACCGCGGTCGGCGGCTGGCACGCGGTGTCGAGCATCGGCACCATGGGGGCGGCCATGGCATGCGCGCGCCTTCTCAAGGTGCCGCGCGAGCGCATTGCGGATGTGCTCGGCATCGCGGCATCGCTGTCAGGCGGGCTGGCGGCCAATTTCGGCACCATGACCAAGCCGCTGCACTCCGGGACCAGCGCCCGCAACGCGATCCTTGCGGCCACGCTCGGCCGCAATGGCTTCACGGCCAATGCCGCCGCGCTGGAGCATCCGGTATCAGGTTATTTCCGCGCCTTCGATCGCGGCATCAAGGTGTCGTTCGAGCCGATTGCGGAGCTCGGCCGGAGCTACGACATCGTCGATCGCGGCTTCAAGCCCAAGCGCTATCCCTGCGGCGGGCTCGGCCACACCGCGATCGATGCAACCCTCGAATTGCGGGGCGAGCTCAATGTCGCGGACATCGCCGCCATCAAGACGAGCATCACCAAATTCGCGGCCTCCCGCATCGGCTCGGCATATCCGACCTCGATTGAGAGCGCGAAATTCAGCATGCCGTACGTGGCGGCCTACACGGCGCTTTACGGAGCCCCTATGCTCAGTGCCTTCACCGAAGAGGCGATCCATGACGCGGCCGTGAAGGCGCTGGCCGGCAAAGTTTCCGTCGTGATCGATCCAGAATTTGCCGACGTCCTGGAGGAGAGCCCGTCGCGGGTAACCGTCACGCTCAGAGACGGTCGCACGGTTGAGCGCATGCGCTATTACGCGAGCGGCACGCCGCAG
>WNFR01000434.1_pt1 | contig 42385 bp, 40 predicted proteins | sample 5400221 | NCBI WGS metagenome assembly WNFR01 (sample SAMN13153357, study PRJNA577476) | soil metagenome | isolation source: 40 cm soil under Madrone tree | place: USA:California | collected 2016-06-14 | reverse complement strand
CAGATAGATCGTTCCCTCTTAAGTCGGAGCCGGAAACTCACCGAGCTCTTAGTTGATCATCCATTGCGCGATCCGCCGCCCCATTTCTTGCTGTGTGAAGTAACGATTACGATAGAGCACAGCTCCAATCATCCCCAGCAGGCCGCCGAGTTCTATCGCCGCGGCGCCGATCAAGGCGACGCGCTCGCCGCACGAAAACTCGCCTTCCTGCTCGAGGACAACCCAGCGATGAGTGCGGAATTCGGACTCGTCGCTAACTGGTTTCAAAAAGGCTGCGACCTGGGCGATGTCACCAGCTGCCACAATGTCGGCGTCGGTTACGAAAGCGACGCCCGTCTTTGTTACCTGGGCACCGCTTATCCCCGGATTACCCCATTTGGGTCATTACGGGAAATATCTCCTGACGCCGGCGGCGCCAATCTTCGCCGCCGGCGTGCACAAACTATCGACTTCAACATTTTGATTTTGATTAACGGCAACGAGCATCACGCGCCCCAGCCAGGCGCACAATGGATCAGTCTCCTTTCTGATAGGTGCCGATGAGCTGTGCCTCCGCAGCCACATGACCCTTTATCGCATCCAGAAGCCGCGCTTTCGTCGCGTGCCCGAGATCCGGCAGCACGGTATCGAGCGCATAGAGCTTATGAAAGTATCGATGCCTGCCTATCGGTGGGCAGGGTCCGCCGTAATCGGCGCGTTTCCAATCGTTGAGGCCCAGCTGCGCTCCCGCAGGAGGCCCGCTCTTTGCCGCGCCTTCCGCAAGTCCGTTCGCGTCAGCGGGAATGTTGTAGACGACCCAATGCACCCACGTAATCTTGGGCGCGCGCGGATCGGGCGCATCCGGGTCGTCGATGATCAGTGCGAAGCTCTTTGTGCCTTGTGGAGCTCCGGACCATCGTAGCGGCGGCGAGATGTCAGTGCCCTCGCAGGTGTACTGCTTGGGGATTGCGCCGTTGTTCGCAAACGCAGGCGACGTCAGCATGAGTGCCATGGCAAGTATCTCCACGTGTACGGAAGCCTACGCGCGTCGATCGGACCCGTAAACCTTCACCGCCGGCGTGGCCAAATCATTGATTTGAACGCTCGCCAGGCGGTCCCCAGGCCCACGAAACAATCGCACACACGCCTGCTGCCCGAGCCACGTATGGAGTGTGCCGTCTGTGCGCTAACGCACATAGCATCTCCCAAAGCGCAAGATTGTGGTCCGCCAAATGGTTTGTGGGATTTTGCCTACATTGGAATCTAGCCACTGGACGTGGTCTACATGCGCCACGTGGCGCTAGGCTTTTATTATATGGAATCCATTTCCCACTTGGACGCAATATCAATGGCTCAGTCCGTGAGAGTCTTACTCGTTGAGGACTCCAAAGTATTGACCGAGCGGCTGACTGAAGCCATCGACCAGATCGCGGACGTTCGCTTGATCGGAACCGCGGAAACAGAAGCCGCGGCGATTGCCCTCGTCAGGCGTGAGACTGTGGACGTTATCATTCTGGACTTACATTTGAGGCAGGGCACCGGCTTCGGCGTCATGCGAGCGTTGGCAACCACGCAGTTGAGGCCGCAGATTATCGTCTTGACGAACTATGATTTGCCTGAATATAAGAACGCCGCGTTTGCCCTTGGCGCGACACATTTTCTGGATAAGGCTCGCGATTACGGTCGACTCCCGGAAGTGTTGCACGCGATTTGCGAAGCCCAACATTCCACGCATTGAGCGAGCGCATCAGATTCTTCTAGTTTGAGCCCCCTTGTTCCATTCACCTCACGGAGGTCATCACAGTGGATAATTCAATCGTTCGAGTTCCCGCCACTTGTCCGATGTGTGGCCAGGAATATCTAGTGGGGCTGGGTCTGGAGACGATCTGGGATCGTCTCGCGACGGGCCGCTCGATAAAGTTATCATGCGATTGCGCGCACCACAGCGTGACGTGGGTTGCGAATGAGATCGAGCGGGGCCAAATCCGAGAATACACGGCGGCGGTGCGGCTCTCGGCCACTGTAGCAGGCTCGTCCTTCGCGTAGCCCATCGGTGACTGCCCATCGACACGGCGCTTTAAGGTGTCACGATTGGAATATTTCGATCAATTGTAGGGCGACTACTTCACTCATCACCTGATACTGCGGTCTTTCGTCTCAGGCGAGAATAACAATGCCACGATCGCCGTAGCGAGAGCTATCCCCGCGGGGTGCCAGAGACTCGCCTCGTTTGGCCCCAACGCCACGCCCGCAGTGATATCGCAGCTTCTCCTGCAGCCACATAGCGACCCGGGCAAATAGTGTCGCGGTGGCGCTCGCCGCCCGGTTCGTTATATAAATCGATGGTGAGATCAACGTGACCCGACAAGCTGGACCCAAGCGTCGCCGTTGGGTGTTTCGTATTCTGCTCGGTGTTGCCGTCTGCTGCGCGGTACTCGCGCTCGGAGTCTATGGATTCCTGCGCGGCAGCCTGCCCACCCTGGACGGCGAAGTGAAGGGCAACGGCCTTGCCGCGCGGGTGACGGTGACCCGCGATGCGCTCGGGATCCCGACCATCACCGCCGGCAATCGTTTGGATGCCACTTACGTCACAGGCTATCTGCACGCTCAGGACCGCTTTTTTCAGATGGACCTTTTGCGGCGGGTGGCCGCCGGGGAGTTATCGGAACTGTTCGGACAAGGCGCGCTCGAGATCGACCGCCGGCATCGCCTGCATCGCTTTCGCGCGCGCGCTGCCGGATTTCTTCAATCCCTGAATCCTGCGGATCGGACCATGCTCGATCGTTACGTGCAGGGCGTGAACGACGGACTGACCGCGTTGGCCGCGCGGCCCTTCGAATACGGTCTTCTGATGACGAAGCCACGTCCCTGGTCGGCCGCCGATAGCCTGTTGGTGGTCTGGGCGATGTATTTCGATTTGCAGGGCAACTTGGAATCGCGTGAGCTCGCGCGCGGTTGGCTGCGCGATCACAGCACCCAGGAACAACTCGCCTTCCTCCTGCCGGAAGCCAGCCGCTTCGACGCCCCGCTCGATGCCGCCGAGATCAAGGTCACCACATCCATCCCGGCCGAGGCGCCGGTTTGGTTAGGACCGCCAACCGCAGACACCCACCCGGTCGACTCCCAGCATACATCGGTAGGAAGCAATAACTGGGCCGTTGCGGGGACCCGGACCGTCCATGGCGGGGCGATCGTCGCCAACGACATGCACTTGAGCATACGTCTGCCTCCGCCCCCGCCACCCCGATGGCGGGGGATGAGCATATGCCGAAATTTGCATCGCCAACGGAGGGCCAATCGGAACGCATGACCGTGTCGCCGGGCCGGGAAGCGCAGGGTATTTTCAACATGCCCGGGGGCGCCAGCGGCCATCCCTTAAGTCCTTACTTCCTCGCCGGTCATGCCGCGTGGCTGAAAGGCGAACCCACCCCGTTCCTGCCGGGGGCCACCGTACACACCCTGACGTTTGCGCCCAATCCGCAAGGACTGTAGTGGCCGCCTCGCATCGCGGACCCGGCACTCGCATCGCGGACCCGGCACCCAATCAACTCATCCCAGCGCCCACTGTCACGCCCACAGGAAATGCTTCCGCTGCGCATGCCACCACAAGCCCCAAATCACGCTCACGCCGAGCGCACCGTAATGGGATAGGCAGCGGTCTGCGTCAGCAGGCGAAACGTACCGGGTGCCTGACGTCCCAGCACGTGCCGTGGATGTTTGCGTTGTTCGATGACTGTCATTTTCGATTCCCGCCATTGCATCCGGTATCCCATGCTCCTCACATTGCACCAGATCCACTTCCGGCTTCCAAGCATCTGCAACGCCGGTAGTCCCAACGCCGTCAAGAGCGGCAGCTTCTATGCGCGTGCGGTGCGCGGCGGTCGATCCAGCACTTATACATCGCCATCAAGTCAGGGGCACGCGCTCCAACAGGCTGCGCAGTTCCACCAGGCTCAAGGGCTTCGCGAGCAGCGTGAAACCCTTGTCGCGCGCTGCCGTCTTGAGTTTCGGATCCGTATCGCTGGTCATGATGGCCGCGGCGGGAGCGCGGTCGAACTCGCGGCGAACTTCCTCGATCGCGGCATCCCCCTTCACCGAACCGGCGAGATGGTAGTCACTGATGATGAAGTCCGGCGAGAGATCGGCGCCGATGAACTGCACTACCGCCTCGGTGGCCGTTGCCGCCGCGATGGGGCGGTGTCCCCACTTCACCAACGTGGCGGCCAGGGCCGCACGCATGCCCGGGTCGTCGTCGATGACGGCGATCGCGAGACTTCGCGCCCGTGCGGCTCCGTCGGCAGCGATCAAACTCGGCCAGGTACGGCCGCCGGGCCGCCCGTAGGGAACCAGCACCGCGAACATCGAGCCGCGTCCCGGTATCGAGCGCACCTCGCGCTTGAGTTCGAGCAAAGTCGATATCCGCTCCACGATGGAGAGTCCCAGCCCGATGCCGCTGCCGCGCGCCCGCCCACGGCCCGGCACCTGGTAGTAGGCGTTGAAAATCGCCCCCAGATGCTCCGCCCCGATGCCGATCCCGGTGTCGCTGATCGCGATCAAGAGACCGTCGCGGCGCCGCCGGCAGCCCACCAGCAACCGTCCGCGCTGCGTGTACCGGATGGCATTGCTGATGAGATTGCGCAGCACCGTTTCGAGCAGATGCAGATCGGAACGCACCCAGGCGCTGGACGGCACGAATTTGAGCTCCAAGCCGGCGGCACGCGCCACGCTCGCGAACTCGGGCACGATGCGGTCGAGCACCGCGCTCACCGGAAAGTCCGCGTACTGCGGCTCGATGCCGCCCGAGTCGAGGCGCGCCACATCCAGCAGCGTATCGAGCAGATTGCTGAGCGACGCCAGGGCAACGCGCGCCTTGTTCAGGTAGTCGAGATCGAGACCCGTGAGCGCCGACTCGCCGATCGATTCCAAGAACAGCAGCGCCGAACTCAAGGGCTGCCTGAGATCGTGGCTGGCCGCGGCCAGAAATCGAGTTTTGGTCTCATTGGCGCGGTCGGCAAGCTCCTTCGCCTGCTTCAGGGCCAATTCGATCTCGCGCCGCGACTCCAACTCCGTCATCAGGCGTGCATTGAGCTGTTCGTACTGCTCGGTGCGGTGACGGATGGTCTCCTCGAGACTGGCGGCGGCTTGAAACCAGGAGAAGGCGCTGCCCTGTTGGTCGACCGCCTTCTCCACGCGTTCCATCAGCGCCGCGACCGTTCTCTTGAGCGCACGGTTCTCGGTGCGCAGCGGCGCTGAGGGCTCCGCCGCGCGCGGTTTGCGAGCCGTCGACGCCTTGGCCGCGGCCGTGGCCGCGGGCCGGCGGGTCGCAGCGGCCGGACGTTTGCGCCGTTTCGTCACGGTTCTGTCGCCACCCCTAAACAGGTGAACGAGTTGTTCGCATGAATGGTGTTGAACTGCTCGCCGAGCGACGCAAACCCGGTGACGGCATGAGGCCGCATCAGCGCTTCCATGCCCGGGGTCAGTCCCTCGCGCTCCATGTAGGCGGTGCGCGCGGCGCAGTCGACGCCGATGATGAGCTCCGGCGCACCGATCTGCCCACGCATGGCCGAGAGCAGTTCATCCAGCCGCGCGATCATGTTCCCCGGCTTGCCCAGCGCCACCACCAGTCCCGGTTCCAGGGCGCATGCGAATTCCAGGGTGCCGTCCGGATAGATGCGCTGCATGCCGCGCGGATAGTAGTGTCCGCCGATGCGGATCATGAGCGGGAACGGCGCGAAATCGAGGCTCCCGCGCGGCCGCTTGCGAAAACCGCAGGCCTGTGCGTACACCTCGAGTGCAGGCCGGCCGTCGATCTCGCGGACCAGGCGCCGCGCCGGATCGGCGTCGGTAATGACGAATTTCTTGTTGCTGTGAATGTAGTGATGATGGCAGTACGCAATGACCGGCGTGGCCGACGCCACCAAGCTCAAGATGGCCGCGCCGCGCTGCGGCATGTTCCGATGCAGGAGCGTGGCGCTGCCGTGCGGGTGCCCCAAGGGGTTGAAATACAAATCGCCCGCGGAGCCGCCGATCAGCGGCACGCCGTTCAATTCCATGCCGAGCACGGCGGCGAGGCGTTCCTCGCACCGCGACTCCGCATCCACCAGCAGGAGCGCGAAACAATGCGTCAGTTCCGGACCTGCGTTGCGCGCGAGTTCCAACCGCAGCTCGCGGACATGCGCCCGGACCTCGGGCAGTCCCATGCCGGCGACGTCCTCCAGCACGACGTCGGCCGCCGCGAAGCGCCCGGCGGGCAGGTGAAATCCGGACACCCCGGTGGCCTCGAAGCCGTCGGCGCCGATGATTCGCCCCGTGGCCGCGCCGATGACGCGCATGATGCCGCGTGCGGCGAGTTCGCGGCCGAGGGCCGCGAGGTCATGGGCAGACGCGAAGATCACCGTGAGCGCGCTGCCGGCGCTGTCGGCGGCGATCACCGCGGCGGCGGCCGCCGGGTCGCCGGAGGAGCGGAAGCGGGCAATTTTTCTCAACTGTCGCCGCCTCTGTCGAAATCATCTTCCCAATATTCCAAGGAGCGCCGCGCCCCGCCCGGGGTCCGGTCGCTTTCGATCCTGCGCAGATCGACGCGCCGAATCTTGCCCGAAATGGTCTTGGGCAGCGCCGCGAACTCGAGGCGCCGGATTCGTTTGAAGGGCGACACCCGCTCACGCACGTAGTCCAGGATGGAACGCGCGGTCGCGGCATCCGGACTCGCCCCCGCCGTCAACACCACGAAGGCCTTCGGCACCGACAGCCGCAGCGCATCCGGACTGGGCACCACGGCCGCTTCGGCCACCGCGGGGTGCTCGATCAGCACGCTCTCGAGTTCGAAGGGGCTGATCCGATAATCGGACGACTTGAATACGTCATCCAGGCGGCCGACGTAAGTCAAATAGCCGTCCGCGTCGCGGCTTGCCACATCACCGGTGTGGTAGTAGCCGTCGCGCGTGACCAAAGCGGTCATTTCCGGGTCGTCCTGATACTCCTGCATGAGTCCCACCGGACGGCGGGTGAGGTCCAGGCAGATCTCGCCTTCATCGCCGACGGTGCCGTCGGCGGCCACCAATGCAACGGCGTACCCCGGCAGCGGCCGGCCCATGGAACCGGGCTTCAACTTGAGGCCGGGCGGATTGCCGATCTGGGCGGTGGTTTCCGTCTGTCCGAATCCATCGCGGATCGTGAGCCCCCAGGCAGCGCGCACCTGTTCGATCACTTCGGGGTTCAAGGGTTCGCCGGCGCCCACCACCTCGCGCAGCACCACCGGCCAGCGGCCGAGGTCTTCCTGGATCAGCATTCGCCACACGGTGGGCGGGGCACAGAACGTCGTCACCCGGCAACGCACCAGAGTGTCGAGCAGTGCGGCGGCGCTGAAGCGTTCGAATTGATAGGCCAGGACCGTGGCCTCGGCGTTCCACGGCGCGAAGAAACAGGACCAGGCATGCTTGGCCCAGCCGGGAGAACTCAAATTCAGATGAACGTCGCCGGGCTTGAGCCCGATCCAGTAGGCCGTCGACAGATGTCCCACGGGATAGCTGGAGTGCGAATGCGCGACCAGCTTAGGTCTGGCCGTGGTTCCGGAGGTGAAATAGAGCAGCAGCAGCGAGTCGGCCGGCGTCGGCGCGCGGCTCACCGGTTTCGGGTCGGCCGCCTCGCTGTCGGCGAAGTCCGCCCATCCCGGCGCCGAGCCGCCCACCGCGATGCGGATCGGCGCGCCGGGCAGCCCTTTGAAATGATCGATGAATGCGCGATCCGTGACGATGGCACGAACGCGGCCGCGGGCCAGACGATCCTCGAGGTCCGCGCGCTGCAGCAGCGTGGTGGCCGGAATGATGACGGCTCCGAGTTTCATCGCCGCGAGCATGGTCTCCCACAACGGCACCACGTTGCCCAGCATGAGGAGCAGCCGGTCGCCCGCGCGCAGGCCCTGCGCGGCGAGAAAATCCGCCACCTGATTGGAGCGGCGCGACAACGCCGCGTAGCTCAACGCCTGATCCACACCGGTGTCCTGAACCACCCGCAGCGCCGGGCGGTCATTGTGCGCCGCGATGCGGTCGAAGTAGTCCACCGCCCAGTTGAATGAGCCGACCGCCGGCCATTGGAAGGCGTCGAGGGCTTGTTCATGGGAAATGCCATCCCGCAACAGCCGATCGCGCAGTGCCATGAATGCTTTGCCGCCGTCCACCGCTACCCCCATGCCCCACGTCCAGTTGAGGCTGCCATCATGCCAGCGAGCGGCCCGCCTCCCACCCCTCCTTCGGCATGATTGACGCCGCGCGGGAAAACGCGAACACCGGGGATGGGCGGGATTCCCGGGCCCTTCGCGAAGGTACTTGACGGTCGCTCGAAATGCATTTAACCTACTGGTTACTTAAACAACTGGTTAAATACAAATGACGCAGATGAACGGCCCCGACACCACCGCAGACCGGCAAATCGTGATTACCCGAGTCTTCAATGCACCGCGCAGCATCGTGTTTCAGGCGTTTACCGATCCGCAGCACGTCGACCATTGGTATGGTCCGCGCGGCTTCAAGACCGAGACCACGGACATGGACGTGAGGCCCGGCGGTGCCTGGAACTATGTGATGCGCCACCAGCAATACGGCGAGTTCAAGAATCGCATCGTCTACCGGAAAGTGGTTCGCCCCGAGCGCCTCGAGTACACGCACGACTCCGGTGTCGACGGCGACCCGTCCGCGTTCGAAGTCACCATCGTGTTCGAGGACTTGGGAAGGGAGACCAAGGTCACGATGCGCTCGGTGTTTTCATCGGCTGCCGAAGTCGAGCGCGTCAAGGGATTCGGCGCCGTGGAGGGCGGACAGCAGACCCTGGAGCGCCTCGCGGAGTGGCTCGCAGCCAAATCCGCCTCTGCGGCCTCCTGACCTGCATCGCCGCGAGAATCGCCAACACCAGCGCATCGTATGGCGTCAAGCCGCCTCCGCCGCCTTTGCTCGTGGCGGGTGCGGGCGTCACCGGCGGTACCGTAGATACCGTGGTGCTCGTGGTCGCCGAATTGTTCGCACTCACCTGATCGGCGGCGCTGGTGGCGACCGCTGCAACAGACGACTGCGCGCCTGCGGCGGCGGCGGTGGCGTTGACCGTGACGGCGACCGATGTTGCCGCGGCAAGGTCGTTGAGATTGCATGTGATCACGTTGCCGCCGGTCGTGCACACCGCGCCGGCCGACGACACGCTTCCCGGCGTCAAACCCGCCGCGAGCCGGTAGGTCAACCGGGTCGCGGATGCAACGTCTGGTCCGGCATTGCGGACGCTCAAGGTGTAGGTCAATGCATCTCCGACATGCGCCGCGGCGGAGCCCGCGGCCGACACCGATACGTCCGCAAGCATCTCCACGGTCGCCGCCGACGTCACGGTATTGTTGCTGGCATCGGAGTCCGGTTGATCGCCGGCGACGCTGCCGGCGACAGGAAACGATCCTGCTGCCGGTGCAGTGGCGTGAAGCGTGATGGCGGCGCTGCCGTTGGCGCGCAGCACATCGAACTTGCATGTCGCAAGGGCGGCGGCGAGAGTACATGAACCGCCGCCAGCGGCGAGCAATGCGCGCCACCGCCCTGCACGACTATGTCATCGATCAGGCATGGCAAATGAAGAACACGCCCGCGCCGGCATCCGGACAGGCCATGACCACCAAGCCGTGAGCGCGCGTATTGACCACTGCCCGCCGGCTCGCCGACCGCCGGACCGCCCATCGGCCGCGTCCAAGGCTCGTCCGCCTCCATCCCCCCAGGCGCGCTATCATCGAGGGATGTCGGAGAAATCGTTCCGGGAGTTGATGTTGCCCGGCGCCGTGCTTGTTGCGTGCGCCCTCTTGAGTTCGTGCGCTCTGCAACCGGCGAGCCCCGAGGCACGGGCGGCGGGGCGCGGCACCGCACTTCGCGAAGCCGGCGGGCGCTATCAGCTCGATCGGCCGTTTCAGGATTTCTACGACACGGCATTCGTGTTGACCGGCGACGGTAGAACCGCCCCGCGTGTGGCGGACCTCGCTCAAGTCGCGGATGCGCTGGCGGACTTCGACGTCGTGTTCTACGGCGAACGCCACGGCCATCCAGGTGTCCACCTGCAGCAAATGAAACTGCTGCGCGCTCTGGTCGAGCGCAATCCCCACTGGGTTTTGTCCTTCGAGCAGTTCGAGCGTGACGTCCAGGGCATCGTCGATGACTACGTGGCCCGCCGCATCGGCGAGACGACGCTGATCGACAAGGGCCGGGCCTGGAACAACTACGCCGCGTCGTACCGGCCTCTGCTGCTCTTCGCCCGCGAGCATCAATTACCCATCGTCGCGGCGGAAGCACCGGGCTGGGCGATCAGTTGCGTGGGCCAATGGGGACCCGCCATTCTCGATCGGTTCACGCCGCTCGAGCGCACCTGGGTGGCCGAGAAGGTGCACGTCGCGCCGGGCGCGTACCAGGATAAATACATGGCTTTCCTGGGAAACTCGGACGCTCACGGCGGCGGAACTCCGGGCACTGCGGAATCAGCCGCGAAGGCGCAGCGCAGTTTCGCCGCTCAGGTCGCGCGCGACGACACGATGGCTGAATCCATCCAACACGCCCTGCAGCAGCATCCCGGCTACAAGGTGCTGCATCTGACCGGCAGCTTCCATTCGGAAGCGTTTCTGGGCACCGTCGAACGCCTGCAAATGCTCGATCCGAAACTCAAAGTGGCCGTCATTGAACCGGTCGAGGTCGAAGATCCCGGCGCACCCGCGTTCGGCGCCGACAGCTTGAAGGGCGGCACCGTGCTGCAGCTGATCTATCCGAACCCGGACTCCTTTGCGGAGGGCGAGGATTCGAGCGCCTCCATGAAAAACATGTCCCACGCGCACCACATGAACCGCTGCAAGTATTCACCGCCCGGAGCACCGGACTCAGGCTCGCGGCCCGCGCGCGCGCCTTAGCTTTATTGCGCCGGAATCAAGACAGTATGCGAAAGCCCATCAACTGTACGGGAGGCCCCGGTTGCGGCAGCGGCTAAATCCGGGGCAACTTGAAGTCATCGGGCTTTTCCCAGAAAAATCTGTTCGGCGGATTGCAGGGCGCGACAGATGCGCCGGGCCCATTCGTCCTGGCCCGCGTCATCGCTGATGAGGTCCTGGCGTATCTCGATCTCGACGTGCGGCAGGCCGCGCGCCTCCCCATGACGCGGGATGGTGTAGTCGGTTTCGTCGCTGACGAAATAGGGTTCGTTGTCGCCGATCACGAGACCGGCCTCGCTGCGCAGGCCCTCGAGCACCAGCCCCGCGAAGCGGCGGTCGCGGTTATACAGAACCGCGGCGTGCATCTCGCGCCGCACACCCTTGAATACATTCGTCATGCTGTGCTGGGCGACGAGGATGGTGGGCCGCCCCGCCGCCGCCCGCTCGTCGAGCAGCGCGCGCACCTGCCGGTGATAGGGTTCGAAGATCTCGGCGCGCCGCGCCGCTACGCCTTCGGCGGTGAGGCCGATGTTGCCGGGGATCTCGATGTGTTCGCCGATGGTTGGAATCGAGGTCGCCACGGCCGGATCGCGATTGCAGTCGATCACCAGCCGCGAATAATTCTGCGCGATCAGCGCCGCATGGAGCGCCTCGGCCATGCGCCACGCCACGCCCAGCGCCCCGATGTCCCAGGCGATGTGCCTTTGGAGTTGATCCGGCGGAAGGCCAAGGTCGCCGAGGGCGCGCGGGATACGGCGGCTCGCATGGTCGACCACGATGACGAAATTCGACGGCGCGTGCCTCCCCAATTCAATGAACGGCGGCGGTTCATCGGCAGCGAGCAATCGAAACCCACCGCCGGTGGTATTGGAGGCGCCGGCCGTTGCGGGGCCGGCTCTTGGCCCGCGGGCCGTGGAGGTGGGAGGATCAGTAAACCTGTTCATAGCGGCGGCAGATCTCGCTTTCGTCCAAATCATTACGTCCGCAGGTAGCTCGCTCCGTTCACATCGATGATGCAGCCGGTCATCGCCGCGGGGGCGTCGAGCGCGCAAAACGCTGCGGTCGCCGCCACCTCGTCGGGCATGGAAATCCGCCCCAACGGGTGCTGCGCCAGAATATCGGGACCGGTCGGCCCCTCCAGCAACTGCGCCGCCATATCGGTCTCGACGAATCCCGGGGCAAGGCAGTACACATACACGCCCCGCGGCGCCAGCGCCTTGGCCATTGATTGGCTGAGCGAATTGAGACCCGCCTTGCTCGCGCCGTAGGCGGGCGCATCGGGCTCTCCGCGGAACGCACCGCGCGAGGAAATGTTGACGATTCGGCCGCGTCCCCAGGAGTCTCCGGCACTCGGCCGAGCCGCCATGGCCTGGGCGGCAAGCAGCGACAGGTTCGCCGGACCGACCAGATTTGCGGCGAGAGTGTGCAGCCACGTCGCATTCCACTCGTCGAAAGCCGTCGAGAGCGGCGGATGGTCGAGGAAGATACCCGCGTTGTTGACCAGAATGTCGATCTGCCCGAACGCTTCCGCGACCCCATGCCACAAGCGCGCCGTCGCCGCCGCATCCGCAAGATCCGCCGCGCACAGAATGTGCCCTTCGCCGCCGAGCCGCGCACGCGTCTCCTCCGCCGCGTGGTCGTTCATGTGGTAGTGCAGCGCCACCCGCACACCGCGCGCGGCGAGGGCGCGGGCGATCGCGCGGCCGATGCCTCGCGAGGCACCCGTCACCAGGGCTGTCTTGAGCTTTCCCACAGGATTCATGGATTATCACGGCCGGCCTTACACGCCTTTCATCCTAACCTCAAACCCACCAGCGGTGTCATCGAGTCGTCTATCCTGGGCCGATCAACTAAGATCGCCGGCGCGGCTCTCGCCGCGTTCCATTGACATCAGGATTCATCATGTTTCTGCTTCGGCACGGACAAAGCTATTTCAATCTGTACTTCAATGCGACCCGCGTGGATCCCGAGATCGAAGACCCGGAGTTGACGCCGCTCGGCATCGAGCAGGCAGAGGCCGCCGCAGCGGAACTCGCCGAGGTCGCGCTGACCCGCATCATCGTCTCGCCCTACACACGGGCGTTGCAGACCGCGCAACCCATACTGGCGTTCCATCAAGTCTCCGTGCACATCATGCATGAGGTTCGCGAGCGGGCGGCATTCATCTGTGATATCGGCAGTCCGCCGCATCGCCTGGCAGACCGGTTTCCGCACCATGACTTCGCCCATTTACCGCCGCAGTGGTGGCACGGGGGCGTCGAAGCGCAGGAGCAAACCAATGCGCGCGCGGACGCCTTCCGGACGCTCATGGCGGCCCGCGACGACGGCGCCACCACGCTGTTGGTGAGTCATTGGGCGTTCATCCTGGCGCTGACCGGCGTCGCGCTCGCCAACGGCGAATGGCTGGAATATGACCCAGGCGCTCCCGTTGTGACCGTGTAGGCCTCGGGAGAGCAGGCGGAATTCGAGGCGTCCCTTCGCGATACCGGCAGGCAGACCAGAGCCGCATTTCGAAACATCCGCGTGATCGAGCCGTCGAATCCGCACCGTGGCGGCGCTCGGCTGACCTGACGTGAGCGCAACGAGTCTTGCTGCGGTGCCGGATCGCTGACCTACCGGACGTTCCGGGGTTGTCGCCGGTATCCAAAAACTGCAACATTGTATCGTTAACCTGGCGCCGACCCGGCGCGAATTGTCTGTCAGGAACCGTCAATGGCCACATCCCCCCTCGATCAGGATGAGATCATTCGCCGCATCAGCCTGGATGTCGCCGACGGCTACGACGAAGAATTGGAGATGGAGATTGAAGACCGCCACCCGCTCCCGGGTGTGGCGCAGGGACCGGACAGCGCCAAGGATAGGAACTATCGGCAGGATTACTTTCGCCAGCTGTTTCGGCTCACCGACGAGGAACAGTACCTGCGGTTTCTCGGCCGCATTCACGACCCGCTGAAGCAATGGAAGCTGAGCCCGATGGATCTCGAATCACGCCGCCGATGGGAGAACTACACAAGGGCGAAGGACGTGATGCTCGAGCGCTCCCACATTGCGGAGGCGCCCTGGTGGGTGGTGCAGGCCGTCGACAAGAAGCGCGCGCGGCTCAACTGCATCGACCACCTGCTGAAGCAGTTTCAATACCACGAGACGCCGAAAACGCCGATCGTCCTGCCGCAACGCGAGCATCATGAGCACTACTCCCGGCAAGCAGTGCCGGCGAACATGCTGGTCCCCGAGGTGTATTAAAATGGCCGCTCCGAACCCACTGGCGCCTCACCACCTGGCCCCCCTGGATCCCGCGTTGGAACGGCGTCTCGAGCGCTTGGGGCTGGCCAACGAGCCGGGCCGATGGACGGATCGCTACCTGCTGACTGAAAAGCTGGTGGACCCGTTGGAGGCAAGTTCCCGGCAGAAATTCGAAGCGACCAGCCGCTTCGTGCGCGACTTGATCGCTCATCGCTGGGTCATGACGCGCCGCGAGCGCGCAAAAAGCGATCCGAAGCGCATCCACTACATGTCGCTGGAGTTTCTGCTCGGCCGGACGCTGCGCAACAACCTCATGAATGTCGCCGCGGAACCGATCGTCCGCCAGGCGATGCAGCAGCAAGGCTGGAACCTCGACGCGTTGATCGAGGAAGAGCCGGATGCGGGACTCGGCAATGGCGGCCTTGGCCGGTTGGCGGCATGTTTTATAGATTCCCTGGCGACGCTGCAGTATCCGGCCATCGGCTACGGGCTCCGCTACGAATACGGCATTTTCCGGCAATCGATTCGCGACGGCTTTCAGGTCGAGCAACCGGACAATTGGCTGTTCGAGACCGATCCATGGGAGATTCCGCGGCCGCACAAGGTCTATGTCGTGCCGCTCAACGCCACATTCGAGCTGCGCGGCGCCTCGGTGAGGTTTACGCCGAACAAGCCATCGAGCTTGCTCGGAGTGGCGTACGACCGCCCGGTCGTGGGATTTGGCGCAAACTGCGTCAATACTCTGCGGCTGTGGGCCGCCTCGGCGGCGCATTCCTTCGACTTCGGCGAGTTCTCGCACGGCGACTTCGCGGGCGCGGTGCTCGAAAAGGTCGCGGCCGAATCCGTGACGCGGGTGCTGTACCCCGACGATTCGACCGAGGCCGGCCGGGTGCTTCGCTTCCTGCAGGAATACTTCCTGGTGAGCTGCTCGCTCCAGGACATGAGCGCCCGCTTCTTCGCAACCGGCAATACGAGCTGGTCATCTTTCCCGGATAAGGTGGCCGTGCAAATGAACGACACGCATCCCGCGCTCTGTGTCGCCGAGTTGATGCGGATCTTGCTGGATCAGGCGCACATGACCTGGGAGCAAGCCTGGGACATCACGCAGCGCACCTTGGGCTACACCAATCACACCTTGCTGCCGGAAGCGTTGGAGAAGTGGCCGGTCGACTTGTTCGAGACGATTATTCCCCGCCAATTGGAAATCATCTACGAGATCAATCGCCGCTTCCTGGATGGGGTTCGCCGCCGCTACCCCGGTGACGACGCCCGGGCGCAGCGCGTCAGCCTCATCGAGGAGGCACCGACGCGCCGCGTGCGCATGGCCCACTTGGCGGTCGTCGGCTCCCACAGCACGAATGGCGTGGCGGCGATCCACTCGGACCTGCTGCGTACGCATGTGCTGCGCGACTTTGCCGAGTTGTTTCCTGAGCGCTTCAACAACAAGACGAACGGGGTTACTCCGCGGCGCTGGCTGCAGCAGGCCAATCCGTACTTGTCGCGGCTCATCACCCGCACCATCGGAGAGGATTGGATCACCGACTTGTCGAAGGTCCGCAAGCTGCTGCCGCTGGCGGAGGATGCGGGTTTCCGCGAGCAATTCCGCTCCGCAAAGCGCGAGGCAAAGGCCGCCTTTGCGGACTGGCTCAGGGTCAGCAGCGGCGAAATAGTGGATCCCGATTCGATTTTCGACAGCCAGATCAAGCGAATACATGAGTACAAGCGCCAGCTTCTCAATGTCCTGCATGTGGTGATTCTTTACAATCGCCTGCGGACCAACCCGAACCACCCGATGACGCCGCATACTTTTTTCTTCGCGGGCAAGGCGGCCCCCGCCTACACCTTTGCCAAGCTCATCATCAAACTCATCAATAACGTCGCCGGTACCATCAATGGCGATCCGGCCGCTCGCGGCCGCCTCAAGGTTTTGTTCCTGCCCGAGTACAATGTCAGCCTTGCGGAGCGGCTCATCCCGGCGAGCGACGTGTCCGAACAGATATCCACCGCAGGCTTCGAGGCGAGCGGCACCGGCAATATGAAGTTCATGATGAACGGCGCGCTGACCATCGGCACACGCGATGGCGCGACCATTGAGATGGCCGAGGAAGCCGGTGAGGAGAATCTCTTCCTGTTCGGGTTGAGCGCGCAGCAAGTGGAGGCCGGCGCCGGCTGGTACGACCCCCACTGGCACTATGCGAACGAACCCGCGACCCGGGAAGCGCTCGACCTCATCTTCTCCGATCATTTCAGCCGCAACGAACCCGGTATTTTCGAACCCGTCCGCCATGCGTTGCTGGACGACGGCGATCACTATCGGCACCTCGCGGACCTCGCCGATTACGCCCGGGCACACACCGAACTGAATGCGTGCTATGCCGATCGCGAGACGTGGTCTCGAAAGGCGGTCATCAACGTCGCATGCTCGGGTAAGTTCTCGAGCGATCGCACGATCAGAGAATATGCCGGCGACATCTGGAATCTGAAACCCTCACCCGTTACATAGCTCCGATTCCCGGGACGATGCTCGATACCGTGCTTGGGTCAGGCACCCACGGTGTTCGGATCCCGCCAACTCCTCTCGAATGGCAGCCGCCAGGCGCTTGGAGCGATGAGCTGGTGGATGGCGTTCGGTCCCCACGATCCGGGGTCATAGAAACGAACCGGCGGCGCCGCCTCGAGCAAGCGGCCGGATACCTCCCAAAGCCGCTCGATACCGTCGGCGGTCGTGAACAGCGTCGAGTCGCCGCGCATCGCATCCAGTATCAAACGCTCATACGCCTCCAATACATCGCCGATGTGCCCGGTATCGTGCATGGCGAATTGCATGCTCAGCTTGTCCAGGCGCATTCCCGGGCCGGGACGCTTGCCATAGAACGACAGGGACATTTTCGCGGCATCCGCCAGGTCAAAGGTCAGGTGGTCCGGGCCCTGCTCGCTGATTCCCGACCCGGCCGGGAACATGCTCTTGGGCGGCTCCCGGAACGCAATCGAAATGATGCGCTGCCCTTCGGCCAGACGCTTGCCGGTGCGCAGGTAGAAGGGCACCCCGGCCCAGCGCCAGTTGTCGATGTGGCACCTAAGTGCTATGAACGTCTCCGTATCCGAGTCGCCGGAAACCCCTTCCTCCGCTCGGTATCCCCGGTATTGCCCACGAACCACATCGGCGGGCTTGATCGGCAACAGACTGCGGAAAACCTTGTTTTTTTCCTCGCTGATGGGCTTCGGTTCCAGCGACGTCGGGGCCTCCATCGCCATGAACCCAAGAATCTGGAACAAGTGAGTGACCACCATGTCCCGATAGGCTCCGGTTTGCTCGTAGAAGCCGGAACGCTTGCCCAGGCCCAACTTTTCCGGCACGTCGATCTGCACGTGGTCGATGAAGTTGCGGTTCCAAATCGGCTCAAACAGGCCGTTGGCAAAACGGAAGGCGAGAATATTTTGCGCGGCTTCCTTGCCGAGAAAATGGTCGATGCGGAAAATTTGCTCCTCAGCGAACACTTCGTGCAGTTTATTGTTCAATGAGACCGCGCTCGCGAGGTTCGTGCCGAATGGCTTCTCCATGATGATGCGGGAGCGGTCGACCAGATCGGCCTCCCCGAGCAGCCGCACGGCAGACAATGCAGCATTCGGCGGCACGCTCAGGTAGTGCAGCCGACGGCATTCAACATTCAGACTGCGCTCCGCCTCGAGCACGGCCGCCCGGAGCACGGCGGCGCCGGCGGTCAATGGCATGTATTGAAGGTCTTTTGCAAACGTATCCCAGTCGGCCTGCGCAACCTTGCGCGTGGAGAACTCGGTGAGCGAGTCACGCGCGAACTGGCGAAAGCCGTCGCTGTCCATCTCATCCAGCGAGACGCCGATGATCCTGCAGCCGGGGATGAAGCCCGAACTTGATAGATGGAACAGCCCCGGCAACAGCTTGCGCCGGGCAAGATCGCCGGTGGCGCCCACCAGGACCAGAACTTGGGGGTACTGCGGACCCACGCCCGCCGCTATTTTTGCCACCATTCACATCTCCTCGAAGGTTCTGCGGCTGACACCAACTTGTAGCAATGCCGTAACAATGCGGTGGCCCTGCTGATGCGGTGGCCCTGTTGACAGTTGCAAGCGATAGTATCGTTGAGAATGCGTCGTTGCCACCCGGCGGCGGATATATGGAAGATCAAAGTGGAACAAACCTGGGTGACGGGCGAACGCGTGTATTAACCGGAAGTTCGTCGATTAACGAGCGTCAGGGCCGGGCGCGCGGCCCACCCCGGGTCCGGCCGGCGGAGCCGCCGCGAGGTATCGGCCGCGCTCGAGCAATTCGGAATAACGCGCCGAATCGATGTTCGAACCGCAGACGATCAGGCCGATCCGCTTGCCCGCCACTTTCTCCCTCAGCGGTCCGAGGATGGCGGCGGTAGCCGCCGCGGCGGCGGGTTCAGCCACCAACTTGGCGTCGCGGAACTGGTAGTACATTGCACGGCAAAGGTCGTTGTCGGACACCCTGACGATTTCATCGACGAAGCGGCGGCAAACGCCGAAGCTATATGGCAGTGCATACGGCGCGCCCAGGCTGTCGGCGATGGTATCCACGCGCTCAAGTTTTTCCGGAACGCCCGACTGGAAACTTCGATACAGCGCGTCCGCGCCGAACGGTTCCACGCCGTACACGGCGCAGCGCGAATCGATTTGCTTGACCGCCGAGGCGATGCCGGCGCACAGGCCGCCGCCGCCGATGGGCACCACCACCGCGTCGAGACCTGAAACCTGTTCCATGATCTCCAACCCCACCGTCGCGGTGCCCTCCGCGGTCAAAGGTCCCTCGAAGGGATGGATCATGGTGCGCGACTCTTCGATTTCGATTTGCTTACTGCGCGTGAAAGCCTGATGAACATCGGGCACCAGTATCACATCCGCGCCCAATTCCTTGCACAGCGCGATGCGAGCCGGGCTTGCGTGCTGCGGCATCACCACCTTGGCGGAGATGTCGAGCAGTTTCGCCGTATAGGCAACGGCAATCGCGTGATTTCCCGCGCTGACGGCGACCACGCCGTGACCTCGTGCGGCTGGGTCCAGCGCTTCGGCGCAATTGAGCGCGCCGCGCAGCTTGAAGGTGCCGGTCCGTTGAAATAATTCGAGTTTCAGCCAGACCTCGGTGCGCCCGTCGAACGCTTCTTCGATGACGCCGGTCTGCCAGCGCCACACGGGCGTGGTGAGAATTTTTCCGGCGAGCCGTGCGGCGGCCAGTTGTACCTGGCTCAACGTCGGATAACCGATGCCCGGAGTCACGGCTACTCGAGCGACAGCCGGCTTAAGTCGGCGTCGCGCAGCGAGACTCCCATGATGCCCGCGAGCGTCGGTGCAATCCGGCGCATGTCGATCTCGCCCAACGAACGGCCGGCCGCCACATGCGGGCCAACGATGAAAAACGATGAACGCAATTCGGGGCGGTCAGGAACGTACCCGTGCATGCCGAGATTGGATGGACCGGACACCAAGGATCCCGACATGGCAGCCCCCACTTCGTAGCCATTCTTGAATGACACGAGGAAGACCGCATCGGGAAACCCGCCATCACGAACGATTTCATCGTGAGCCAGGATCCGATCGATTCCATTGCCGGGATCCTGGGCCAGGCGGTCGAGCAAGGCGGCCACCTCGGCGCGCACCGCGTCATCATCGGGGTTTGCCAACAGGATGGCGGCGGTGCCGCCCGCCGGCCACGGCATCGCCTTCCATGTCAAGATTTTGTTCGCGTCATCGGCCGTGAACAGACCGGCCTCGCGAAACGCCGTGTAGAGATTCACATCATGCTCGACGGCAGCAAAGCCGTGGTCGGATACGACGCACACCGTGGCCCGTCGCGGCGCAGTGCGTTCGGCCGCCGCTCTCAAGGTTCCGACGACGGCATCCAGGCGCTCCAACACGTCGTTGGACGGCGCGCTGAAGGGCCCCGACTTGTGCTCCTCGGTGTCGAGACCCGTCAGATACACCGTGATGAAATCCGGACGCTTGGTCTCGAGCAGGCGCTGCGCGAAGCGGGCCCGGGTTTCATCGTCCGTCACGTTCTCGTCCATGCCGCCGGGATACCGCCCCAGCGCCGACGACAACTGCTGTTCCAATCCGGGGGTGCTCAATGCACGTTGCAATTTCAGATCGTCGGCGGTTCCTGAGCGCCAGATCTGCGGCAGATTGAAGGTGATGGGAGCGCCGACGCTGGTGGGCCAATACACATTGGCCGTCCTCAAGCGCGCCGCGGCGGCGGCGGTCCACAGCGTCGCGACTCGAGCGTCCTCGGCGTACCAATACCACCCATGTTCGTTGCGGCCGAACGGATCGAACGTGGTGTTGGCGTAAATTCCATGCTTGGCCGGCGACGTGCCGGTCATGAGCGTCATGTGGCTGGGATACGTGAGCGTCGGGAGCACGCCGTGAACGCCCGTGGCGTACGCGCCATCCGCGACGAACGCCCGCAGGTTCGGCACCTTCAGCCCACGCCGCGCGGCGTCCAAGACGGCATCGGGCCGCATGCCGTCGATGGAGATCAACATGAGCAATGGCTTGCCGGATGAAGTATGGGTCGCCGTCATTGCCGGCGACGCCACGACCAGGGCGCCAATCAGAACCAGGATTCGGCGATTGAGAATGGGTTTCAAGTTGCTGCGCAGCATACGTGAACCGGCGCCGGCTCAGCAATCGTCGGCCGACCCGCCATCCGGGTCGGCTCATATTCCGCTCGAACGAGCGGTCGTTATTTCGGGACGTTTTTGGCCACGGCGCCAGAGGCGGATGGGTTATATACGAAGCGGCCCTTCATGATGCTGAAGTGGCCCGGCGCCGAACAGAAGTACGTGTAGCTCGTGCCGGGTTCGAGCTGCGCGGTGGAGAATTTTACCGTGGTGCTTTGGCCGCCGCCGATGATCGCGGTGGCCGCGACGATGCGCTTGTCGCCCGGCTTCTGATAGTTGTTGGCGAGACCCGCTCCCATGCCGGCGTTGGCGACCGACGCCACGTCGGACGACTTGGTGAGCACCCAATCATGCCCCATGATGTTTGCAGGCAGCTTGCCCGTATTGCGCAGAGTTACTTCGACCTCGGCGCACTGGCTTTCCACCTGCAACATCTGCTGTTCGAAGCGCATCTGATCGGTCGCATTGATGGTCAGCGCACACACGTCCGCGGCGGCCAGACGCGACACCAAGAGCAACACGGCGGTGGAGAGCAATTTCATCGTGGTGTCCTCACAATGCGAACCAGAAGAACCCGAACAGCGTGTTGTTGTCCGACGCGGAACGGCCGAACCCGTCGTAGTTGCTGTCCCCGCCATTGAATTTGGTATAGCCGGTGTACTGCAGTCCGAGGCGCACGTTCAGCCACGGCCTGGCGAAGGAGTCGAGCTTGCCGAATGGCACGTATTCGAGCATGAGGATGTACCCGCGGGTATCCGGCGAACCCGTGAGGCTGCCGCCCACCGGGTCCGGCGCGTACAGACCCATGTCGGTGCTGCCGCTGGTATTGAACAGTCCGGCGCTCGCCGCCCAGGTTTGCTGGTACGCGTAGGTGACATCCAGGTTCACGGTATTCAAGTGATTGGATGAGTTGGATGACGGAGGGACGGTGGCGGAGCTCGCGTCGAGCGTCTGCTTCTCATGAGTGAAGTTGAAATTGGCGGACACCGAATGCCTGGCGTCATCAGTGGTGAATTGATAGGTCGCGTCGAAGCCGACATCGTTGAACCGGTCCTCGTTGGGCACGGAAGGGTCGGGCTGAAACTTGGAGTTCAATCCAAACACGCCCACCGAAAAGTAGTGCGGCATGAGATCCATTTGCCACGCGGCGCGCCAATAGGGTGACAGGCCGTCCATGTGCGGGTTGGCATCGGAGCCGACCCCGAGGTTCTTGAGCCAATGGTCGGATATTCCGCGATAGGCGCCGGCCTCGAGATACAGATGATCGTCGATCATGGTGTAGGCGGTGGCGCCCAACACCAGTTGCGCGAGGCCCCCGGCGAGCACGGGCGCCGCGGCAGGGCCGGGTGCGAGTGCGGAGCCGATAAAAGGATAGGCCCAAGCCGGAGTCGAGTTCCACAGATCCTGCACGGTGGGACTGTTGTTGACCGAGATGCCGTACACGAGGCTGTGGCTGCCCAACGACGCTGTGTCCGCGAAGCGCACGTCCATGTTGTCCCAGGAGGTCACGCGGTCCTCACCGCTGTAGGTCACTTGGACGAAGGCGCCGACATTCTTGGTGATGCGGCCGCCATAAAAAGCGCTCACCTGATCCACCGACAGGTTGTCGTTGGTGGCAAAGTGCGGCGCGGGTTGCTCGACCTGATCCTTGGAGGTATGCGTGAAGCCGCCCTGTGTCATCAGGGCGAGGGGCGGGATGACCTGCTGCGCATCGCCCCACACATAGCCGTTCAACTTGAATTGCCGCCCGTACGCGGTGAGTGCCACACCGTACGCGACGACGTGGCACTGCGCACAGGGTTTGCCTGTTTGCCGCGCGAAACTCGGCAGCGCCTGCGCGGGGCTGCTCGATAGATATATCAGTGCGAGTGCTGCCGCATGCGCGGCAATTGCCCATCCGGTTCTCCCCTGCGATCGCGGATTGCGGCCGAGCCGGGTGAGCCTCAAACCAGCCTGCTCGACTCTCTCTTTCTTACACTCCATGTTTACATCCCTTCATCGTTGTTCCGACACGCATCGATTTTGTTCCGAAGAGCTTCCAACTTAGGCGCTGAAGTCAATCGCACCAATACACGCTATCCCCCACCCCTCGGTAGGGAACACAGTAGACCCTCAACCGATGAAACTTTTTGGGGCGCGCGCGAACGAGGTCGGCACTGTTTTAGCGCTGGAAAATGCGGCTTTTTTTTGGTTTTTTGAGTTGGTTAAACTTTTTCGTCGAAGCGCGGTACTCACTGCACGTGGTGCGGTTTTTCGGTCTCGCAAAACAAACTCGATGATGGCGATCGGCGACGTACGCGCGAAGAGCTGTCAACTCGATTGCAGCATGCCGGATCGCCACGCTTGCAAACGATTGGGATCGCTCGTTTCGGAATATGACAATAGCTGCCGTTCACCACACCCGACATCCGACATCTTTATCTGGCTGTGACGGCTGCAGCACCTGCCGCGGGCGCCGGCGGCCCGTCACGCGGCGGGCATGCTCTCGAGTGCCGGCACCAGATCGGCTACAGAATCAATCACCAGGTCCGCGCCTGCGCTCGACAGCGATTTTCGCGCGGCTTCGAGCCGGCTTGCGCGCTCGGCTTCCGCCAATCCTCGATAGGCGGCGAGCGACAGCCCCAACGCATTCCCCGACGCCGCGACTCCGACTGTGAAGGCCCCGGCCGCCCTTCCCTCGGCGACACCCGCTTCCGCATCGTCGACTTTGACCACGCGCGACAGCGGCCACACGCCCAACTCCGCGCAGGCTTTGTAGATCATCAGCGGCGCCGGCCGCCCGGTCGGCGTTTCTCCCGAGCAAACGACATGCTCCGGCACGTAGCCCTGCGCCGCCGCCCGCGCCAGCACCGGCTCCATCATGTCGCGCGTATAACCGGTCGACGAAGCGATCCGGAGCCCGGCCGCGCGCAGCCGCTGCGCCGCCTCGAGAGCTCCGGGAATCAGCTCCGAGGCTTCCTCGGCGCGCCGACGCATCAGAGGGCCCAGACGCTTCATCAGGCGTTCCGCATCGCCCGCCTCCCATTCGCGGCCGAATTTCGTCCGCCACGCGTCCGCCACGTGCGAGAGCAGCGCGCGCACGTGATCCACCTTGGCTTTGCCCATGTCACGGCGCGCGATGGCTGCGTCGATCGATATCCCCTCCGCGGCGAACGCCTCGATCAGCGCCTTCGCCGGCGCCTCGCAGCCGAAATCGACCATGGTTCCGGCCCAGTCGAAAATGACGAGATCGAACCGGTTCTTGATTGTCATATTGTTGCCCCGTCGTGCATTGTCGTCCCGTCATGCATTGTTGCCTCGTCATGCATTGTTGCCCCGTCGTGCAGCAGGCTCGCGATGACTTCTTCACCAATGGCAAATCCGCTCGATGCGCCGGCGCCGCAGGTGACGACGGCAATGCGCACCCCGGGTTCCGGCGCGTCGATCAGTACGGACCGGTCGGCGGCGGACGCGTAAGTGCCGCTCCAGCGTTCGATCGCCGGCGGCGGCTCCATGCCAAGCGCCGCCCGAAATTCATCGAGGATCAGTGCGTCCACCGCATCCCGGGAGAAAGGATCCGGCGTTGCCCCATACTCATGGCTATCGCCGACGACGAGGGTGCCATCGGCGCTTTGCACCACGATCAGGTGAACGCCGCGTGCAACATGGTCCGCTTGCTCGGCCTGCAGCCGGGTTTTGAGTGCATCGCATGGAGCAAGCCCGGCATATCCCGCGTAATGGATGAGGCCGAGATCCGACATCAGTGCCGCGGGCAGCCGGCAGCCCGGACTGCCGAGCCGGAGCATCTGCAGCTTGCAGCGCGTGATGCCATAGGTCCCGATGCGTTCGGCATACAAGCCGTTCAAATCATCCCCCGGACAAACGGCCACCCGCGCAGCCTCGAGCGGTCCGAGCGACGTGCACACTGCCGGAAGATCGATGCGATGCACTGTGGCGTTGCGCAGGAAAGTCACGCCGTGCGCATCGGCAAGCCATGCGGCAATACGGGGAATCGCATCACGCGATTCCACCCGAAGCTCGATCGTGCTTTCGAGCACCGCGGTAAGCCCGGGTGCCCGGAGTCGCGGGAACCGGCGCCGGGCCGCTGCCGGAGTCATGATCGAACACCCTTCGGCCATCTCGGTGCCCATGAAAGCCTCGAGCACCGCGGCCGATTCCGGCCGCCGCGCCGTCATCCATAGGCCGCGTTGGACGATCTGGACGCCGGCCGCCGCCGCGACCTCGAGCCAGACCTCGCGAGTCCGCCGCGCCCGCACCCACATCGAGCCGCGTTCCTGGCCGGTCACGGTGATGAACCCGAAGTTGCGCACCGACGCGCCATTTGCCCGTGCATCGCGATCGACGACCACCACCCGCAGGCCGCGGCGCACCGCGGCCAGCGCGGTCGCCAGACCGATGATGCCGGCACCCACGACGGCAAGATCGAAGCGGCCAGAGAACGTTGTCATGCCGGACCCGCATCCAAAAGGCGGATGTTAACACCTCGAGATCTTAGGACACGTTGCGGCGGAAAGCGCCGAGTCTCCTGATTTCATGGCATCGAGGAGAAGCTCCGCCCGCACCGGACGGCTGAAGTAATAGCCCTGCGCATAACGGCAACCGAGCGACTGAAGTACGGCGACTGCGCGGCATTCTCGACGCCCTCCGCGAGACTCGCCATGCCGAGATTTTCAACCAGGCTGATGGTGGCATGAATGACCGCAAGAACATCGGCGCTGCCGGTCACATCCTGCACGAACGAGCGGTCGATCTTGATGGTGCGACGGAATGCTCGCCGCGACGCGGCAAGCTGCGGTCGAGACAGGCTGTCGCAACCGCCGCCTCGGCCGAATCCCTGGCGCGAATCCGGCGGCCTGAGCTTGCCGGGGAGGCGTTCATCGCAGGCCTGCCGCACAACCTCGGGATCGTCGTGCAGCTGCACCTCGACTCTCCGGGCGTCCACGCCATGATCAAACTGCGGGAAGCCGGCGCTGTTCGCGACATGCGCGCACTGGAGTGGGAATGCGTGGCCATCGGTCATGAAGAATGCGTCGGCGTCATATTCGAAGCCTGGCAGCTTCCGGAATCGTTGATCGCGGCGGCACGCGATCATCACGATCCGATGGCGGCCGCTCCGCTGCATCGCGAATTGGCCGCGTTCATCAATCTGGGCGCCAACCTGGGGCTGGCCGGCGGCAGCACGTTCGGACTGGAGCCTTCGAGTGTCGCCCGCAACGCGCCGGCGATGGCGTGGCTGGAGCTCGAGGACGGCCAGTTGGACGATATCGCCGTCGATATGCCCGCGCGAGTGGCCACGCTCCGAAGTGCGCTGCTGGACCCCTGGGCCGTCAGGGCTTCGCCTTCGGCAGCGCTATCGGCTTGATGTCACCACAGTCCGACCCCAGGAATTTCATCTCGGACTCGCTGTGCATCTGGTGCGTCTCGCCTTTCCCCTTGCGGATGGTCACGTCGACCCGGGTGGAAATCACATCGCCGGTCGCCGTCGATTCACCCTTGCCGCTCATCAAGGTTCCGTTCGTGTTGCAGTTGAACTCGAAGGTCGTGTGATTCCCGCTCTGGTTGACCTTCGCCGGTTGGCAGCGCCCCTCCGGGTCGACCATCGGCTTGTCGCGGGCCGCCATTTCCCGGCTGATGCAGAGTTTGGTGGTGCCCGCGGTGCCCGTCGCCAATGCGCCATGCTCCTTCATCATGGCCTCCATCCGCGCGCGCTGCTCGGGCGGCAATCTGGATAAATTCTGCTCCATTTGCGACATGGTGCCCGTCATCTGGGCCGTCGTATCCCGGCCGTCCATGACGTGCTTGATGATCCGCGACTCCCACAGGCCGGGTTTCAAGCCAAAACCGGCCGCGAGGCCGTCGACCACGACCAACACGGCGAGCACGGCCAAGGCGACGACAAGTTGATTGCGCATGACGGTCCCCTCTCGCTGACAGGCTCCCGGGCGAAGCCGGATGAAGATTATGCCACGGCACGCGCCGGGTTCACCCTTCCCGAGGTGGTGCTTCCGGCAAGGATGCCCCAGGGTTCGCCCAGGGCTGTTCCGAGACGATAAGGCCGCTCAAGGCCCGGCGAAACTGCAGCGGCGCGCGATCGATGGCGAGATCGATATTCGGCGTCGCCTGATTCGCGAATCCCCGATGCACGGCATTCAAGATCACGCGGTCCTCGGCGAACGCCTCCCGGACAGAATCGTCCATCATCCTCGACACCCGCTGATCCCCGGGAGAAAAATTCCGCATCTGGAACCAGAAGTAGCGCGAATGATCGGCGTCGACGGGTGTGATGAAATTGTACGAGTCCATCATGAGTGCCTGTTCATGAATGGGTCTGCCGGTCATCTCCTTGAAGCTGATCCTTGAAGCTGAGATCAGTCTAAGGCGACGGTGCGGCGCAGTCGACTCCGGTCGCGCACGGCGAGCCAATTTGACGTCGAAAGCGCAGATCGGAGAGACTGAAGCGCCCCGCACATCGTCTCGATGGTAGGCCGCCACCTTGACGTCGAAGGATCCCGCCGCAAATGAAACAGATTGCCGAACCCGCCCGCGCCATCGACGTCGTGCTGGAAATCGAGGTTCTCGTCGTCGGCAGCGGTCCGGGGGGGCTGGCCGCGGCGCTCGCCGCGGCGCGCGCCGGCGCGCGCACGGCATTGATCGATCGCAATGGCTGCTTCGGCGGCAACATCACGCAGGTGGGCGTCGAAGGCTTCGCGTGGTATCGGCATGAAAACACGGTGGATTGCGAAGGCATCGGCATCGAATTCGAGACGCGCGCGAAGGCGATGGGCGCCGCGATGCCCGAGCCCCAGTCGCTCAGTCATGCGCTGGATGCCGAGATGTTCAAGTGGGTTGCCGACGTCCTGGTCGAAGAGGCGGGCGTCAAGCCTCTGCTGCATCGCCTGTGCGTGGCGCCGATCGTAGAGAACGGCGCAATCCATGGCGTCATCACCGAGAGCAAAGCGGGCCGGGAGGCAATTCTGGCCCGGCGGGTCATCGACGCGACGGGCGACGCGGACATCGCGGCGCGCGCCGGTGCGCCGTTCCACATGAACCCGAAGGAAAAAATGATGGCGGCATCCGTCATGTTCTCGATGTCCGGCGTCAACAAGCAGCGGTTCATCGACTCGGTAAAGGCGGATCCGCAGACCTACGCAGACTGGTCGGGCAACGGAGAATGGGACTACGAGACGACCGGGAAGGAAGACAAACTGTTTTCTCCGTTTCTGCGCAAACCATTCAAGAAAGCGCTCGACGCCGGCATCATTCCACCGTACCTGCACACGATCGCGGGCACGTGGGGCACGGTGACCGACCAGGGCGATCTGACCTACCTGAACCTCGTTCATGTCCCGGAAATCGACGGCACCGATCCCAACGATTTGACGATCGGCGAGATCCGCGGCCGCCGCGAGGCGATCTACGCGATGGAGGCATTGCGAAAATTCATGCCGGGCTGCGAAGACGCGAAGCTGCGCAATTTCGGGATGACGCTCGGTATCCGCGACACGCGCAAGATCGACGCTCTCTACAACCTGACCGGAACCGATGTGCGCGAACAGGCGCGGTTCGACGATGCCATCGGCATCTTCCCGGAATTCATCGACGGCTACGGCATCCTGATCCTGCCGACCACCGGCCGGTACTGGCATGTGCCGTATCGGGCGCTCGTGCCCAGGGGCGTCGGCAACCTGCTGGTCGCGGGGCGCTGCATCGGCGGCGACAATGTATCGCACGCCTCGGCGCGCAACATGATGTGCTGCGCCGTCACCGGCCAGGGAGCGGGTGCCGCCGCCGCCGTCTCGCTGCGCCGTGACGAGCCGTTCGACAGTCTGAACATCGCGGCGGTACAGACGGAACTGGCGCGTCAGGGCGCACGGTTCCGCTGAAGCGGCAGGCCGCGCCGCGGTGGTTGAGCGAATGCAACATACCCAGGACCCGAATGGCTTGACGGCGATCACGGCTGCTGACGAGGCCGCCATACTCGAGCTCAACAATGCGCACGAGATCGAGCTCTCGCGCTTGGACGTGGCGCGGCTGCGGCATCTTCTGGCGGCCGCCTATCACGCAAGGATGGCGCCGCAAGGCGTCGCTTTCCTGATCGCGTTTGCGCCCGATGCCGACTACGACGGCGTCCACTTCTCGTGGTTCCGGGACCGCTTCGATGACTTCGTGTATGTGGACCGAGTGGTGGTGGCGCACGAAGCGCGCGGCCGGGGCATCGCCCGTGCATTGTATGCCGACCTCTTTCAGCGCGCGCAGTCCGAGGGTCATTCCATGATCTGCTGCGAGGTCAACGTCGACCCTCCCAATCCCGCATCCGACGCCTTTCATGCGTCGCTCGGCTTCCAAGAAATCGGAAGAGCAGCCATGGCGAACGGCAAGGTCGTTCGATACTTCACGCGGCCTGCCGGGTCAGGGAATCCCTGAATTTCAATATCTTGTGCGGCTGCTCCCACACGATGCGACGGAAGTCACCGTTTGCGGCACTCGCTGCACGTTATTTCGGCCGCAAGTGGCCGATAGTCTGGATACAGGCGATATTTTGACGGGAGCGACATCATGCCGACCATACTGTTTCAGCTTTCGAGAAAATTGAAGATGAGCCGTTTCACCATCGACGTGCTCATGGAGCGGCTCACGAACCTGCGTCCCCCGCGCCAGCGCGCCGCCGAAGAGTGGGAGGGATTTGTCGGCCGCACCTACGAGAGCCTGAAGGCCTGCGACCGGCTGCACAACGAGTTGGGGAAGCAATTCGATGTCGTCCGAGCGCGCGACGCCGGCGATTTCCCATCCTTGATCCAGCGATTCGAAGATCTGCATCGGCGCATTTCCGAATCGATCGCGACCTTGAACTCCTTCGAGCACGGGACCGCACGCACCATCTAGCCACGGAGTCCCCACCGCCGCCGCGATGACCGTTGATCGGCGAGATTCGCCGGCGCGGATCGCGGCGTTTCTGTGCTTTCTCGGCGCGGCATAGCCGACTACACTTGTTCTCCTGCTCGATAATCCCTAATTATCAGGAGTTCAATCATGCCGATGTCCCCGACGATGCCGATGTCCTTGACGATGACCCGAAAAGCTCTTCTCGTGGCGGCGGCCTGCGCCCTGGTATCACCGCTGGCGGCGCTCGCCGACGAACATCCCGCATATATTCCGAAGGCCGACGTGCAGGGCGCCATCTTCAAGAGGCCGGAGACGAAAAAAGTCAAGGACGGCGATGGCACGGCGCTCGACATCACGGCCTTTGCCAGCAAGGACGGAAAATTCACCACCGGCATGTATCAAGCGGGTTCGGAGCATGAAGAGTATAAGGATGGCTACGAGGTCAACGAATATATCTACCTCATCAAAGGCAGCATAAAACTGACGTCGACGGATGGCACCGTGATCGTGGTTGGGCCCGGCGAGGCCGCTACAATCGCGAAGGGCTGGAAAGGCCGCTGGGATACGGACGGGTACACGAAGTTCTGGGTGATCTACGACCCGGCGGCCAAGAAATAGAGCCGATCCCTCGTCAAGCCCAAGGACGGCGAGGAGCTTTGATTCATTTTTGCCGGTCGCTCAATGAAAATTGCAGGCACGCACTATCGCACCATCTGGCCCACCACAGCCGGAACCATCCGGGTCATCGACCAGTCCCGACTGCCGTTTGAATTCGCGACGATCGATCTCGAAACTCTCGAAGACGCCGCCCACGCGATCCGGAGCATGGTGGTGCGGGGCGCGCCGCTGATAGGGGCGACCGCAGCGTACGGCATGGCGCTCGCATTGCGTACGGACGCGTCGGATGCGCGCCTCGACGAGGCGGCGCGGGTGCTCGCGGCCACCCGGCCGACGGCCGCCGATCTGGCCTGGGCGTCGGCCCGAATGCGCAAAGTCCTGGCGGGCGTTGCACCCGAGCAGCGCGCCGAGGCGGCGCTGCGAGAAGCGGCCGCGATCTGCGACGCCGGCGTCGAACAATGCCGCTCGATCGGCGCACATGGCCTCGGGATCATCCGCGCGCTCGCCCAACCTGCGGGTCGCACGGTGAATATTCTTACCCACTGCAACGCCGGCTGGCTCGCCTGCGTCGACTGGGGCACGGCGCTTGCGCCGATCTACATGGCGCATGATGCGGGCATCAAGATCCACATTTGGGTGGACGAGACGCGCCCTCGCAATCAGGGTGCCGCGCTGACGGCCTTCGAGTTGGGATCCCACGGTGTGCCGCATACGGTGATCGCCGACAATCTCGGCGGCCACCTCATGCAGCGGGGAGAGGTGGATATGGTGATCGTCGGCAGCGACCGAACCACCGCAGCGGGGGATGTCTGCAACAAGGTCGGCACGTACTTGAAGGCGCTTGCCGCTCACGATAACGGCGTGCCGTTCTACGCGGCGCTGCCGGCGAGCACGATCGACTGGAGTCTCGAGCACGGCGCGGACATTCCCATCGAGGAACGGTCGCCCAGCGAAGTCACCCATATCAGGGGCCGGACCCGTTCCGGCGCCATGGAAACAATCCGAGTGGTGCCGGAGGGCAGCGGTGCGCTCAATCTGGCCTTCGATGTGACGCCTGCCCGCTTGGTGACCGCATTGATCACCGAGCGCGGCATCTGCGCTGCGACTCGTGCAGATTTGCGGCGCCTGTACCCGATCGGGGCATAGCCCAATGACCTTTAGCGGCGCATTGAGGGACCGGGCATTGCAGGAAGCGGTGATTTCAGCCTGCCGCGAACTCACCCGTCTCGGCCTGACCTACGGCACCTCCGGCAATATCGGCCTGCGCCGCGATGAGCGGCATTTTTTCGTGAGCCCCACCGGAATGAGCTATGACGCACTCGAACCCGGCGACATTCCGCTGGTGGACCTGGACGGCCGCTGGTTCGGCCGCCTCCTCCCGTCGAGCGAGTGGCGGTTTCATCGCGACATCTTCAAATCCCGGAACGACGTTGGCGCCATCGTCCACACCCATTCGATGAACGGAACTGCGCTGGCCTGTACCGGCAGGGGCATCCCTGCATTCCACTACATGGTGGCGGTCGCGGGCGGAACAGACATCCGTTGTGCGCCGTATTACACCTTCGGCACACAAGCTCTTTCCGATGCCGCGGTTGCCGCCTTGGAAGGCCGGAAGGCTTGCTTGCTGGCAAATCACGGCGTCATCGCCGTCGGCGCGGATCTTCAGGCCGCCCTCGCGCTGGCCGGCGAAGTCGAGAACCTCGCGGCACAGTATCGTGCGGCACTCGCGTTGGGGGACGTCCGCATCCTCGATGAGCGCGAAATGCGCCCCGTGCTCGACAAGTTCCGCACGTACGGAAAACAGGATGCAACCGACTCCGGGCTGATCGCCGGCGGGACTCTTCGAGATGCGGCGGCCAAGGGAAGCCGGTCATGACGCAGCCATCGCAACGCGCCCCGTACCGCACGCTCGATGCGCAGGGTTTGGTCGCGCTGCTCGCGGGCTTGGACGGCCTGCGCGCCCTGCTTGGGGAGCCGGAGGATTGGCAGGTCAGCGAAGTGGGCGACGGCAATCTGAATCTGGTCTTCATCGTGGACGGGCCGAAGGGATCCGTGTGCGTCAAGCAGGCCCTTCCCTATGTTCGCGCCGCCGGGCCGTCCTGGCCGATTCCGCTCGAACGGGCCTATTTCGAGCATTCCTACTACGTTGCCGTGGCCCCGTTCGTCGGCAACCTGATCCCCAGGATCTACCACTATGACGCGGACCTGTACTGCATCGTGATGGAGCGGCTGTCGCCCCATATCATCGTGCGGCATGGCTTGATCGCGGGACGCCGCTACCGCAATCTCGCCCATGACATGGGCGAGTACGTCGCTCGCGCCTGCTTCTTCACATCCGACCTCGCTTCGGCCTTCGAGCGCAAAATGGACGGAATCGCGCGATTCGCCGGAAATACGGCGCTGATGCGCATCTCGGTCGATCTGATTTTCCGGGATCCCTACATCGCCGACCCGCGCAATCGTCACACCGCTCCGCAGCTCGACGAAATCGTGGCGGATCTGCGCCGCGATGGGCCGCTGAAGGCTGCGGTCGCGCGCTTCGGGCAGAAATTTCTCACCGAAACCCAATCTCTCATCCACGGAGACCTGCATTCCGGCTCGGTCATGGTCTCGGAAAACGACACCCGCGTGATCGATCCGGAATTCGCCTTCTATGGGCCGATGGGCTTCGACTTGGGCGCGTTTTTCGGAAATCTGCTGCTGAGTTGGTGCTCTCAGCCCGGGCACGCAACATCGGATGATGACCGCCGCGGCTATCAAGAGTGGATTCTCGATCAGGCGAGGACTTTCTGGGAGACGTTTCACAGCCGCTTTCTCGCGCTCTGGACCGGGCACGCCAAGGGCGACGCATGGGCGGCCGCGATGTTCCGCGCTCCCGGGGACTTGGCTGCGCTCGAGTCGGCGCGGAGCGCATACCTGAATTCCTTATTCGCCGACATGCTCGGCTTTGCCGCCTGCAAGATGATCCGCCGCATCTTGGGCTTCGCTCACGTGATCGACTTCGAACGGATTCAAGATACGGCGCTGCGCGCAAGCTGCGAGGCCGATGCGCTGGCCCTGGCGCATCTGTTGTTGACCCATCCCGGGCAGTTTCGCTCGGTTGACGACGTGATCGACGCCGTGCCGCGCATCGCCAAGACTGGTTGAGGTGCGGCCGTCTAAAGTCCGATCGCCTCCCTCAGAGCGGACGGCGTCGCCAGATCGGCGGCTTCGATGCGGCGTACGATTCGTCCGCTCCCGTCGGCGATGAGCACGACGGGAACCGCGTTCACATTGAAGGCCCTGAATAGCGCTCCCGACGCGTCCAAGGCCAGCGGGATGTTGACGTGATATTTGAGCCGGTACTCCCGCAAGTCCGGGGGCGTTGCCCAAAGCCCCGAAGCCACCCCGAGCCACCGGGCATTCCCCTCACCGGCGACGGCGGTCACCTCCTCGCGCATGCGGCGGCAATTGGCCGACGCCGCGGGCCGTGTGGTTTCCAAATAGGATTCGCACCACGGTGACAGGAACACCAAGACCGTATGCCTCGAATCATGGGCATCGAGGAAATGAAATCGATGCCCGTCGATCGTCCTGGCCGATTCGGCGGGAAGCTGCGATCCAACCGCCAAAGGGGCAATGGCCGGAACGGCGGCAGCCGGTGAATCGTCAGCGGCGGCGGCCGGAGCGGCCGCGGTGCGCGCCGCGCGCAGAGCGGCGCCAAGGCGTGCATCGGCAAGGTGGCCTACGTATTGGATTCGACCATCGCGCCCGATCACGATGTGCTGCGGTGTGACGCGAAGATGGAGGGCGGCGGCAAAGCGGCCGTCGTCCACGACGATGGGCATCGTGAGACCCATTTTGTGGCGGTAGTCCCGGACATCGGCGATCGGGTCGTTGAATCCGGTATTGACCGCAATCACCGCAAGGTCAGTTCCGGCGGTTTCGTAGGTCCGCTCGAAATGAGGCATCTGCTCGCGGCAGGGCACGCACCAGGTGGCCCAGAATTTCAGGTACACGGCCTGCTTGCCGTACAAATGGCCCAGATCGATCGTGTCGCCATCGATGGTCGTCACGACGAGTCGCGGCGCCCGCTTGCCGATCAGCGAGCGCCCGGCGCTTTGCGCCAATTGCTGGCCGGTGTCCGCCGCCCGGGAATCGGCATCGACCCATGCAATCGCGCCGAAGGCGAGAATCATCAATACGGCGCGCAGCGTCATGGCCGGGTTGCCGGGCCGGCATCGCTCGATACCGGCGCCCCTTTGTCCTTGATGATGAATACCAGTATCCGGGCGGATTTCGTCCGGCTCGCATTGGCCGATATGGTATGCACGTCCTCCGGACCCTCGTAAAATGTTCCGCCCGGACCCAAGGTTACGGCGGCCGACCCTGCCACCTGCATCCGCACCCTTCCTTCGAGCACGTACACGAACACCTGTGCATTGTGCCGATGAGGAAGCGATGCGCCGCCCTTGAGGTATTCCACCGTGACCATCAGCACTTCCTTGCCCGCGGCTCCTGCCAGGTCCCGCGTCATCAATGCCTTGACGATGGCGTCCGATGGGGCCGTTGCCGCGCCGGCGTTTGCGATGCCCGGCCAGAGCGCGACTCCCATCCAGAGCGGGGCCCCCATCCAGAGCATAGCTCCCGACCGGAGCGCAACCCCCCACCACAGCGCCATCTTCTTGATTGCAGTATCGCCACGCATGGACCAAGATTGCATCGGGCAATGGATCTAATAAAGGTCCGCTTTCCTCTAATTGTATGGAACCACTCCTCGGGCTACCGGTCGTCCTTCCGCAGAGCGGGTCAAGATCGCTTCTGATCTCGCTCCGCAATCAATTGCGGACGGCGATTCTCGACGGGCGTCTGAAGCCGGGAGTGCGGCTGCCCTCGACCCGCGCGCTCGCGGTGGGCTTGCGTATCGGCCGGAACACGGCCGTGGCGGCCTACGAACTCTTGTTGAGCGAGGGATACTTGGTGGTCCGCCGGGGCTCGGGAACCGCGGTGGCCGAATCACTCCCGGCACGGTCGAACCCCGCGGCGGAAGCGACGCGTCGTGGTCTCACGCGGCGGTTGAACCGGTACTGGCGGGGCCGGGCGCCGCCGCAACGCCGGAATGCCGTTGCACCACCGCGATACCTGTTTCAAGTCGGCGTGCCGGATGCTGCAAATTTTCCGTACGACATCTGGCGGCGGCTCGGAGGCCGGGTGGGGCGCCGGCTGCGCGGCGACTTTTCGCTCGGAGCGGATCCGCAGGGCCTTCCTGCCCTGCGCGAGGCCATCGCTCAACATGTCTCCTTCGCACGCGCCGTGGCGTGCGGGCCGGAAGACATCGTGGTGACGGCGGGCGCGCGTCAGGCGTTCGATCTGCTGGCCCGGATCCTGACCACATCCGGGCGCACGACCGTGGCGATCGAGAACCCGGGATATCCGCCCGTGCGCGAGGCATTCGCGGCCCACGGCGCACAGATCGCACCGGTGCCGATCGACGAGGAAGGTCTGATCGTCGGCAACATACCGGCGGAGGCCCGGGTCGTATGCGTAACGCCGTCCCATCAATTTCCGCTGGGCGCCGTCATGTCGGCCCGGCGCCGCACTTCGTTGCTGGACGTTTGCAGGCGGCGGCGCGCAGTCGTCATCGAGGACGACTATGACGGCGAGTTCAGGTTTGCCGATCGCCCGCTGGATGCATTGCAGACGCTGGATCGCGTGCGCTCGGTCTTCTACGTTGGTACATTCTCGAAGAGTCTTCTCCCGGACCTGAGACTTGGCTACGTCGTGGCCCCACCCTGGGCACTCGGCGCATTGGTCGCGGCGAAACAGGTCGCCGATGGGCAGTGCTGCGCGATGACCCAGGCGACGGTCGCAATGCTGATACGCGAAGGTCACCTCGCCCGGCACATCCGCAAGATGCAGCGCATATACCGCGGGCGGCGCGACCGGCTCTTGGAGGGATTGCGCTCCGGATTTGATCGATGGCTGGAGGTGCTGCCCTCCGTGGCAGGACTGCACGTCGCCGCGCGCCTCAAGTCGCTGCGGGAAGACTTGGTGATCGCCCGCGGGCGCGAGGCGGGCGTCGGCATCGGTGCGCTCCGCCCCTACTACGCGAAAAATCCCACCATGCGTGGACTGATGTTCGGCTACGGGAACCTTGACGAGCGAGCGATCGGCGAGGGCCTCGAGCGGTTTCGCGCATCGATCTTGGATGGTGATCGGAACGGGCTGATATAGGGGTACGGGGGGCGAAAGATGGGGAGGTTCCCCGCTTCGCGCATGCTCGGGACGGAATAGCCTTTCCAGCGTCCGGAATGTCCCGGATCCCTTTAGGAGTATGCCATGCGGCACTTGATGAACTCGAAGACTGCGGCCCGGCGCACAATGTCGATCAGCGTCGGTTCCGTCCTCCCCGTCGATGCATGCACCGCCGTCTGAGGCTGGTCCGCCGTGGTGCCCGGCGGTGCGATGCGCCTGAGGTCGTCCGCACCAATCCGAAAGATACCGAGGCGCAGGCCTTCTACGCTTTGTCGCTGGGCGATCTGCCGGTGGACGACTTTAAGATCGGCTATGCCGCCACCGCCATGCCGGTCCGTCTTGCCATCGAGCGCCACGACTGGAGCGATGCCGCTCGCTTGCAGCCTCTCCCGAAATCGGACCCGCATGTGGCCGCCATCGTCTATTGGGCGCGCGCCGTCGCCGCTTCGCGGGCCGGACGTCCACAGTCCGCGGACGACGACATCGCAATGGTCGAGTCCTGCCGCCGACAGCTGCGGGAAGCGGGAGACACCTATTGGGAAACTCAGGTCCGAATACTGGGCAAGGAAGCGCGGGCCTGGCAACTGGCGGCGACCTTGCACGAAGAGGACGCGCTTCTGCAGCTTCGGCAGGCGGCGGATGAGGAAGACGCGGTGGAGAAATTGCCGGTTACTCCGGGACCGGTCGTTCCCGCCCGCGAGCAGCTCGGCGAGATGCTCCTGGCGCTCAATCGGCCAAAGGAAGCATTGCTGGAATTTCGGGCGGCCCTGGCGATGGCCCCGGGCAGGCGTGGATCGCTGACGGGCGCTGCCCGTTCTGCCGATCTCACCGGCGACACGCAAGCCGGCGACACGCAAGCCGCGGCAAGGACACGCACCGCGATCCATGCGGGGGATGCTACATTCTCGAATCAATCGAATTCGGGGAGTTTTGAATGAGCACATCGAACGTCGAGCGGCCGAGCCGCCGTGGACTATTGCAGATGGCCGCGGCGGCGGGAGCGACTCTCGCCTTGCCGCGCCTGCTGCTGGCGGGCGCAGACAAGGGCGCCGATGCGAAGCTCGGCGGCGATCTGGCCGGTGTCCGCGCTGCGATCGAGAATCAGCGTTCCGAAGCGATCAAGCGCCTGCAGAATTGGATTGCCCTGCCCTCCATCGCCGCGGAGAACCGCAATATGAAGGAGGGCTGTCAAATGATGATCGGCCTCCTCAAGGAAGCCGGTTTCCAAAGCGCGACGATGATGCCGACGGACGGGCAGCCCGGCGTCTTCGCCACCTTGAATGCCGGCGCGCCGCGCACCGTCGGCATGTACTTCATGTACGACGTCAAGCAGTTCGATCCGTCGGAGTGGAGTTCTCCGCCGTTGGCTGCCGCCATCGTCGACAAGGCGCCGTTCGGCAAGGTGATGATCGGGCGCGGTGCCACCAATCAGAAGGGACCGGAGGCCACCTTCCTCGCCGCATTGCATGCCCTCAAGGCGGCCGGCCGCAAGCCTCCGGTCAATATCGTGCTGGTCGCGGAAGGCGAAGAGGAGATCGGCTCACCGCATTTCGGTCAGGTGGTGCATCGTCCTGAAGTCCTTGCGGCGCTCGCCAAATGCCACGAGGTATTCATGCCCTTCGCCTCGCAGTCGCCGCAAGGCGGGGTGGAAATCGCCCTGGGAGCCAAAGGTATCATCGAGGTCGAGCTGGTCGCCTCGACGGAAAAATGGGGCCGCGGCGCCAAGGACGACATCCACTCGAGCTACAAGGCCGAGTTGGACAGCGCGGTGTGGCGCATGGTCAAGGCATTGTCCACGCTGGTGTCGGAAGACGGCAATGATCCCGCCATCGATGGCTGGTTCGAACACGTCAGGCCGCTGACGGAGCGCCAGAAGCAGATCATTGCGGACAAGGTCGCACACACCCAGGAAGCCGACGTCAAGAAACTGCTTGGCGTACAGCACTGGGTGCACGATCTATCCTACCGCGAAGCGCTCGAACGACTGGCCTCGCAGCCGACGGTGAATATCGAAGGCATGTTTGCCGGCTACATCGGCCCCGGCGGCAAGACGGTCCTACCCGCCAAGGCCACCGCCAAGCTCGATTTCAGGCTGGTGCCCGATCAGACCGCCGCGGAGGCCGCAACCAAGCTCAAGGCGCATTTCGCCAAGCGCGGCTTCGACGATATCGAGGTCAAGGTCACCGGCGGCTACGATCCCACTCAGACGGAGGAGAGTTCGCCGCTGATCAAGGCATCGACGTCGGTGTACAAGAAGGAAGGCATGCCGGTCAGCCTGTCGCCGCGCCTCGCCGGTTCCTGGCCGGGCTATATTTTCACCGGCCCGCCCGTCGGCCTGCCCGCCGGGCATTTCGGCACCGGCCACGGCAGCCGTGCGCATGCCCCCGACGAATACTACGTCATCGAGTCCGGCAATCCGGCGGTGCACGGAATGGCTGAAGCGACGCTGTCCTACGTCAAGTATCTCTACGAGTTGGCGCTGGTCTGATACCCGCCTCGCCTCACGGCCGGGAGGCGGAGCTGACGGGAGGCGGAGTTGATGGGGACGCCAAGCGGACCGGCTCTTACGGCCGCGCCCCGCGCCGGCCGGTGCTTCGCCGCACGGTGGCGCCGGGTGCGGCGCCGGCCTGACGGTCCAGGTTGCCGCTGAGCTGTGCGGTCGCGCCGGTGGAGATGGCGCCCAGCTGCGACTCGATGATTGCAAGATCGGGCCGGGGCCCGCGCATGTGGCGCTCCAGCGACTGCCGCATGACCTTGAGGTGTGCAGGCGTGGTGCCGCAGCATCCGCCGATGATGCGTGCGCCGGCGTCGTACGACAGGCATGCATAGGCGGACATCAGTTCCGGCGTGCCGTTGAAGCGGATCGCGCCGTCGACGAACTGCGGGATTCCGCAGTTCGCCTTGGCGACGAGAACGGCCGACGGCTCCGCCGCCGCAGCCAGGTTGACGATCGACGCGACCAGTTCCGACGGACCGGTTCCGCAGTTGCTGCCGCAGCCGGCGAGATGATGCTTACGCTGCAGCCCGGCGAGGTCGACCGGCGTGACGCCCATCATCGTCCGTCCATTGGTGTCGAAACTTAAGGTCGCCACGACCGGCAGGCCGACCGTCCGGGCACCGGCGATCGCGGCCTCGGTCTCCTCCACCGATGACATGGTTTCTATCCAAAGCACATCCGCGCCGCCGTTCGCCAGGGCGGCGGCTTGTTCCGCGAATGATTCCCGCGCCTCATCCAGGCCGAGGGGACCCAAGGGTTCGAGGATTTCACCGGTGGGACCCATGCTGCCGGCGACCAGCACCACGCGGCCCGCTCGGGCGGCTACACCGCGGGCGATGGCCGCGGCTCGTTCATTCAATTCACCGACGCGGTGCTCCGCCTTGTGCAGCTTCAGCCGATGGCGGGTGCCGCCGAAGCTATTGGTCAAAATGATGTCGGCGCCGGCCTCAACGAAGTTGCGGTGCAGGCCCTCGACCCGATCCGGGTGATCGGTATTCCACAATTCGGGGGCGTCCCCCGACTGCAGGCCGCGGTCGAACAGGTTGCTGCCGGTTGCTCCGTCGGCCAGGAGCCACGGGCGTTCGTCGAGCAATTCCTTCAATTGATCTGTCATTTTCCGTCTCTGCAGTCAAGGTTGGGCCGCACGACACGCACCGCGGGATTATCCACGAAATCTGCCAACTTCAAGAAGCCCTTGCGGAAACTTAAGGTCATTCCTTGGGGCGCGGTGCGCTCGATCCGCCAAGCCGCGGTCAGCCTGATTATCTTGGTTGGTTTGACCACGGGTCTCGCGGCAGCCACCGACGGTGCTCGCGGCGTCCGTTGGAAGCCGCAGCGGCAGCGGTTGCGTAACGAGCAGAGGCGCCGCGTCAAATAGCGCGTTGCTCCTGCCGCGCTCGTTCCCGCATTTCTCGACGATTGCGAAAGAAACGTTCGTTGAGCATCGTAGCCTTCTGACAGTAGATTGGACGGAATGATTGACGGGAAGTCCATGGCTGTCAAAGTCCCACCGTGCATTCGCACGCTGCGCCTAAAGGTAAAGGCCGAAGCCTATCCTTGGCTCAACGCCGCCGCCGTCGAGGTCAATCAGGTCTGGAATTGGGGCAATGAGACCAGCTATAGGGCGGCGCGCCCGTTTGCAGGGCCAGGCAAGTGGCTGACCGGGTTTGATCTGGACAAGCTCGCGGCGGGCGCATCCGAGTGTTTTGAGCATATCGGTGCTGACACGATTCAGCGCGTGAACGCGGAATTCGCCTTGCGTCGGCGGCAGTTCAAGAAGGTCAAGCTGCGTTGGCGGATCAGTCGCGGGGCGAGGCGATCTCTCGGCTGGATCCCCTTCAAAGCGCTGCAGCTGAAGCGCAAGGGCAAGTCCTTGCGCTTTGCCGGCAAGGCGATTCGGGTGTTCGAGCGGGAGCTGCTCGACGGAGCGCGATGGAAATCCGGCTGCTTCGCGCAGGATGCGGTCGGGGACTGGTGGCTGTGTCTTCCCGTCGAGAGGCTGATGGCGCCGTCGGTCGCTCGGAACGACGAGGTGGGGCTCGATCTGGGGCTCAAAGACACAGTGGCGACCAGCGACGGGGATAAGCTTGAAGCGGGGCGCTTTTACCGCGATATTGAATCGAAGATCGCCCAGGCGCAACGGCGCGGCCATAAGCGCCAGGCGAAGCGATTGCACCGCACGGCGGCGCGCCGCCGCAAGGATGCCTTGCATCAGTATTCACGAAAGATTGTCGATCGGTATCAGACAATCCTCGTTGGGGACGTGAGTAGCACCAAACTGGTGAAGACGCGGATGGCGAAATCCGTGCTCGATGCCGGCTGGGGCATGCTCAAGACGCTCTTGCAGTACAAGGGCCAGCAGGCCGGCAGAAGCGTTCGAGTCGTCAGCGAGCGCAACACGACGCGCACCTGCAGCAGCTGTGGGGCCCTCACGGGACCCACGGGTCTGGACATGTGTGCTGTAAGGTCTTGGATGTGCGGCGAGTGTGGTGACACTCACGATAGGGACGTCAATGCTGCAAAAAACATCCTGGCCGCGGGGAGGATGTCCCCGCCCGTGAGCGGGAACGAGTCGTCATCTTCAGCAGCGCCGACGCGCCCGGCAAAGCGCCGAGGCGAGTCAGGGAAAAGCGCGCTGAGGAAGGCGGCATGAGCACCGGTGGCTCGGCACGTTCGCGGTATATCTGACAACCGGGGCCGGGCTGGCGAACTAGTCGTTCGCGCTGTGCCGGATTGGCGCGCGCCATCTCGTCATCGGTTGCGCCGTCACATGTAGTGCGCGATCGCCCGCGAGCGGCTAGAATCGACTGAAATAAACAACAGCTGCTCTGGGAAAACACTTGGGCTTCTCGCCGCAAATTCCTCTCTATTCGCAGACCCTTGCAGTGATCCTTGCAATATCGTTCGGCAGCAGCGGCGCCCTGGCCTATCCGCAGTCCGGCGAAGGCAACGCGGCCGCCGCGAGTTCCGCGGCCGGCGGTGAGCAATCGCCCGCGCCCACGGGGAATTTTTTTTCGTCGCTGAAGCAGGCTTTCAAACAGGACCTCGATCGCGAAGTGGTGCGCGGGCATTTTGACGTGGGTTCGCCGCCGGACAACCACCGATACTATTGTCTGGTCGACGCCAAGACGGGTAAGCGCGAAGCGAACGGCGTTGCAGGTGATCCCGTTCTGCGGCGCGACGGAATGACGGGCATCAAGGCGGGCGCGGTTTCGTTCTACACCTGCGCCAACGCGGAACAACAGGGAATCCTGGTCACCACCGGATACACATTGAACGAGGGCCTCCGCAGCAAGGCGGCAGCCGCACCACCGCCATCGCAAGCGC
>WNFR01002603.1_pt1 | contig 42422 bp, 39 predicted proteins | sample 5400221 | NCBI WGS metagenome assembly WNFR01 (sample SAMN13153357, study PRJNA577476) | soil metagenome | isolation source: 40 cm soil under Madrone tree | place: USA:California | collected 2016-06-14 | reverse complement strand
AAACCTCGCACAAATCGCTGCGCGCCGCCGACATGGACGACGTGATCTTTTCCGGCACCACCAATCGGCCGGGACGCAACAACGCCGAGGTCGCGATCCAGATCGACAATGCCGCGCGCAAGGCGCCCGCCCAATTCAACGAGCACGACACCCTCGACGTTTCGCGCCGCATCGAGCGCGACGCGGGGTCCACCTACCGCATCAACGGCCGCGAGGTGCGCGCCCGCGACGTGCACATCCTCTTCGCCGACGCCTCCACAGGTTCACGCTCTCCCTCGATGGTGCATCAGGGCCGCATCGGCGAGATCATCCAGGCCAAGCCCGAGCAGCGCCGGCGCGTCCTCGAGGAGGCGGCCGGGATATCGGGGCTGCACGCACGGCGGCACGAGGCGGAGCTGCGGCTGCGCGCGGCAGAGCAGAACCTCGCGCGGCTCGAGGACGTCATCAATCAGCTTGCCGGGCAGATGGAGTCGCTCAAGAAGCAGGCGCGGCAAGCCATCCGTTACCGCACGGTCGCGGAGCAGGTGCGCAAAGCCGAGGCGATGCTGTTGCACTTGCGCTGGGTCGCCGCCAACGCGGAACTTGCCGAGGCGGAGCACGCCAAAAACGCGGCGGTGCGGGTCGTCGCCGAGCGCACGGGGGAACAGGCCCAGGCGTCCAAGCGCCAAGCGCTCGCGGCCGCCGCGCTGCCGGGCTTGCGCGAGGCCGAGGCCCGCGCCGCCGCCGCCTTGCAGCGGATAACCATGGCGCGCCAGGCGCTCGATCGCGAGGAGGCACGTGCCACCGAGCGCATGGCCGAGCTCGACCGCAGGCTCGTTCAACTCGCCGACGACATCGAGCGTGAACGGCGCCTCGCCGCCGACGCGCAATCAGCGCTGGCGCGGCTTGCCGCCGAGGAGGAGACGCTCGACCGCGAGGGCAAGGTCAACGACGAGCGCCGCGCGGGCGCCGACAAGCGGGTCGCGGAAGCCGACGCCGTACTGGCGCGCTCGGAAAAAGCCGCCGACGAGCTCACCGCCACGCTCGCCGATCTGACCGCACGGCGCAACGCGCTCGAGAATGCCGTGCGCGAGCACGGCGAGCGCGCGACGCGCCAGGCCGACGAAATCGCCGCGGTCGAAGCGGAGCTCGCAGCGATCTCCGCCGCGGGGCGCGCGGATCTGGCGCCGCTGTCCGCGGCAGCGGAGGCGGCGCAAACGGCGGCCGCCGACGCGGAAACCGCGGCCGTGCGCACGGAGGCCGCGCATTCCGCCGCGCGCCAAGCGCTCGACGCTGCGCGAGGGCCGCTGGCCGAGGCTGAGCGGCGCGCGCAGCGGCTCGAGACCGAAGCGAGGACGCTCGCCAAACTGTTGCACGTCGACACCAAGAAGCTTTGGCCGCCGGCGCTCGATCAAGTCACCGTCGACAAAGGTTACGAGGCCGCGCTCGGCGCAGCGCTTGGGGATGATCTCGAGGCGCCGATCGATCCGTCGGCGCCCATGCGCTGGGCGGGCGCCGCCATCGATGCGAGCGATCCGGCGCTGCCGGATGGGCTCAAACCGCTCGGCGATCACGTCAAAGCGCCGCAGCAGCTGGCGCGGCGTCTTGCGCAGATCGGCGTGATCAAGCGCGAGCAGGCCGCGCGCCTGGTCGCGCTACTCAAGCCAGGCCAGCGGCTCGTCTCGCGCGAGGGCGACCTCTGGCGCTGGGACGGCTTCTCGATCGCCGCCGACGCGCCTGCCGGCGCCGCGCGGCGCCTCGCCGGCAAGAACCGTCTCGCCGATATCGAGGCCGAGCTCGAGACGGTGCGCCGCGAGGTCGAGACCAAACAGGCGGCGGTTACGGCTGCCGAGACCGCGACCGCCTCCGCTGCAGCGGCCGAATCCGAGGCGCGCGCGCGCTGGCGCGCACTGCAGCAAGACGCGCAGACCGCGCGCGACCGGCACGCCCAAGCCGAACGCGAGGCGGGCCGGAACACCGCGCGCCTCTCCGCGCTCGGCGAGGCCAAGACGCGACTGAGCGCGAGCCGCGGGGAGGCGATCGCCGGGGCTAACGAGGCGCAGCGCGGGCTCGCGGCGCTGCCGCCGGCCGCAACGATCGAGACGCAACTTGCCGCCACGCGCGGCGAGATCGAGGAGAAGCGGGCGCGGCTTGCCGAACTGCGCGCGGAAGCGCAGGCGCTCGCGCGCGAAGCGGAGATTTCCGCGCGGCGGCTCGCGGCCATCAGCGCGGAGCGCGAAGCATGGAGCGCGCGCAACGACGGCGCGGCCGCGCAGATCGAGACCCTGCAAGCGCGCGTCGAAGAAGCCAAGACGGAGCGCGCAAGCCTTGCAGACGCCCCGCGCATGTTCGAGGACAAGCGCCGCGCGCTCATCGGCGAGATCGAAACTGCGCAAGAGTCGCGCCGCGCCGCGGCCGATCAGCTCGCGCAAGGCGAGAGCGTGCTTGCCGAGGCCGACCGCGCGCAACGCGCGGCGCTCGAAGCGGTGGGCGCCGCGCGTGAGGAGGCGGCGCGGGCGGAAGAGCGCTTCGAAGGCGGCAAGCGCCGGCTCGGCGACGTCGCGCGCGAAATTCACGACATGCTCGAGATCGAGCCCGCCGAGGTCGCAAGCCTTGCCGGGATCGCGCCCGACAAGCCGCTGCCGGACGTCGCCGAGGTGGAAGCCAAGATTGAGCGGCTGCGCCGCGAGCGCGAGCGGCTCGGCGCCGTCAATCTGCGCGCGGAGGAAGAGCTGCGCGAGGTCGAGACGCAGCACGGCTCGCTCGCCAGCGAGCGCGACGACCTGGTCGAGGCGATCAAGCGGCTGCGGCAGGGCATCCAGAACCTCAACCGTGAAGCGCGCGAGCGGCTGCTTGCCTCCTTCGAGCTGGTCAGCCAGCACTTCAAGCACCTATTCACCGAGCTGTTCGGCGGCGGCACGGCGGAGCTGCAGCTCGTCGAGCACGAGGATCCGCTGGAAGCGGGCCTCGAAATCGTCGCCAGGCCGCCCGGCAAGAAGCCGGCAACCCTGTCACTGCTCTCAGGCGGCGAGCAGGCGCTCACGGCGCTCGCCCTCATCTTCGCAGTGTTCTTGACCAATCCGGCGCCGATCTGCGTGCTGGACGAAGTCGACGCGCCGCTCGACGATCACAATATCGAGCGCTTCTGCGACCTGCTCGACGAGATGACGCGCTCGACCGACACGCGCTTCGTGATCATCACGCACAATCCGATCACCATGGCGCGCATGAACCGCCTCTACGGCGTCACCATGGCCGAACGCGGCGTGTCACAACTCGTCTCGGTCGATCTGGAAGGCGCGGTCAAGCTGCGCGAGGCGGTGTGATCCGCAGCACAGCCCGGATAAGCATAGCGACACCCGGCGCGGTGCCCTTGGAAGCGGAACAGCCGACATTGCCGCAAAGAAAGCGCTCGCCGATCGCGAGATGACGCTCGGCGTGGTCCGCAGATCGGCTGATAAGGTCAGCGGCGCGGAGCGGGACTGCTGCGGCGCCGCTCGAGGGTGCGGCTCACCGGATTAGGGACGTAACGCCCGGCGCGAGGGGGAGACAGTGGGACCGGCGTGCCGTGCTCGTCGATGATGTCGAGGAACGCGTACCGATTTGCCACCGTGATCCAGGAATCGCGCATCCTGACGTAGAACTCGCGCTCGTCCTTCTGGTCGGCCTCCTGCGCGAGTCTTGCGCATTCGGACGCCATCCACCATGCGTGGTCGGACTTGGATCGCATCGACTTGCCTTCGTTGCCCGCAACCCCGTCGGTGGATGATATCCTCGTTGGGATCGGCGTCTGTTCGATCAGCGACTTAGTGGGAACTATTTTTGAGCTTGCGCGCCGCGGCTTTTTTCTGTTTGCGTGTTGCTGCTCCATGGAACGAATTGGCGTGCGCCGGCTTGCCGGGTTGAACGGGAGGCGAGATGATGCCGCGTTATTTTTTCCATCTGAGCTTTGGGCAACGCGTGGTGCCGGACGAGGAAGGCTTCGAGCTGCCGAACCGGTCAGCCGCCTGCGCGGAGGCGTTGGCGGTCGTGCGCGAGCTGACCAATCCCGAACCCAGCGGCGGTCTGCGCCGTTGGGCGAGCTGGTTCCTCGAAGTGGCGGACGAACACGGCGGCTTCTTCCGCACGCCCATCAGCCATCCCGCGCTCGAGGTCGTGACGCCGGAGGGACCTCGCGCCGCCAGGCCATTTCACCGGTGACCTCGCTCGCCCACGACCCTGCCGCGAAGGGCCGCGCCGCCGAGCTCACCCGGCAGATGCTGGGCCGCCGGCAATCGACGGCGCAGTTGCTGCAACACAATCAAGCGCTGCGCCGGGAGCTTTCAAACCTGTTTCTTGTCAGCAAACGCATGCGGATCCGCGCCAACCGCTGGTTTCGCGCGCCCGGGCCGCCGGCGACCGATATTGAGCTCTGCCGCCAGCTCCTCGCGGCGGCGGTTCTTCGGTCGACGATCCTCCTGGGTCATCTCCGGGGGACCGCAATCTGCCCGGTTTGGGCAACGAAGCCTGTTCTAAGCACCGCCAGCGACTACCGATCCGCGCTCGCCCGCTCTGCGCGAAATCGGATCTGGATCGCAGTGCGATGAATTCGAGATAAAGCTGCATAACATTGCTGACTCGCGGACATGGGAGGTGATAAGCTCATGCAGACGGGTGGAGCTTTTTGCACCTAACCTCATTCAACAGACGAACCGTTCTTACGAGGGCAATTCATCAATTCATATAGCCTGATTGGCGCGCCTCGCCCGTGAGCAGGAGTGACCGATGCCGTATGGCATCCCCCCTGTTGCCCGGCAGCTCCACGGCCAATTCAACCGTTTCCTGGCGACGTTGCCGCCACACGAGTTTTCCCTGCTCGCGCCGCACCTGCGCACGATGCCGCTCGACCGCGGCGTGATGCTGCAGGATATCGGCGAGGAGATCGAGCACGTCTATTTCCCACATACCGGCATGGTGTCGCTTGTCGCGGTCATGCAGAGCGGCGCCACGGTCGAAACGGCAGCCATCGGGCGTTGGGGGGTTATCGGCGCGAGCGCCGGGCTCGGAGCAAGGTCGGCGGTCGCGCGGGCGATCGTGCAGTTGCCGGGGACGGCGGCGTGGATCTCCGCCTCGCACTTTCATGCGGCTGCGGCGCAAAGCACGGCGATCCGCGACCTCGTCGTGCGCTACAACGACTGTCTGCTGGTGCAAGTCCAGCAATCGGTCGCGTGCAATGCGCTCCATGCCATGGAGGCGCGACTTTGCCGGTGGCTCCTACAGACGCAGGATTGCATCGACGGCAACACCATGCCGCTGACGCAGGAGTTTTTAGGCCAGATGCTTGGCGTGCGCCGCACGACCGTGACCATCGCCGCCCGGCTTCTGCAGAGCGCGGGCCTCATCCGCTACCGCCGCGGACTGATCCAAATCCTCGACCGCCGGGCGGTGGAAGAAATCGCCTGTGAATGCTATGCGGCAACGCGCACCAACGCCGAGAAGGTGTTTCCGCCTCCCCCCTCCCGATAGCGCGCCGCAAAATTCCGGCAGTTGCCCCCGGAACCGCCAACGCGTGAGCGAATTGGTCGGCTGGACCGCAGCCGCGTCCTCGCCCGGAGTGGCTGCGGGTCCAAGGACCCCGCCCCGGCCACTCGGCGGGGTTTTTGTTTTACCTACCACACTTCCCAACCGGTCGTTCCCGGGGAAACCCATGATCGCGGCGTCCCGGCTCTCGCGCTGTGCGCTCCGCCGGGACGACAGCACGAAGGGTTCCATCCGCATAACCCGCTATGCATTCGGGAACGGCAACGCGAGCGCCCGGTTGTTCCTGACATGGAACCAATAACGCAATACCAGCGGTTTGCGGAGGAATGCCGCCGCATGGCCCGCGAGGCCAAGAGCGAGGAGCACCGCAAACTCTTGAAGGAAATGGCGCAGGCGTGGGAGAAAGTCGCCAAGGAGACCGATCCGACGAGCTCTCATCTCTCGATCTGATCGGATATTTTCTCCTCGTCGTGGCGCTGTGCCAAGCGCAGCCACACCTGCGCCATCTGCAGCAACGCGGCCCGCCCCTTCGGGTCTTGGACCGTGTTCGCCATCTCCAAACAGTGCGTGGCGTAACGCCGATACTCGTCCGATCGCCCCATCGGGTCCCCATGCTGATCTGCGGCAACGCACGAAGCGGCCCGTGTGTTCCGGCTCGCCAGGGGGACGGTTAGCGAACTCTTGATGACGCTTTGAGTCGCCGAGCAAACAGGCGGGGCGGCCGGGTGGTGCCAGGATTGCCACTTGGGACAACCGGCGCAGAGGGTGCCCGCCCTTGAGGACCGGATGTCGAACCCCCCGCCGGAGTGGCCTCTGGCGGGGTTCTTTATGCATCTACGCTTGGAACGCGAGCCGGATCAACCCGCCTTGGCAAGCGTGCTTTGCGACACGATCGTTGCGAGCTCGCGGGGGCGCAACAACCGCATGGCCCTGACCACCTCGCGCCGCTCGAGAATACCGACCAGCTTCGCGATGGTCAGTTCGGCATTGCGATCGGCAGAATTCAGATACGCAGCGAGTTCGCCCTGCGCCGCGCGGATTGCCTCGAGAATTGTTGGAAGTTCATCTTTCATACGCAGTTACCTCGTCGCCCCGGCCGAATAAAACGCGCGACAGCCCATTCGGTTTCGGTAGCGCCAGGCGCATGAGCCGATTCGCCCATTGCTTGGGAAAGACCATCGGGCATTATGAAACTGCCGGCGCGCCCGGCAGTCGCCGGGCCGCAGGCAATTTGATTGACGCGAGGGAACTTAATTGTCGGCCGGGATTTACCATTATTGGTCTTTGGCGAAATCGCTTGTCCAAGCTCGGCTCAAGTAGCTTCGACTGTTGAAGGCGCGAAATGCGAGAACAGATTGGGTATTGCTGGCACAAGGCCGCGGAATATGCGGCGCGCGCCGAAGAGGCTTCCGACAAAGAGACCCGCGAGCTTTTCATCCGTTTTCGCAATTGGTGGACCAGCGCCGCCGAAAGCCACGACTCCTCGCGCCCAGCTGATGCGGCGAAGGCCGCCCCGTCTTGGGCGTCCTCACGCACGCCCGAGCTTGGCACCGGCGCGTGGCATACGCGCCCATCGGATGGGCTGACGAGCACGAGCGCGGAGCGGCTCGGCGCCGGGTGACCACATCGCCCGCCGTTGTCCCCGCGAGGCACCCCCGTGACGCTCGCGTCGCGGGGACCCCGTTGCCGGGACCCATATTCCAGAGCCGGTGGTCATAAGGCTGCGCTTGCGCGGGGACGACAGATCTCGGGGTCAGTCGCGTGCGGCGTCAGTACATTGGCCGATAGCCGAAGGATGGCTCGGCCGCATAGCTCCGTGTCTCGACCGGTTGCCGCCGTTGCGCTGAACGCGTTCCGCCTTGGCTCGCGCCTGCTTTGACCTTCTTGCCTTCCTTCGCTTCGGGCTTGGCGGCGAGCGCGGGCGCTGCGCCCGTCGTTTCCGGCTCCGGCTCAGCGGCCTTGATTGGTTCGGTCCCGAAGCGCAGCAACACCGTCTGCGCAGCGAGCGCGCCAAGCGGCGGCTTGTATGCGGCCATGCCGGGATTCGGCAGCCGAGTCGGCTGCATCAAATAGTACAAGGCGAGCGCAAAGCACGCCGCGACCGCGCAATAAAAGCACAGATGCATGGCGAGTGCCCCCGCCACGCCGTCAGGATCGCGCTCCGAAGATCTCGACATGCACGAAGGAACTGCGCGCGCGCACCTTCGTTCCGCGCGCGCAGTAATTTCCGCATCGCGCACGCAGAGTGATGGGCGCGACGGCTGCTTTCATTGCCCCTTCGCCCGCGATCGCGCCAAGCCTGAGTGAAACAAAAACCCCGCCGGGGGAGCACCACGGCGGGGTTAATTGCGGCCCGAACGCGGAAGGGAGGGTCTACCTTCACTTGGGCCGACTGGCGCAATCCTGTCACCAAAGCAAAGCGCGGTCGGTTCGCTTGGCGACTCAGGAACCCGGAATCTGCATCGTGTGCTTAACTTGCCTTGCGCCGTGTCCGACGCGCGACAGCGCCGGGCCGGCTCGCCGCTTTAACCATCCGCGTTTTCCGCCGCTTGGCTCGCTACCGCGCAGCAGCACGGTCATCGTTGTCGGGCGTGAGGCCGCGGAGAGGGTTAAGCGGTTTTTGCTGTCTCGACCTGATACCAGGCGATCACCGCCGACGCGGATATGGCCCGTAGGAGATGCGCGAGTTCTGCGGGATGCCCAACGCCTGGTTCAGGTGCGGCTCGTCGAGAACATCCCACAATCGGCCGATCATCTCGCGGTCGGTCTGCGACTGATCTGCCACCACGACCTCGACCGCGCGCAGCCCGAATGTGAGGAAGCTGTCGCTGCTGTGCAGCAAGGCGGCCTGGACCGCGGACGACCGCACGAGCTCGCGCAAGCGCGCAACGGCTGCCTCATCGCCCACGTAGTGCATGGGTGGGGCGTTCTGCCACAGGAGATCTTGCGCCGCTCTGACGGTCGCTTCAATGACGCGACGGGAATTCATGCCGGAAAAACGCACGGCGAACGTCCGCTGTTCCATCCGCGCAAATGCGACGATTACTCTTCGACCTGCTCGACCTCGACGTTGATGCACTCGCCGATCTCGCAGCGGTAGCCGGCGCCGGAAGCGAGCAACTCGCGCGCGTGCTCGGCGGACATCGCTTCGACGCACCATTGCTCCATGCGCGTGACGTGCACGGTGGCGTGGAAGGTCCTGAGCGCGGGCCTTGGTTTAAGGGCAGCAACAGCCATGGATTGCTCCGGGACGAATCACCTCTGCAATGGAGTTTAACCGGAAGCGCAGGCAAGAACAAATCGGCAACGCAAACCTGCCATGGCGGCAAGCGCCTCCATGGCGTCGCCGGAACAGGATAGCTTTCCCTCTCGTTGATCCTCGTAGCGATAGGAGTACCTCCGTGGCCCCGCGCGCGTATTGGAAAGGCTACCTGAAACTCTCGCTCGTCTCGTGTCCGGTCGCACTCTTTCCCGCGAGCAGCGAGCGCGAAAAAATCAGGTTTCATCAGATCAACAAGAACACCGGCAACCGCATCAGATACCGCAAAGTGGACGCGGAGACCGAGGAGGAAGTCGACGCGGCCGACATCGTCAAAGGCTACGAAGTCGGCAAGGGCGAATACATCGAGCTCGAACCCGAGGAACTCGAGGCCGTCGCCATAGAGAGCACGCGCACGATCGAGATCGACGAGTTCGTGCCGAGGAAGGAGATCGACGACCTCTATCTGAACAACCCATACTACGTGGTGCCCGATGGGGAGGTCGGCCAGCAGGCCTTCGCGGTCATCCGCGAGGCGATCCGCAAGGAAGGCATGGTGGCGCTCGGCAGAGTCGTTTTCACCTCTCGCGAGCACGTCATCGCGCTCGAGCCGCGTGGCAAAGGCCTGCTCGGGCTCACGCTGCGCTACCCTTATGAGATGCGCAAAGAGGACCAGTATTTCGACGAGATCGAGAACGAGAAAATCCCGAAGGACATGTTGGCGCTCGCCTCCCACATCGTCGACACCAAATCGGGACATTTCCGTCCGGAAAAATTCGAAGATCACTACGAGAATGCGCTGAAGGAGTTGCTGAAGAAGAAGCGCGCGGGCGAGAAGATCGAAGCGCCCAAAGAGCGCGAGCCGGCCAAGGTCATCAACCTCATGGACGCATTGCGCCGCAGCGTGAGCGCGGAACGCGCGGGCGGCGCGCGAGGAAAGCCGCCCCGCGGCAGTGCCCATCGCCGCACGGCGAAACGAGCCGGCCGGTCATCGGCCCGGCAGAAGAGAGCTGGATAGGGCCCTGCCGATTCTGCAGCAGCATGCAGCAGCATGCTCAGTCACCCTCTCCCGCAAGGGGAGCGGGTGACCGAGCGCGCGGCTCACGCAGCAAGTAACCCGGATTTTGCTACGCTCAATCCCGGCTACGAGATCGCTACCGCGCACTCCCCATTTGCTCGCCGTGTACGCCGGATCGGAATGGCCCGACAGGGCGGCGCTGGACGCGATGTCAACCATCGCGCCGCTGCACCGGCCGCACATATGCGGTGCGACCTTTTGAATCCCAAGGAAACTGCCGGTCAGATTGGCGTCAAGGACCCGCTGCTTGCTCCGATTAAATTCCCTCTTCCTCAAAGATAATCCCCTCTTCCTCAAAGATGGAGTGTCGTCTTTTGTTACCCTGGCTGTGTTCCACCAACGTCATCGGCGCGCGCCCAAGCTCTCTTATTTCGGCGCCAGCCGATCGAGCCGCAAACGGTCGCGCTCGTCGGTGATTCGCCAGGTGGCGACGTAGACTGCCGCCAGCGCGCCCAATCCAGCGCCGCCGGCGAGCAGAAACAGGAGGAGGATCTGATATTTGGCCGCCTCCACCGCGTCCATGCCCGCAAGGATCTGCCCCGTCATTATTCCCGGCAACGTGATCACGCCGGCCGCCGACATCTGGTTGATGACCGGAATCATCCCGCTACGCAGCGCGCCGCGTTGCAACGGTTTGAGTGCAGCGTAGCGGTCCGCGCCGAGAGCGAGGCGGGCTTCGATGGCCGGCCGCTCGCGCGTAATCGACGTACTGAGCGCGTTGAGGGTGACGCTGACCCCGTTCATGACGTTGCCGAGGATGATCCCGAGCAAGGGTATCAGTACCTCGGGTGCGTACCATGGAACCGGTCGTAGCGTGCCGAGCAGCGCAAAGGCCGTGACAAGCAACGTTGCCAACATCGTGGTTCCGGCGCCGATACCGTATCCCCACGCTCCGGCAAAGCGGCGCTCCTGGCGCGAACTGATTTCGTAGCTCGCCATGACGAACATCGCGAGTGCGACGGCGCCAATCAAGAGCGGCGAGGCCAGCGCGAAGACGGTCTTCAGCACCATGCCGACCAGGAGCAGCTGCACGATTGCGCGCAAGCCCGCAATGAGGATAATTCGGCTGAGGCCGAGATCGAGCATCCAGGTGAGCGCGGCGTTGAGCACCACAAGGATGGCGGCAACCGCAAGGTCGCTGTAGCCGACGGAAAGGGGGCTCAAGGGGTTTCCTCCACGAGCCGTCCGTCGCGCACTTCAAGATGCCGCGATGCTATTCGGATGGCCTGTTCCGGGTCGTGGGTGACCAGCAGGATCGCGGTTCCCGCCGACAGCCGGCCCCGTAGCAGAGCTTCGACCAAGCACGTATTGTCGGCATCTAGCCCCGACGTCGGCTCGTCGAGCAGGAGGACGCGATTTTCCGGGCTCAACGCGCGCAGCAGGGCCAGTCTCTGCCGTTCCCCGGTCGAAAGCCGCGCGACTGGCCAGGTCCAGGCCTCGGCGGGAATCCCGACTGCAGGAAACAGCGCTGCGAAATCCGTCCCCGACGAGAAATGCGCTTCGACGCGCTCGTCCCACCAGCCGGACTCGGCCGCGACATAGGTCACCTTGCGCCGCCATTTCGGTGCCGGCATGTCCGAGCACGCGGCACCGTCCAACAAGGCATCGCCCTCATGCGGATCAAGATCGGCAACCATCCGGAGTAGGACGCTCTTTCCGGCGCCGGACTTGCCGCCGATCGAGACGCATTCGCCGGGCCGAAGCGCGAAATCAATCGGCCCGACATGAAGTCGGCGCAGCGTACGGCCTTCGAGGATGGCTTCACGTGCGGGCATGCATTTTCCTTTCCGTCTCGGCGAAAACCGCGGACCGGATCGTCCTGCGGATCTGTCGGCCAGATCCTTTGTCAGACTGCGCGCGTGTGGCCGCCAATTCCGGGCATCACGACGATATAATGGAGCTGTCGGGGTAGGGACGCTCGGCGAAAGGACTTATTCCATGAACAGCCATCACTTTCATGCAGTCATTTGGATTGATCACCATGAGGCACGCGTATTCCATTTCAGCCCGACTGATGTGGAACGGCTCGTGTTGCACCCGGATCGTCCGACGAAGCACATCCATCACAAGGCAAACTCCATCGGGAGTGGGCACGCCTCGGAGGATCACGCCTTTCTTCAGGCCGTCGCTCAATCGATCGCGGACGCCGGCGCGGTTCTCGTTACCGGGCCGGCCAATGCCAAAACCGAGCTGGTCAAGCACATCAGCCAACATGATCCCAAGTTGATGAAGATTATCGTCGGAGTCGAAACCGTCGATCATCCAAGCGACGGGCAGCTTGTCGCCCACGCCAGACATTACTTCAAGGCCGAGGATCGGATGCTGCCGCAGAAGAACTAAACACGCACCCTCTCCTCATCTCGACCTTGTCAAGTGCGTGGCTCATCCTGCCAGCGACCCGTGCGACTGCAACGGCGTGGCGCGCTCGCGCGAGACGCGTCGCCTCACGATAGGGTAAAGCCCGATACCTGAGATGATGCGCCGCTCGGAATTTCGTCTAGCTCTGCACTTCGAGTTGCTTGACGAGTGCAGCAAGATGCGGCGGGACCGGAGCCGCGAGCGCGTCGTACTCGGCCTTGAGGGACTGCCCGAGCGCCGACAGCCAAGCGCGTCGATCGCAAGCAAGCACCGGCCGATGAGGCCGGTCAACCCGCGATGAGTGATGGCGAGCCGATGCGCGCGCCGCCGAGGGAGGCAGCGCACTCGCTTGCGCGGCAGCGGACCGCAATTCATGGGGAACATCGCCGGCAGCGCCAGGCGCACACTCGATCATGTGACGGCGAATCCAGTAATCGATCCGATCCGCGCTGAAAACCGCGGCGCCAAAACAGCCCTTGAAAGCCGGCGCTTTCCCTGCCTGGGCGCGCGGCGCCTTCCTTGTCGGCATGGCGTCCTCCTTCCATGGCCGCCCGAGAAGCCGCTGCCGAACAAATGCTCGATGGCCGCGCGAACGAGACGGCGGCCAGCGTGATGGCGGACCGGCCGTCCGCGTGACCAACGCACGGCGCGTGTGTCCGGTTCCCGACACTGCCGCCGTTTTGTTGGCGAGCCGACCGCTTCTTGCGGAGTCAACCGCTGCGCGCCTAACGAGCCTATGGATTCCCCGCCTTCTCAATCACCAGGAGCATGCGAAAGCCAGCGACGCGACCCAGCGTCGGCTCGAGCGCGCGCTCGATCCGCAACATGCGGCGCGCGGCACCTTCGCCGATCAGGCTCCACGATCTAAAGCCGCCGCTGAGCGGGTAGGCCGCCAGCGCGAACCATTGCACGGAGGCGATGCGCAGCGCGGGAAACAGGCGATGGAACCGCTCGCGGTCGCGGGTGGCGAGCAGGGTCGGGATGGCTTGATTGGAGTGATAAGGATCACGGCGGGGATCTGGGCTGCCATCGGCGAGCACGTCGGCCGAGGTGCGGACCGGCTCGTGGTGAAACAGGCGGTAGAACAAGCTGCTGCCCCAGGTGATCGCCGGCTCGACCATGAGCACGCGCCCGCCGGGCCGCAGCACCCGCACAGCCTCGCGAAAGAATACGACGGGGAATTCGAGGTGATGCAGAACGTCGACCATGACGATATTGGCGGCGCAGGCGTCCGCGAACGGAAGGCGCTGCGCGTCCGCGACGCAATCAAGCCACGGCGCGCACTGGATGTCGGTTGCGACCACTTCGGCGAGGCGCCGCTTGAGGTTACCTATGCCGCCGCCGATCTCGATCGTGAGACCGTCGCGACACGCACTGGCAATGCGGTCGTAGAAATCGTCGTAGACGACGCGCAGCACCCCCTTGCGTTCCCAGACGCCGCGGTGATCCGCGAGCTGATCGGAGGCGGCGCTTCGCATCACATCGCCTTGATGCGCATGAACGCGAACAAGACCATGCGCAGCAGCATGAAGCCGTGCCGGAAGCGCGAGATCTGCGTCTCGCCGTAGCTGCGGCTGGCATAGCGGATGGGGATCTCGACCGCTTTGAGCGCAAGCTTCGAAGCGCCGAAGATCAGCTCGAAGTCTCCGAACGGGTCGAAGTTACCGAAATAGCTGCGCGCCGCCTTGATCCGCGCATAGTCGGAGCGGCAGATCGCCTTGGTGCCACAGAGCGTGTCGGTAAAGCGCTGCGAGAGGAGCCACGTGAAGAGCAACGAGAACGCCTTGTTGGCGACTAAGTTGAGAAAGCGCATCGCCTCCTGTTCCATCGGATAGACGAGCCGGGAGCCGTTGACGAACTCGCCCCTGCCGGAGCGGATCGCCTCCCAAAACTTCGGCAATTGTTCCGGGGGCATCGTGAGATCGGCATCGAGGATGATGAGGACGTCGCCGCGCGCGGCGTCGAAACCGGCAAAGACTGCGTCGCCCTTGCCGCTCCCCGGCTGGCGCATGGCCTTGATGTTCCGTTCGGGATAGGCGGCGGCGACGCGCTCGATCTCCTCCCAGGTACCGTCCTTTGAATGACCCTCGACGAAGATGATCTCGAGCTGCTCGACGAAGCGCGGCACGCGCTTGACCGCCGCCTCAATATTGCCGCGCTCGTTGCGCGCGGGAATGACGACGGTCGCGGACCTGACCTCGGCAGGCCGCCGTAGCGAGCGGCAAACGGTGAAATGCCGCAGACAAAGCTGGCGCACGAGCGGCAGCGGCGCCAAAAAGCGGTTGACGAGCCGGCCGAGCCCGAACAGCCGCAGCGGAAGGAGCACGCGCGTCTCGTTCTTGACCGTCTCGAAGTCACCGAGCGCGGCGAGCGCGCGCACGTCATCGGGCGCGAGCACGTTTTGCGCAGGCTGCGGCATCTTCAGCCCCGTCGCCTCGGCCAGCTTCAGCGCCGGATACCAAAGGTGCGAGAAATAGCCGACCACGAGGCGGGTCTCGCGCGTGCATAGCTCGTGCAGGCTCGCGAACATGGCCTGGCAATCCTCGAGCGCGCCGAGGGTATCGACCACCACGATGGCGTCGAATGGCCCCGGCAGCGAGCGCAGCAAAGCGGGGTCCTCGACGTCGCCGACAAGAAACGTGAGCTCGGGATGCGTCTTGCGCGCCTCGTCGATCATGCCGGCGCTGAAATCCACACCGACGCCGAACGAGGGCTTGAGCGCGGCAAGGAGATCGCCGGTGCCGCATCCGAGCTCGAGCACGCGCGCGCCTTCCGGGATGAGAAACTTCAGATAGAGGAGGTCCTCGTCGTGGAAGAAGGCGCCGCGCGCAAGCCAGCTGCGGCGGGCGGGCGCGCTCGCGTCGGCCAGGCGGCGGATATCCCGCTTGCGCGCGGACATCTCGCGCTCGCCATGTGAACTCCAGTTTGCCGCCATCAACGTCCCTTCTACGGGTGCCGCCGCTATCGCGCGCCCTCGATCCGACATCCATCGGAAAGAAGCGCTTCATTCAAGTGGGATGGATTGCCGGGTCAAGCCCGGCAACGACGGCACTTGTTGCCCAACGCAGGCTCGGAAGCGTCAATCCGCAACAGCGGCGAGCGGTCGGCTGATGCTCTCCAGTGATCTGCGTTCAGCCGCCACGCCGTAGCGCGCCACGATGAATGCCGCCGCGAGCATCAGCAGCGACCCAAAGAGATAGCCCACGAACAGGCTAAAGCGCGAGCCGGTGTCGATGAGCGCGCCGAACAGCCACGGTCCGGCAACGCCGCCAATGCCAGTGCCGACAGCATAGAAGAAAGCGATGGCGAGCGCGCGCACCTCGAGCGGAAAAATTTCACTCACCGTGAGATAGGACGAGCTCGCCGCGGCAGAGGCGAAGAAGAAGATCACCATCCAGGCAATCGTCTGGCCCGTCGCCGACAAAGCGCCAATCGCAAACAGATAGCCCGCGCCGGCAAGCAATATCCCCGAGAGCGCGTAGGTGGTGGCGATCATGGGGCGCCGCCCGACGGTGTCGAACAGCCGGCCGAGCAGCGCCGGGCCAAGGAAGTTTCCGATCGCGAACGGCAGCAGATACCAGCCGACGTGATCGGCGGGGACGGCGTAGAAGTCGGTCAGCACCAGCGCGTAGGTGAAGAAGATCGCGTTGTAGAAGAACGCCTGCGCTGCCATCAGGCTCAAGCCAACAAGCGTGCGCCGGCGCTCGACGCGAAACAGCGTGTCGGCAACCTCCGCGAGCGGGGTGGAGTGGCGCAGTCGCAGACGGATCACCGGCAGCGGCTCGTCCGGCAGCCGATGGCCGCGGGCGCGGAACGCGGCCTCGATGCCGTCGAGCGCCGCCTCTGCTTCCTCGAGGCGGCCATGCGTCATCAGCCAGCGCGGCGATTCAGGCAGCCATAGGCGCATGAGGAAGATGACGAGGCCGAGCATGGCCCCGATCAGGAAGGCCAAGCGCCAGCCCAAATCCGGCGCGAGCAGGTTGGGATCGAGCAGCACGAGCGAGCCTGCCGCGCCGATCGCGGCGCCGATCCAAAAGCTGCCGTTAATGACGAGATCACTCCAGCCGCGATAGCGCGCGGGCACCAGCTCCTGGATGCTGGAATTGATCGCGGTGTATTCGCCGCCGATGCCGGCGCCGGTGAAAAAGCGAAACAGCGCGAAGCTCGCCAGATTCCACGACAGCGCGGTCGCGGCGGTGGCGACGAGATAGACTGCGAGCGTGATGAAGAACAGCCGCTTGCGTCCGAGCCGGTCGGTGAGCCAGCCGAAGACCAGCGCGCCGAGCACCGCGCCGGCGAGATAGGCGCTGCTCGCAAGCCCGACGTCGGCGTTGGAGAATTTAAGGTGCGGGCTCTCCTTGAGCGCGGGCGAGATGGCGCCGGCGAGCGTCACCTCGAGACCGTCGAGGATCCAGGTGATGCCGAGCGCAACGACCACCAGGGTATGGAAACGGCCCCAGCGGAGCCGGTCGAGCCGCGCGGGGATGTCGGTCGCGATGATCGGCGCGCTTGTCTGCGCCGGCGCATCCGTCGCGAGCGGGATACTCAATGCCATCCTCGTCTCATCGTTGCGCCCGGCCAGTCCCGTTCAAAGCAACGATTTGCGCGCTGTCGCGTTCCGCAGCGCCCGGCGCGCCGCTTCCCTTCGCCCCTGCTGCGCCATAGATTGACGCGGCGATAACCTTCCGAGGAGCCATTTATGTCCTCCACAGTCGTCACCTGGATCGTCATCGGCCTGATCGTCGTGCTCGTGCTGTGGATCATCACGATCTACAACGGGCTTGTCGCGTTGCGCCAGCGGGTCAACCAGGCTTTCTCCGACATCGACGTGCAGACGAAACAGCGCCATGATCTCGTCCCCAACCTGGTCGAGACGGTGAAGGGCTATGCCGGTCACGAGCGCGGCACGCTTGAAGCGGTGGTGCAGGCGCGCAACGCCGCGATCGCGGCGCAGTCGGGAGGCGTCGCGGCGCAAGCCGCGGCCGAGAATGCGCTCACCGGGGCGCTGCGGCAATTGTTCGCGCTGAGCGAGGCTTATCCCGACCTCAAGGCGAGCCAAAACTTCCGCGAGCTGCAGAGCCAGCTCTCGGATCTGGAAAACAAGATCGCCGCCGCCCGCCGCTTCTTCAACAACGCGGTGCAGGAGTACAACACGGGGATCCAGCAGTTCCCCGCGGTGCTGCTGGCGGGCCCGCTCGGATTCACACCGAGAGATTTCTTCGACGTTGGCATCGAGGAGCGCAAGGCGCTCGAGCAAGCGCCGCAGGTGAAGTTTTGACATAGCGCGCCCCGGACAAGCGAGCGTACAGCGCGAGCGAAGATCCGGGACCCAGGGCCAAGGGAAGCATGGCCGATTGGAGGAACCAGTCGCGTTGAATAATGCGCCCCGCGAGCCTTGTGCTGGGTCCCGGGTCTCGTTCCGCTCGCTTGGCTCTCTTCACTCGCCCGGGACACGATAAGTAGACCGATGGCCGCCTACGGACTCTACACCCACATCCAGTCGAACAAGCGGCGCTCGATCGCGCTGCTCATCGGCCTGTTCTTCCTCGTCTATCTCTTGGTCTACGCTGGCGCGCTCCTCGGCGAGGCGTTCACCATCGATGCTCCACCCGACGAACTCTTGCGCCGCGCGTTGAGCGATGCGCTCTACGCCGCGCCCTGGGCGACGCTTGGCACGGCGCTGTGGATCTTCATCGCCTACAAATTCCACCAGAGCATGATCGACGCGGTGACCGGCGGGCGCGAGGTGACGCGGCAAGAGGAGCCGAGGCTCTACAATCTGCTCGAGAACCTCTGCATCTCGCGCGGCATCACCACGCCCAAGCTCAAGGTGATCGAGGATGACAGCCTCAACGCCTTCGCCACCGGAATGAACGAGAAGCAATATTCGATCACGGTCACCACAGGGCTCATCAATTCGCTCAACGATACCGAGATCGAATCGGTGCTCGGCCACGAATTGACCCACATCCGCAACGGCGACGTGCGCATGCTCGTGATCGCCGTGATCATCGCCGGTGTGATCGCGTTCTTCGCCGAGCTCATCTTCCGTCTTCTCTTCCAGGGCGGGTTTAGTTGGCGCGGCGGGCGCGGGGGCGACGATCGCAAAGGTGCGGGGGTGGCGATCCTCATCGCCGTCGTGCTCATCACCGTCGCCTGGATCCTATCGATCGTCATCCGCTTTGCGCTGTCGCGCCGGCGCGAATATCTCGCCGATGCGGGCTCGGTCGAGCTCACCAAGAGTCCGGACGCGATGATCTCGGCGCTGCGCAAGATCGAGGGCCGCGGCGAACTTCCGGGCGCGACCTCCGCGATCATGGAAATGTGCATCGACAATCCGCGCGAGGGATTCTCGAACATCTTCGACACGCATCCCTCGGTCGGCGCGCGCGTGGCGGCACTGGTGAAGTTCGCCGGCGGGCACGATCCGGGCCCGCTCGCGCTCCCCGCGCCCCAAAGCGCTGCGAGCGGCCCCTGGGGCGAGGCGCAAGACGCGCACAAGCCGTTCCTGCCGCAATCGCCGCCGGTCGACCTCGGCTCGCCGCCGCCGGCCGACCCCGAGCCGGGCCCGTGGGGGCCACACCGCAAGTAACGGGGCTAAGCGGTCATCAAAGTGCGCAGCAGCCTCAGTGCCCTTCGAAACGGATGAGGGTGCGCACCGGGACGTCGAGCTGGCGCAGCTTGGCGCCGCCCCCGAGATCGGGCAGATCGATGATAAAGCACGCGGCGAGCACCTGTGCGCCCAACTGGCGTAACAGCTTGACCGCGCCCTCCGCCGTCCCGCCGGTGGCGATCAGATCGTCGACCAGGATGACGCGGTCGCCTTTCTCCACCGCGTCCTCGTGCATCTCCATTTCATCGAGGCCGTATTCCAGCGAATAAGCGATCGAGACGCGCTTGTGCGGCAGCTTGCCCTTCTTGCGGATCGGCACGAAGCCGGCCGAGACCTGGTGCGCCACCGCTCCGCCGAGGATGAAGCCGCGCGCCTCGATGCCGGCGACCTTGTCGATCTTCATCCCTGCCCAGGGCTGGACCAGTTCGTCGACCGCGCGGCGGAACGCGCGCGCGTTGCCGAGCAGCGTGGTGATGTCGCGGAACACGATCCCCGGCTTGGGATAGTCTGGAATGGAGCGGATCGAGTCCTTGAGGTCGTGCTCGGACTGCATACTGACCATGGGCGTCTCGCGTCAAACGGGGCTTAGGAGTTAGTCTGTAGAATTGCAAATCCACCGCAGGGGTGGCGACCCACTCTGGCGAACCGTGGCGCCGCGCGCAACCGGAGACGGGATATGGCAAGCGAGCCGCCGGTCGTGCCGATCATCGGGGGCGGTCCCGCCGGCATGTCCTGCGCGCTGTGGCTGCACAATTACGGCCTGCACCCGGTCATCATCGAGAAGGAGCGTGCGCTCGGCGGGATCGCGCGCATGAGCCCCTATCCCAACGAGTGGCTGCTGGGGCAGCGCGGCAAAACCGCGCGAGAGAACGCCGCCGAGTTCGCGGCCCACATCCACGAGCTCGGGATCGAAACCTGGCTCGGGGCAACCACGCGGCGCCTGCGCCGGCAGAACAGTGGGCGATGGCGACTCGACGCCTCAGGCGGCCCGGCGGCACGATCATTGTCTGGCGCGGGGATCGTGATTGCGACCGGCACGCGATTCGCGGGCGAGGAATGGCTCGACCGCGTAAAGAACGCGCGACGGATGGCGGGGACGGGCCGGCTGCATCTCGGTGCGAGCGCGGTCGGCGAGCCCGGCGCCGATTTGGGCTCGCACGTCGCAATCATCGGCGGCGGCGACAACGCCTTCGACGTATCGCGGATGTTGGCTGAGAAGGGCGTGCGCGTGAGCGTGATCATGCGCTCGAAGTCGCCGAAGGCGCAGCCGCTCCTGGTCGAGCGCCTACGCCGACATCAGGCGTCCGGACTGGTGCAGTTGATGGCAGAGCGCACGGTAGAGGCGCTCGACGACGCCGGTTCGAGACTCGGCATCCGGCTCCGCGGCGGCGGCGAGATTGAAGCCGACCACGTGGTTCTCCTGTTCGGCTATCGGCCCAACACCAACGACCCCTGGCTTGCCGAGCTTGCGCCCGCCACCGACGCGCGCGGGTACCTCCTCGTTGACGGCAACATGGAAACATCTTGCCGCGGCGCGTTTGCGGCGGGTGACGTTGCTAATCCGGCGGATCCGTGCATCGCGACCGCGCTAGCGAGCGGCGCGATTGCCGCGCGGCGCATTGCGAAACGGCTGGGGCAGCGCCCGTGACGCCCGCGAATGCAAGCCAATATACGGTTGTCGTGAGGATCGCGACTCCCGCATTACCGCTTCGCCTTGAGCACGCGGCCCGCGACCGCGTCGAGCTTCCTGAGGAGGGCTTTGTCGCGCGCCTCGGGCGCGGTGATCAGCGCGGTGTCGAGCGCGCGGTCGGAGCCGATCGGGCAAGGCTCGTGCTCGCGCGGGAAATCGCGGGCGAGCCGCGCCACCAGCGCTCTCGCCTTGTCAGCGTTCGCGCCGAGCACGGCGATGATGTCCTGCACGGTCACGGCATCGTGGTCGGGATGCCAGCAGTCGAAGTCGGTGACCATGGCGACGGTGGCGTAACAGAGCTCGGCCTCGCGCGCGAGCTTCGCTTCCGGCAGATTGGTCATCCCGACGACGGAATAGCCCATGCCCTTGTACGTCATGCTCTCGGCGTAGGTGGAAAACTGCGGCCCTTCCATGCACACATAGGTGCCGCCGCGCACGATATCGATGCCTTCGAGGCGCGCGGCGGCCGCGACGCGGTCTTGCAACAGCGGCGAGACTGGATGCGCCATCGAGACGTGGGCGACGCAGCCCTTGCCGAAGAACGAGCTCCGCCTGTTGAAGGTGCGGTCAACGAATTGGTCGACCACCACGAAAGTGCCGGGCGGCAATTCCTGCTTGTATGAACCGCAGGCGGAGAGCGAGACGAGGTCGGTCACCCCAGCGCGCTTGAGCACGTCGATATTGGCGCGATAGTTGATGTCGGACGGCGAGAGCCTATGCCCCTTGTCATGCCGCGCGAGAAACACGACCGGTAAGCCTGCGATCTCGCCGATGCGCAGCGGAGCCGCCTCCGGAGGCAATTCCACCGCGTGCCATACCTTCTTCTTGGTGAAATAGAGGAGCCCGGACAGCACGACCAGGAAAATGAACACCTGCATGCCGATGCGCTTTCTCGCCTCGAGGTGCGGCTCGGCGGTCCACATCAGGAAGGCGGAAATGTCCTTGGCGTATTGTTCGACCGTCATCGGCGCGCCATCGGTATAGTCGACGCGCTTGTCGGTGAGCGGCGGCGGCATCGCGATGGCGTGGCCGGGGAAATATTCATTGTAGAAATTGCCGGGCGGAATGGTGATGCCGGCGGGCGGCGCGTCCTTGTAGCCCTGCATCAGCGCGGTGAGGTAGTCGACGCCCTGCTCCTGGTATTGCGTGAAGATGTCGCCCACCCAGCGGGGGAAACCGCGCTCGTAACCGCGCGCCTTGGCAATCACCGACATATCGGGCGGCACGGCGTTGTAGCGCGCGCGCGCCGCCTGCTCATTGGGAAACGGCGGCGGGAAAGTATCGGCAAGGCGGCCGGGGCGGTCCTTGACCTCGCCCTGATCATCGGGCTCGCCCTTGACCTGGTATTCGGCGGCAATGGCGGTCGCTTGCGCGGTCGTAAAGCCGGGCCCGCCGGGATCCGCCAGCGTGCGGAATGCGACCAGTTTCAGCCCGTGACAAACCTGGCAAACCTCGCGATAGACATTGAACCCGCGCTGCAGCTGGGCGCGGTCGAATTTACCGAACGGTCCGGCGAACGACCATTTGTTCGCGGGCGGCGGCGGCGCTTCGTGCTCTTGCGCCCGCGCCGGCACAGCAAGTGCAGAAAGCGAGACGGCGAGAGCGAGGACGACGCGCGCGCGGACCATGAAACGTCTAAGCCTTCGCGGGCGGTGGCGCGGGCGCCCCGATGGGCTTGCCTTCGCGCAGTACCGATTCCGAAATCGAGTTCGGCACCGGCTTGGTTCTCTCGATCTTACCGAGCACCGGCAGGATCACCAGGAAAAAGGCGAAGTAGTAGGCGGTGAAGACGCGCGCGAACAGCACGTAATTGCCTTCCGGGGGCTTGGAGCCCAGCCAGCCGAGGCCGATGCAGACGATCACGAACACCCAGAAGAACTGGCGATAGAGCGGACGATAGCGCGCCGAGCGCACCCTCGATGTGTCGAGCCACGGCAGGAAGACGAGGATGAGGATCGAGGCGACGAGCGCTATCACGCCGAGGAGCTTGTTCGGGATCGCGCGCAGGATTGCGTAGAACGGCAGATAATACCATTCCGGCACGATGTGCGTCGGCGTCACCGCCGGATTGGCCGGGATGTAGTTATCGGGATGAAGCAGAAAATTCGGCATGTAGAACACGAACCAAGCGAACAGGATGCAGAACACGACAAGCAAGAAACTGTCCTTGATCGTCGCATAAGGCGTGAATGCGACGGTGTCCTGCTCGCTCTTCGGCTCGACGCCCGTCGGATTGTTCTGTCCCGCCACATGCAGCGCCCAAATGTGGAGGACGACCACCCCGACGATGACGAACGGCAAAAGATAGTGCAGCGAGTAGAAGCGATTGAGCGTGGGATTGCCGACCGCGTAGCCGCCCCACAGCCAGCTGACGATCGATTCGCCCACCAGCGGGATGGCCGAGAACAGGTTGGTGATGACGGTCGCCGCCCAGAAGCTCATCTGGCCCCAGGGCAGCACGTAGCCCATGAACCCGGTGATGATCATGAGCAGCAAGAGGATGACGCCGAGGATCCACAGCACCTCGCGTGGGTCCTTGTAGGAGCCGTAATACATGCCGCGGAACAAGTGGATGTAGGCGGCGAGGAAGAACATCGATGCGCCGGTCGAGTGCAGGTAGCGCAGCAGCCAGCCGTAATTGACGTCGCGCATGATCTGCTCGACGGAATCGAAGGCGAAGTCCGCGTGTGGCGTGTAGTGCATCGCCAGCACGACGCCGGTGACGATCTGCACGCCGAGCATGAAGGCGAGGATGCCGCCGAACGTCCACCAGTAATTCAGGTTGCGCGGCGTCGGATAAACGACGAAAGACGAGTAGACTAGTCCGCCGATGGGCAGCCGCCGCTCCATCCATCGCATGAACGCGCTTTGCGGCTGGTAGGTCGGATGTCCGCTCATGATCGAGGCCGTCAGCCGATCCGGATCTTCGTGTCGGAGAGAAATTCGTATGGCGGCAGCGCGAGGTTCAGCGGCGCGGGTCCCTGCCGGATGCGCCCGGACGTGTCGTAGACCGAGCCGTGGCAGGGGCAGAAATAGCCGTCATAGGAGCCCTGATGGGCGATCGGAATGCAGCCGAGGTGGGTGCAGATTCCAATCAGCACCTGCCACTGATCGTGACCGGGCTTGACGCGTGCCGAATCCGGTTGCGGGTCCGGCAGCTTCGCGACGTCGACGTTCTGCGCCTCCTCGATCTGCTTCTTGGTGCGGTGATTGACGTAGATCGGCTTGCTGCGCCAGAACACCTTGATCACCTGGCCGTCGGCGATCGGCGAAAGATCGACCTCGATCGGCGCGCCCGCCGCAATCGTCGACGCGTCGGGATTCATCTGCGCGATCAGCGGAACGAGCGTCGCGGCAGCCCCGATCCCGGCGATGGAGGCCGTCGCAATATAAAGAAAATCGCGACGTGTCGGCTCGGCCGAAGACATCGTCGTCACGTGTGCAGTCCTTTCTTATCCGTCCGTCCGCCCGCAGCCCGCTTGCGCCGGCTGCGTGAACTTCCTCCGCTTGCAGGCCACCGCGCTCCCTCCGTGGCCCGACACGCAGACGCCGCCTGGCGGCGGCGGGCGAACCGGCCGCTCTCCTCTCTGCAAGCAAGGGGCCAAGCGGCTTAATCCAGCGGCGTTTTATTGGCACCCTTGCCAAGGGAGCGCAAGTGGGCATGCGGGCCTGTGTCGCGATGACCAAACGTCGCACAAATCGTTTGCCCGTCATAAGTTTTGGCCGCGATCGTGGTCCGTTCTATGGCTGAAAACCTTCCCATACGTATTGCGCTCTATGAGCCCGACATTCCCCAGAACACGGGCACGATTCTTCGTCTCGCCGCCTGCCTGGGCGTCGAGGCGCACATCATCGAGCCGGCAGGCTTTCCGACCAGCGACCGTGCGTTCCGCCGCGCCGGCATGGATTACCTCGGTCAGGTCGAGATCGCCCGGCATGCCGATTGGGACGCGTTCGAGACTTGGCGTGCCGGCGCGGGCGCGCGGCTCATCGTCTTCACCACGCGCGCGCGCCGCTCCTATCTCGAGCACGCGTTTCGGCGCGGCGACGTCTTGCTGTTCGGCCGCGAAACATCGGGCGTGCCAGAAAAGGTGCACGCGGCGGCCGACGCGCGGCTCCTTATTCCGATGCGCGAGGGCTTGCGCTCGCTCAATGTCGCGATGACCGCCGCTATGGCCGTAGGCGAAGCAATTCGGCAAACGCAAGCGCAGGCAAGCGGCGAGAACTAACCGGGGCGCTACGGCGCCGTGCATGCTCTGCGATTATGCGAGGATCAAAAGCACGAAAGCGGGTGAGGGACATTCTCACGCCCCAAGGCGCTACCCCTCACCCGCATCGCTCGCTGGCGCTCCGTCCTAACCCACCGCCTGCCAGGTCCCCACGCAAGCGGGGGCGGACATCACACCCCCAACATCCCCCACGACGACAGGGTTTCCCGAAACAATGGCAAAAAAAAGCTTCCGCTGGAATTTTCCCCGGCCCAAACGATGGCAAAAAAAAGCTCGCGTGAGTCTTTCAGCGAACATTGGCGCGCAGCACGCTGGCGTGGCGATGGTGACGCGCTGACGAGCATGTCCTAAAGGGATGGCGGAGGCTTCATGAGCGAGAGCATGCTCGAATTCCGCAAGGCGCGCGCGCAAGCGTGGTTCGAAACGCTACGCGACGACATCTGCGCCGCATTGGAGGCGCTTGAAACCGCCTTGCCGGCGCGCGCGCCGCTCGCTGATCGCGCGGCAGGCCGATTCCTCCGTGCGCCGTGGACTCGCGCCGATCACGACGGTGAAGCAGCGAGTTCATCCGAAAGCGGCGATTCAAGCGCGGGAGCTGCTCACGCCAAGCCGGGCGGCGGCGGCGTTATGGCGAGTATGCAAGGGCGAGTGTTCGAGAAGGTCAGCGTCAACGTGTCCACCGTGTTCGGCGAGTTCGCGCCGGAATTCCGCAAAGACATTCCGGGGGCCGAAATCGACCCGCGCTTTTGGGCCTCCGGCATTTCCCTCATCGCCCATCCGCAGAATCCACACGTGCCGGCGGTCCACATGAACACGCGCTTCGTTGTGACCACCAAGGCCTGGTTCGGCGGCGGCACGGATTTGACCCCCGTGCTTGAGACGCGCCGCCGGCAAGACGATCCCGACACGATTGCCTTTCACGCCGCGATGAAACAGGCTTGCGATGCACATGCGCGCGTCGCCCCGTACGCGAAATACAAGCGCTGGTGCGACGAGTATTTCTATTTACCGCATCGCCGGGAGATGCGCGGGGTCGGCGGCATCTTTTATGATTACCTCGACAGCGCAGACTGGGAGGCGGACTTCGCCTTCACGCAGGAGGTGGGCCGCACATTCCTCGGCATTTATCCCGAGTTGGTGCGCAAGAACTTCACCAGCCCCTGGAGCGCGGCCGAGCGCGAGGAACAGCTCGTGCGCCGTGGCCGCTACGTAGAATTCAACCTCTTGTACGACCGCGGCACCGTCTTCGGGCTGCGCACCGGCGGCAATATCGAGGCGATCTTGTCCTCGCTGCCTCCAGTGGCGAAGTGGCCGTAGCCTACCCCCCCTTCACCGCGCGAACGCGTGAACGATCATCGCCGCCCCACCCGCGATCACGACCGCGTCGAGGATTGTGGTATGCACATGCAACGGAAGCCGCTCGATCAGCCGCTTGGCTAGGAAGGCGCCCGGAAACGCCACGGCGCCGATGAGTAGCGCGACCGCGACCACCTGCGCGTTCACGACGCCGGCGAGCCCGAAGGTCGCCAGCTTGGCGAGCCCGATACCGATGGAGATGACGGCGTCAGTCGCGACCACGGCGGCGCCTTCAAGCCCCGCGGCCATCAACAGCGAGAGCAGGATAACGCCGGCGCCGACGGTGCCGCCGGCGAGCGGTCCCCAGACGAAGCAGGCCGCTGCCAATCCGCGGCTCGAGAGCGCAAGCCCGCGCCGGCGCATCATCCGGCGCAGCGGCACGCTCGCCATAAGCATCGCCCCAATCACCAGCGCGGCGCCTTTGCCGGTGAGCATGGTATAACCCCAGGCGCCGAGCACGCAGGTCGGCACCGCCGCGATGAGCACCATCAAGGCGCGACGTCCATCGACAAAACTCCAAAACGCCGTCGCGCGACTGCTGTTTGTCAACAGCGCGGAGAGCGAAAGGATGGGCACCACCGGCTCGGCGCCCACGATCGGCACCAGTACCAGCGGCATCAGCGCGCCGGTGCCGTACCCGGCGACGCCGCCGACGAAAGACGCAACGAGCGCCATTGCCGCAATCAGCGCAAGCTGCAGCAGCGAGATTTCGGCAAAAGCCGAGGAGAGCGATTCAAGCATCACGCGACATTGCTCGCCGTCATCGCCGCGGGGGCATCACGCGACGCTTGCCTCGCGGGAACGGCTGCTAGATGAGCTTGTAAATCGGAATTGAGGATCAATCCGCGCTCGGAAGCCGCCGCATGGTGAATTCGATGCAATCGCCCGGAAGTTGGCGCCAGGATTCGATCTCGGTCATATAGGCGGCCTTCGGATAGCGGCGAAACATTTCACGCGCCTTTTCGCGCGCCTTCTCGCGCGGCAGTGCGAAAGTCTCGCGGCGGAAGACATCGCGGGGGCGCGCCTTGAGCGCTTCGGCCGAGCGGCGCGCGATGTCGGCAGGACGGCGGCTGTTACTCATGATACGCCTGTTCTCGGCAAATGTAGTGCGCAACGGGCTATGGAGCGAGTCGGCTGGCGCCGCTTCACCTCGTTGCGGCCGCCGCCGCGTCCGCAATGGCCACCACTTGCGCCGCATCCGCCGGAAATCCGGCCGCGATCCATGCCTCCTCGGCCGCGGCGAGCACCGCGCCCAGGCGTGGTCCTTTCGACACGCCACGCGCGATGAAGTCGGCCGCCTTGAGTGGGAACGCCGGCGCGCTCCAGCGCACGGGCAACATCGCGAGCCGATGCCAGGCCGGATCCGCCGCGCCTTGCGGCGCACGCGTCCAGGCGAGCAGCACGCGATCGGTGAAACGCTCCGGCTCGAGCCGATAGAGCAGGACCCGTCCCTCCCGCTCCTCCAACCCCGCTGAGATTTGCCACCAACCCTCGGCCATCGACGCCAAGCGCTCGTACTCCGCCTTGGTGAGCCGCAGCCGCTCGCGCAGGCGTGCTTGAGCGTCTCCATGCGCACCCGCTCGCGGGACAATTGCTCGAGGCCGACGCGCGCCTCGATACAGGCCGCGAGCCCTTCAGGGTCGGGAGCGCCCTCGCCGTAGGCGGCGTGGAAGCGGAAGAATCGCAGGATGCGGAGATAGTCCTCGGCGATGCGCCTTCCCGCGTCGCCGATGAAGCGTACGCGCCGGTCCTCGATGTCGGCGAGCCCGCCCACGTAGTCGTGGATGGTCCCTTCGCGGGAGAGCGACAACGCGTTCATGGTGAAATCGCGGCGCTCGGCGTCGCGTTTCCAATCGCGTCCGAAAGCCACTTTGGCGTGACGGCCGAACGTCTCCACATCCTCGCGCAAGGTGGTGACTTCGAACGGCCGCCCGGCGGCAACGACCGTCACAGTGCCGTGCTCGATGCCGGTAGGCACCGCCTTGAAGCCTGCCGCCTCGACCCGGCGGATCACCTCGCTCGGCAGCGCGGTGGTGGCGACGTCAGTATCGCCGTGCGGCTCGCCGAGCAGCGCGTTGCGCACTGCGCCGCCGACGACGCGAGCCTCCTCGCCTTCACCGTCAAGCGCGGCGAGGATGTCGCGCAGTGGCGCCTCACCCAGCCAAGCGGCATCCAGCCGGCGCTTTGCTTGCGTCACTTCGTCCTGCCCGGCACGAAGCGGCCGTCCTCCGTGTGGGCCGGAACATAGGTCGAGCCCGGGGGCGAGCCGCCCCACTGGGCCAATACGATGAAGCTGCCGATCATGAGCACGAGCGCCACCATCACGAGCCAGGCGAGGCGCGGCAGGCTCCAGGAGTCGGGATGCAGCACGCCCGCCTGCGTCGCCCATAAGAAAACGGCGTAGACGAGGAATGGCGTCAGAAACAGCGCGACCTCGGTGAGGACGGGGCGGATCATCGCTCTGCTGTCCCGGGCGAAAGTTCAAACCCGATCCATTCGGCGAAATTCAATTTAGTCGGCATAAATGCGCTCGTACAAATTGCGCAAGATGCCCGCCGTGACGCCCCAAATATAGCGCTCGCCGAAGGGAATGGCGTAATACCTCCGGGTCACGCCCTTCCAATCGCGGCTGTGCAGCGCGTGATTTTGTGCGTCCATCAGGAAAGCGAGCGGCACCTCGAAGGCCTCGGCGACTTCCGCCGTGGACAACACCAGCTTGTAGTCGGGACGAACGCGCGCGACCGTAGGCAGGATGCGATAGCCCGAAAAGGTGAGATAGAGGTCGAGATAGCCGATCGGCTCGATCACCGCGCGGGCAAGCCCGATCTCCTCCGCCGCCTCGCGCAACGCGGCATCGGCCGGCGTGCGGTCATGCGGGTCGATTTTCCCGCCGGGAAACGCGATCTGCCCCGGATGGCTCGGCAGCTCGGTCCGCAGCGTGAGTAACACTGTGGGCTCGCTGCGGTCGACCACCGGGACGAGCACCGCTGCCGGCCGCGTCGCCTTCACCCCGGCGCGCTCCCATGCCGCCGGGTCGAGATCGAGATCACCGCGCTTGGCCTGCGCTTGCGGGTCGTTGAGCGCGGCCGGCACGCCCAGGGTGAGCCGCGCGCGAGCGCGACGAAAGAAGTCCTCGCTCATTGCGCCGCTCGGCAGCGCCACGTCCGTCATCGCAAATCCCGCAAGCTTGCGGCCGGCGCCATAGCGAAGAACTCTCCCCCCGAGACAACGCCGAACATGCGCTCACCTCCGAGCGCGCGCTCCTCACCGAACTCGACGAGATCGTAGAACAGCGCGCGCGTGACCTTCGCCCAGAGATTGCGGCGGACGTGGAGATAAGGCTTGAGCCCCCCCGTTTCCGGTTCGGGCTCGAAGCGCAACGCGTGATCGCGCCCGCACGCCACCCAATCGTCCACATTGGTGCGAAAATGCAGCACCTGGCCTTGTGCACTCTTCTCCGGTTTGAGCTCGACAGCGAGGAACGGCGCGTCTTCGACGACGAGGCCGCATTTCTCGACCGGCGTGACCAGGAAGTATCTGTCGTCCTCCCGCTTGAGGACCGAAGCGAAGAGCTTCACCAGCGCTGGCCGCCCGATCGGAGTTTTGAGGTAAAACCAGGTGCCGTCGGAGGCGATGCGCATGTCGAGATCGCCGCAAAACGGCGGATTCCACAGGTGCACCGGCGGCGGTCCCTTGCGTGAGGCTTCGCGCGCCATGCCGGCGATGGCATCGAGCCCTGCGTGTTCCGTCTTCTGCGCCATGCTTGCGATCTGTGCCCGGACTAATGGCGGATCAAGTCTAACATGTCGCCGCTGCCGGAGAATCCGAGCGGACGGCCATCGCAGGTCCAGCTCCGCGCCGCCCGCGAGGACGGTCAAATGTCGATGTGAAAGCCCACCACGGAGAGTCCCTCGCGGGGAATCTTGAAGAAATCGGGGGCACGGCTCGCGATGCGCGCGAGGAAGGCGAAGATCGCGAACGGTATCGCCGCCATCGCCGAGTTCTTCGCACGGCGGCCAACGATTTCGTGCGCGATGTAATAATGCACGTCAGCGAGATCGATCTCGAGGCCGAGCGTCTTGCAATTCCTGAGCGTTGCGGGAATGTCCGGCGTCTGCATGAAGCCGAGGCGCCCCTGGATGCGATAGATCCCGTGGCCGAGGCGCTCGATCGAATACCGCTCCGCCACGGGCACCCGTGGCCGCCGGTCGGCGAGGAAGGTCATCAGGATCAGCCTCTCGTGCAGGACGCTGTTCTGTCTGACGTGGTGCAGCAGGACCGGCGAGACGCCGGGCGCGATCTTGGTCAGCCATACCGCCACGCCCGGGACGCGCGCGACCACCATTTCGTCGATGTTCTCGACGAACTGCTCGAGCGGCATCGACATCTCCTGCAGGCGGTGGCGCACGAGCGAGGAGCCCTGGCGCCAGCAGAGCATTAATCCCACCGTCGCCCCGCCGACGGTGATCGGAAACCAGCCGCCGTCGACGATCTTCAGGGAGTTGGAGGCGAGAAAGGTCGCGTCGACCGCGCCAAAGACCATGATGATGAAGATCGCGAGCGCGGGCGGCCATCTCCAGCGCTCGATTGCCACGCGATAGAGCAGGATCGTCGTGATCAACATGGTGCCGGACACGGCGATACCGTAGGCGCCGGCCAGATGCTGGGATGTCTTGAACAGAACGACGACCAGCAAGGTGCCGATCATCAGCAGCCAATTGGCGGTGGGCACATAGATTTGTCCGGCCTCCTCGGACGATGTCGGCACGATCCACATGCGCGGGCAAAGCCCGAGCTGCATCGCCTGGCGAGTGAGGGAGAAGACGCCCGAGATGAGCGCCTGTGACGCAATGATGGTCGCCAGCGCCGCGAGCCCCACCAGCGGCATCAGCGCCCAACCCGGGGCCAGTTTGTAGAACGGGCTGTCGAATGCCGTAGGATCGGCAAGCACGAGCGCGCCTTGGCCGAAATAGTTGAGCAGCAGTGCCGGGAGCACCAGAGCGAACCAAGCGCGGCGGATGGCGGTCGGGCCGACATGGCCCATGTCGGCGTAGAGCGCTTCCGCCCCGGTGAGCGCAAGAAACACACCGCCGATGACCGTGAAGGCTGCGACCGGATTCGCTAGTACGAAACGCGCCGCCTCGCCCGGGCTCACCGCTTCGAGAATGGCCGGCGCGATGTAGATATTGGCGGCGCCGAGTAGCCCGATGGCGAGGAACCACACGACCATGATCGGGCCGAACAGTCGCCCGATATTTGCCGTTCCGCGCCGCTGCAGCATGAACAGCGCGACGAGAACGCCAATCGTAAGCGGGAGGACGAACGGCTCAAGGGCGGGCGTGACCAGCTTGAGGCCCTCCATCGCCGAAAGCACGGAAATCGCCGGCGTGATCACACCGTCGCCGTAAAGCAGCGCCGCGCCCGTAATACCGAGCAGGACGAGGATCGGAATTCCTCCACCGTTCGCGATTCGCCCGTGGGCCACCAACGACAGCAGGGCCAGAATTCCCCCTTCGCCTTCGTTGTCGGCGCGCAGGACGAGGACGACATATTTGAGCGACACCATCGCTATCAATGCCCAGAAGATCAGCGAGACGATGCCAAGCACGTCGGAAGCGGTCGGCAACGCGTGGCCGGTGGCGGCGAGCGTGACGGATAATGTGTAGAGCGGGCTCGTGCCGATATCGCCGAACACGATCCCGACCGCGGTGAGCGCGAGAAAAGAGGCGCTGGCCTTGTGCAGTTCCCCCCCTTCCTTGTGCAGTTCGCCCCCGTGGGGAGTGGATCGTTGCGAGGCGGTGCGCTTGCCGATCACGGCCCCATCTCCTCGCCCAAAGCCGAAACGCCGTCAGGGCGGCGACGCCTCACGATGAGTTGAGTGCACCCGCGCCGTTCGTCTGCCATTGTGCGCCTGGAACTTGTGTGGTGACCGGCTGTTTCCTCTGGGTCGTAATCGCGGGCGAACTTATCCCCTGCTCGGCGAAGGCGGGGTTGGACCGAAAAGCCTAAGGAGTTCAAGCGCTCACGACCTCTCTCGAGCGGCCGGGGTTCTGGGGCGATCGAGGCAGACCTGCGCCGAGGCGGGATCGCACCCAGTGAAAAATAGCGTAATCTCCAACAGTTGTGAGGATTCGAGGCGACCGCCGCCGCGCGCCTGCGTCGATGGGCGCATGGCCTGAATGTTGCACGTTTTTTGGTCAAGTCCGATGTGCCTGGCGACACAATCCGAGCCATAGCCGGCTCGAGCAATGAATCGAGGAGAAGGAGCTGATCTCATGGCCGCAGCCACCGATGGGCTGGAAAAGCTCGAAGACATGATCGTGCGCCAAGCGGAAGCGACCGGCGCCCAGGTCGCCGCCGCGAAAGCCGCGATCGGGAATGTGATCTTCGGGCAGGAAGCGGTGGTGGAGCAGGCGCTCATCACCGTGCTCTGCGGCGGGCACGCGTTGTTGATCGGGCTTCCCGGCCTCGCCAAGACCAAGCTGATCGAGACCATGGGCATCGTGCTCGGGCTCGACGCGCGCCGCATCCAGTTCACGCCTGACCTCATGCCGTCCGATATTCTCGGCAGCGAAGTGCTGGACGAGAGCCCCGGCGGCAAGCGCAGCTTCCGCTTTATCCCCGGCCCGATCTTCGGGCAGCTGCTGATGGCCGACGAAATCAACCGCGCGAGCCCGCGCACGCAGTCCGCGCTGCTGCAGGCGATGCAGGAGCACCACGTCACGGTCGCCGGCAATCGTCACGACGTTCCGCGCCCGTTCCACGTGCTCGCGACCCAGAACCCGATCGAGCAGGAGGGCACGTACCCGCTTCCGGAGGCGCAGCTCGACCGCTTCCTCATGCAGATCGACGTTTACTACCCGGACCACGAGGCCGAGCGCAAAATCGTGTTCGACACCACCGGCACCGAGGAGAGCAAGCCCAAGCCGACCATGACCGCCGACGAGCTACTGGCGGCGCAACGCCTGGTGCGCCGGCTGCCGGTCGGGGAGTCCGTGGTGGACGCGATCCTCAACCTGGTGCGCTCGGCCCGACCCGGGCCCGAGAGCGGTGAGATCGGCAAACTGATCTCCTGGGGTCCAAGCCCTCGCGCGAGCCAGGCGCTGATGCTGGTGGCGCGCGCCCGCGCGCTGATCGACGGGCGGCTCTCGCCGTCGATCGACGACGTCGTTGCCATGGCCGAGCCGATCCTCAAGCACCGCATGGCGCTCACCTTTGCCGCCCGCGCCGACGGCGAGAGCATGGAAGGCGTCATCGGTAAGCTCAAGGCTCGCATCGGATAATCGGATGGCAGCGGCAAAGCAGCGCGCGGACAAGCACGAGATCAGGGCAACGCAGCGCGCGAGCGGCGAGGCCCGCTCGCTCGCGCAAACCATGCCGCGCCTGATCCTCGAGGCGCGCCGCATCGCTGCCACCGTCATCCATGGACTGCATGGCCGCAGGCGCGCGGGTCCCGGGGAAAATTTCTGGCAGTATCGCCGCTTCCTGTCGGGCGAACCAGCGCGCCGCGTCGATTGGCGCCGCTCCGCTCGCGACGAGCACCTCTATGTGCGCGAGCGGGAATGGGAGGCGGCGCATACGGTGTGGCTGTGGCCGGATCGCTCCCCTTCCATGCAGTTTCGCTCGCAACTCGCCGAAGACTCGAAGCTCGACCGCTGTCTCGTCGTCGCCTTCGCGCTTGCCGAGATCCTGGTCCAGGCCGGCGAGCGCGTCGGCATACCCGGCCTGATGCGGCCGACCGGCAGCCGTAACGTGTTGGACAAGATGGCGAATGCGATCGTGCACGATGTCGCCGAACGGCCGAGCCTTCCGCCGCTGTTTGCGCCCTCTTCGCTCGCCGAGATCGTCGTGGTCTCGGATTTCTGGAGCCCGATCGCGCAGGTGCGCGCCACGCTGGCCCAGCTCTCGGCGACCGGCGCGCACGGGCATACCGTGCAGATCGTCGATCCGGCGGAAGAGACCTTTCCCTATTCCGGGCGCGTCGAGTTCATCGAGCCGGAGGGAGCAGGATCGATCACCGCCGGCCGCGCCGAAGCCTGGAAGAGCGAATATGAGACGCGCGTGGCACGTCATCGCGCGGAAATCCGCGCCGAAACCGACAAGCTCGGCTGGAGCTTCACCATCCATCGCACCAACCGGCCGGCGACCGAATTGTTGCTCGCGCTGCACGCGCGTCTAGGCGCACCGCCTCCCGGCGCGGCGATCAGTGGACGGCTGAGCGTCGCGGGACAAATCGGGAGGCACGCATGATGGCGGGGCTTCCCCTCGGCTTCGCCCAGCCGCTCGTTTTGCTCGCGCTGCTGAGCCTGCCCGTTCTGTGGTGGCTGCTGCGGCTCATTCCGCCGCAGCCGCGCCGCATCGCATTCCCACCGACGCGGCTCCTGTTCGACATCGCGCCGAGGGAGGAGACGCCGCAGCGTACACCGTGGTGGCTCACGCTGCTGCGCCTGACGCTCGCCGCGCTGGTGATCATCGCCGCCGCCGGGCCGTTGTGGAATCCGCCGGTTGCGGGCTCGACCAGCAAGGGGCCGCTCGCGCTGTTGATCGACGACGGCTTCCCGGCAGCGGGCACCTGGGATATGCGCATGCGCAGCGCCGAGGATCTCATCGCGCGGGCGGAAACGGATCATCGCGGCGTTGCGCTGATCCCGCTCTCCGAAGCCGCACGCGACGTCTCGTTCGAGCCGGCGGCGGCGGCGCGCGTGCGTCTCAAGCAGATCAAGCCGAAGCCATACGCGGTCGAGCGCGCTGATGCGCTGCCGGCGCTCGGGCGTTTTCTCGCTTCCACGCCCGAGGTCGAGCTCGTTTGGCTTAGCGACGGCGTCGATCTCGGCGGCGGCAACGATTTCGTCGCGGCGCTCGGACGACTGATCGAGCAACGGCCGATCACAGTGGTCGAGGGCGGCCTCCCGACCGCGCACGCGCTCTCCGGCCCGGACAACGCGGCGGGCGCGCTGACCGTGAAGGTCTTGCGCGCCAGCAACGGCGGCGCGGAAACCGGCACCGTGCGCGCGCTCGATCTCAAGGGCCTGCCGCTCGGCGATACCTCGTTCAGCTTCAAGGACGGCAAGCGCGAGAGCGAGGCCGAGCTCACGCTGCCGGTCGAGATCCGCAACGACATCGCGCGGCTGGAAATCGCGGGCGAACGCTCGGCCGGCGCGGTGGCGCTGCTCGACAAGCGCTGGCGCCGGCGCTCCGTCGGCGTGGTCACCGGCTCGACCGTCGATACCGCCCAGCCGCTGCTCGCCTCGACCTATTATCTCAATCGCGCACTCGGCCCATTCGCCGACGTGCGGCTCGCCGAGCGAGGCTCGCCGGCGCAGGCGGTGAGCCAATTCCTCGAGCAACGACTCCCGATGTTGATCCTCGCCGACGTGGGCAACGTCTCGGAAGCGCGCGATCAGCTCACGCGCTGGCTCGAAGACGGCGGCGTGCTGGTGCGCTTCGCCGGTCCGCGGCTTGCCGCCGCCGACGATGACCTCGTCCCGGTGAGGCTCAGACGCGGCGGTCGCATTCTCGGCGGCAGCCTGTCTTGGGAACAGCCGCAGCAGCTCAGCGCATTCGCACGCGAAAGCCCCTTCTTCGGCATGACGGTGCCGACCGACGTCAGTGTCAGCCGACAAGTGTTGGCGGAGCCTGATGCGACGCTGACCGAGCGGACCTGGGCGACGCTCGCCGACGGCACTCCGTTGGTGACGGCCCAGCGCCGCGGCAAGGGCCTGATCGTCTTGTTTCATGTCACCGCCGATACGCGCTGGTCAGACCTGCCGCTATCGGGCACATTCGTCGAGATGCTCAAGCGACTCGTCTCCCTCGCCGGCACGGTAACGCCGAGCGATGCCACGACACCCAATGCCCGCGCCGATCGCGAGGTGTTGGCACCGACGCGCATTCTCGACGGCTTTGGCGCATTCGCTCCGCCGCCCGCGAGCGCGCGTGCGGTGCCGGCGACGTTTAGCGGCCGCGCGACGTCCGATCATCCGCCGGGCTTTTATGGACCGGCGGAGGGATTGCTGGCGGTCAACGCGCTCGTACCCAATGACCGGCTCGCGCCCCTCGACACCTCCGCGCTCAACGCGCGTCGAGAGGGTTACCGAACGATCGAACCGCAGGATCTGCGCGGGCCCATCCTGATCGCTGCGCTCGCGCTGCTCGCGCTCGACGCGCTCGTCGTGTTCCTGCTCGCCGGCGGGATCCGCCAACTCGTGCGCCGCCGGCGGCCGGCGGTAACCATGCTGGCAATGGCCATCCTCGCCGGCACGCTGCTCGCACCGCCGCACGCCTTCGCGCAAAACCAAGCGCCCGCGCGCACGGCGAGCTCCGACGAGCAGGCGTTGAAATCGACGCTCGAGACCCGCCTCGCCTATGTCATCACCGGCGATGCCGAGGTCGACCGCATCAGCAAGGCCGGGCTGCAGGGCCTCACCTTGTTCCTGGCCCAACGCACGGCGCTCGAGGCGGGCGAGCCGATCGGACTCGATCCCGCGCGCGACGAGCTTGCGTTCTATCCGCTGATCTATTGGCCGATCGTGCCGAGCGCGCCAAAGCCCTCGCGGGAGGCGCTCGAGCACATCGACGCCTACATGAAACAGGGCGGCACGGTGCTGTTCGACACACGCGACGCGCTCGAGGCTCCGCCTGGTCCCGGCGGCGACAGCCAGGGCCCGGGCATGCAGGCGCTGCGCTCGATCCTCTCCTCGCTCGATATCCCCGAGCTCGAGCCGGTGCGGCGCGATCACGTGCTCACGAAGACGTTCTACCTGTTGAAGGACTTTCCCGGCCGCTTCAGCTCCGGGCAGTTGTGGGTAGAGGCGCTTGCCTCCAGCGAGGACGAGGAGCCTGCGAGCCGTCCGGCGCGCGCCGGCGACGGCGTATCGTCGATCATCATCACCTCGAACGATTTTGCCGGCGCCTGGGCGATGCGCCAGGACGGGCAAGCCATGCTGCCGCTCGTTTCCGCCGAGCCGCGCCAGCGCGAATTCGCCTTCCGCGCCGGCGTCAACATCGTGATGTACACGCTCACCGGCAACTACAAGGCCGACCAGGTCCACGTTCCGGCACTGCTGGAGCGGCTGGGACAATGATATCGTCCCCGCGAAAGCGGGGACCCATGACCACCGCCTCTGGAATACGGGTCCCCGCTTGCGCGGGGACGACGGAGAAGGGAAGTTGAAACGTTGAACCTCGGCATCTCCTTTTCGCCTCTCGTACCCGCGTACATGGTGTGGACCGCGGTCGCGGTTGCGTTCGCACTCTCGCTCCTGTTGGTCTTCGCCCGCACCCGGGCGGCGTTGGTCCGCGCCATCGCGCTGGCGCTGTTCGTGCTCGCGCTCGCCAATCCGTCCATTACCCGCGAAGACCGCGAGCCGCTCAGCTCGGTCGCCGCGGTCGTCATCGACAAGAGCCCGAGCCAGGAGTTCGGCGATCGCCTGCAACAGACGCAGGCGGCGCGCGCCGCGCTTGCCGAGCGGCTCGGCCACATACCCGGCTTGGAAGTGCGCTTCGTCGAGGCCGGACAAGCGGATGGGGAGACCGACGGCACGCGATTGTTCACGGCGCTCTCCTCGGCGCTGTCCGACGTGCCGCAGGAGCGCGTGGCCGGCGCGATCTTGATTACCGACGGGCGCGTGCACGACGTGCCGGGCGAGGTCGCGGCGCTCGGCTTTACCGCGCCCGTGCACGGCCTGATCACCGGCCACAAGAACGAGCGCGACCGGCGCGTCGTGCTGGTGACCGCCCCGCGCTTCGGCATTGTCGGGCAGACGCAGACCATCACGTTCCGGGTCGAGGATCAGGGCGCGCCGAGAGGCCCGGCGCAGGTGGCGGTGCGGCGCGACGGCGAGCTCATCGAGAGCCGCAACGTGCGCGTGGGCGCCGCCGTCAACGTCGCCGTGCCGATCCCGCACGCCGGGCCGAATATCGTGGAGATCGAAGCCTCGCCGCTCGAAGGAGAGCTCACCGCCGTCAACAATCGCGCGGTCGTCTCCATCGACGGCGTGCGCGACAAGCTGCGCGTCCTGCTCGTGTCCGGCGAGCCGCATGCCGGCGAGCGCACGTGGCGCAATCTGCTCAAGTCCGACGCCAGCGTCGATCTCGTGCATTTCACCATTCTGCGCCCACCGGAGAAGCAGGACGGCACCCCGATCAACGAATTGTCGCTCATCGCCTTCCCCACGCGCGAGCTGTTCCAGCAGAAGATCAACGAGTTTCAGCTCATCATCTTCGATCGCTACGCGCGGCAGGGCGTGCTGCCGGTCATCTATTTCGACAACATCGCGCGCTATGTGCGCCAGGGCGGCGCGGTGCTGGTCGCCGCCGGGCCCGATTACGCGAGCCCCACCAGCATCTGGCGCACGCCGCTCGACGTGATCCTGCCCGCCGAGCCCAACGGCCGCACGACTGACGGCGCGTTTCATGCCCGGCTCACCGAGCTCGGCAAGCGCCATCCGGTGACGCGCGGGCTCGAAGGCGCCGAGCAAGACCCGCCGCACTGGAGCCGCTGGTTCCGCCTCGTCGACAGCCGTGCCGCCAAAGGCACCACCGTGATGCAAGGCCCGGAGAACAAGCCGTTGCTGCTCTTGTCGCGCGAAGGCGAAGGCCGCGTCGCGCTGCTCCTGTCCGACCACATCTGGTTGTGGGCGCGCGGCTACGAGGGCGGCGGCCCCCACCTCGACCTGCTGCGGCGCCTCTCGCATTGGCTCATGAAGCAACCGGATCTCGAGGAGGAAGCGTTGCGGTTGCTCGTGCGCGGGCGCGATCTCACGGTGCAGCGGCAGACCATGTCGGACGGCGTGAGCGACGTCACGCTGACGAGCCCGTCGGGCAAGACGCGCACGGTGACGCTCTCGGCGGCCGAGCCGGGGGTGTGGCGCGCGACCATCGAGGCCAACGAGCTCGGGCTGTGGCGCGCCAGCGACGGCACGCTCACTGCGCTCGCCAATGTGGGTCCTGCCAATCCGCGCGAATTCACCGAGGTCACGTCGACCACCGAGGTGCTCGCGCCGCTTGCGAACGCAACCGGCGGCGGCGTGGTGCGCCTCGAGGCCGCAAGCGGCGTTCATCTGCCGCGCATCGTCGGCGTGCGCTCGAGCGACACCTACCACGGCGAGGATTGGCTGGGATTGCGCACGCGTGAGGCGAGCGTGGTGCGTGGCATCGGCGTGTTGCCGGTCTTCGCCGGATTGATCGGGCTCCTCCTCCTCGTCGGCGCGCTCGCCGCGACCTGGATGCGCGAAGGCCGTTGAGGCCCGCGCCCTGAAGCGCGCGAGATCGTAGCCCGCGTTGAACGAAGCGAAACGGGGGAACGGTCTGCCCGCATGCCTGTCATTCCGGGGCGCGCCGAAGGCGCGAGCCCGGAATCCATACCCACCGTCCGTGGTTATGGATTCCGGCCCTCGCCGCTGTCGCGGCTCGGCCGGAATGACGAACTGAAAGAGCTTTGTGAGGCGCCTTGCGTCCCATAACGCGGGACGCTCGCCTCTCGGCGCTCCACCGTGGCGATTTTGGGCCGGGCGCCGCGCTTCTCCCTCACCGGAATTGCGTCCGGATCGGTTCTAGCGAGCTCCTCGCACCCGGGTCGTAGTGCCCGGAAGGCGGGGTGCCGAACCTCCCGGGGCGAGCGGTTACCAGCCGCGCGCCGCGGGACGCCACTCCTCGCTCCGCCTTCAGGAAGGTGCTCTAGAAGACACCCCTCAGGAGCAAGGATGGGAGTGCATGTAACTCGGCTTCAATACGTCGTCAATAGAAAAATGCGACTTGTGCAGAACAATTTTTATGTAGTCATAACGAGGCGCATATAGTAGTGGACCTGCGACGGACTGCTACTACTAGGGGGTCGCGCGGCGGCGGCCCGATACCCGCTGCCACTTGATGCGGAATCCGGAATGATTGCTTCGGTAGGGTGAGATTCTCAATCAACTGCGCTCCGATCTCGCCACGCACTATCTCGGTGAGGCCAACCTTTCGATCTCTCAGATAGCGTGGCTCGTCGGTTATCAAGGCGTCAGCGCATTCTCGCACGGCTGCAAACGGTGGACCGGGATGACTCCGAAAAAGATGCGCGACAAATTGCTGGCAAGTCAGTAGCGGAGCTACGCCAGCCACAAATCTCGTGTTTGCGTGTGAAGAAAAAAGCCGTCGCCCACCGCCCGCAGATCCCATTCCCGGAGCAAATTCACTCGGGTGCGCTGTTCATCTAATCGACACAACATCGCGAAAGGTGAATACTCCCCCAAACAGAAAAGCATTCGGTACAGGGGAAGCTGTGGACGTCCGAGCGGATCCGACGCGAGCGCCTCCGGGCGACAGCGAAGCCGGCGTCATCGCTGCGAGCGTCTATGCCGGCGGACGCCGCATCAAAGATGTGGCCATCGAGGAAGCGGGCGATTGGTCGAAGCGGCCAGGGCACGTCGTGTGGATCGGACTGTGGGAGCCGAGCGCGGATCTCTTGCAGCGCGTGCAGGCGCAATTCGCCCTGCATGATCTGGCGATCGAGGATGCTGGCAAGGCCCATCAACATCCCAAGATCGAGCAGTACGGCGAGGCGCTGTTCGTCGTCGCCAGGACGACGCAATTGGTCGAGGGGCGCATCGCTTTCGGCGAGACGCATCTATTCGTCGGGCGCGGCTACGTGGTGTCGGTCCGCCACGGCGCTTCGACCTCGTACGCGATCGTGCGCCAGCGCTGCGAGTCCTGCCCCGCCGTCCTCTCCCAGGGCGAGGACTACATCCTCTATGCGATCCTCGACTTCATCGTCGACAACTACATGCCGGTGCTGGAAACGCTCCACGCGGAAGTAGAAGCAATCGAGGACAGCGTCTTTTCCGACGCCGCCGCGCAGGCCGACGTGGAGCGGCTCTACATGATCCGCCGCGACCTCCTGCGCATTCGTAACGCCGTCGTGCCTCTAGTCGAGGTGTGCCGCCGGCTCGAGCACGCCGAGGCCATGCCGATCGCGCCTGCGATGCAGCCGCTGTTTCGGGACGTCACCGATCATGTGCTGCGCGTGCAGGAAGAGATCGACTCGCTGCGCGAAGTCTTGGCATTCGCCTTCGAGGCGAGCCTGATGCGCGGCCAGGCGCAGCAGACGGCGATCACCCGAAGGCTCGCGGCCTGGGCCGCCATCCTCGCGGTGCCGACCGCGATCGCCGGCATCTACGGCATGAACTTCGAGTTCATGCCGGAGCTCAAATGGAGCTACGGCTATTATCTCGTCATCGGCGTGATCATCGCCATCTGCGGCACACTGTATTGGCGGTTTCGCCGCAACGGCTGGCTCTGAGCCGTGCTCTTGGCAACAATTGGCAGCGGCTTCGGGACCAGTCAGTACAAGAAAATCACATCCGCGGCCACGATCAACTGATCCTTCCTGGTGCCGAGGTTATAAGCCGGCGCATTATAGGAATGCTCGTATCTCAGCTCGGGCCGGAACAGGCCGGTGTTTTCGCCCCAGACATTGAACCAATGCCCCCACCCGATCGAGTGTGTGCTGTAGCTCGTCTGGGTACCGGTGCGCTGCCCTCTGACATCATCGAAGTATTCGTTCCGCAGCGTGAGGTAATCGGTCTTTGAAATCTTGAAATTCTGAAAATTGACGATCGCCCATGCCGGCGCGAAGCAGGTGATCTGCCCGATCGGGCAGGAGGCTCCGCTGGTATTCGGCTCGATCGGCAGCGGCCCGAAGACGCTCGGCACGTCGCGCTGGTAAGTGTAGTAAAATTCGGTCTGCATGTTCCAAGTGTCATTGAACTTGTGGCTCCAGGTGTTCACGAACATCTGGATGTTGTCGTAAGCGTATTTGCCGTTATTGATGGAATTGACGCACGGATAGATGGAATCGTTGTTGTCCTTCGAGGTCCAGCGAACGCAGGCCATCGGCGTGAACTTGGCGTCGGTTTCCCAAGGCGCGACGTCATTGCCAGCATGCGCGCCGAATTGGATCAGCCACTGGTCGTTGAGCTTGACCGTGTTCACGATCCCCATTTGGGTGAAGGGATCGAAGATATAGAGCAACGAGTGGGTGTAGAGATAATTTCCGGGCGCCATTTGCGTCTCGATATCGGGAACGGACAGGTATCGGCCAATCCTGACGTTCATTCCCTCGGCAATTTGCGGAAAGTAAAGTTCGCCGTAGAAGGTCGGGACGTCATAGCCGTACGTGCGAGTTTTCGCCAGCAATTGATCGCTGAAAATCCCCTTCATAATCGTGTAGCGGTAGTCGAGGCCATAGACATTGGTGACATTGAAGCCCCAGTCGACATGATCCTTCTGCGCGGTATCGGGCAAACGCTCGATGCGGAAAACGAACTGATCGAGCTCGACCCGGTTGGGATGGATCGGAT
>WNFR01000612.1_pt1 | contig 42437 bp, 28 predicted proteins | sample 5400221 | NCBI WGS metagenome assembly WNFR01 (sample SAMN13153357, study PRJNA577476) | soil metagenome | isolation source: 40 cm soil under Madrone tree | place: USA:California | collected 2016-06-14 | reverse complement strand
GCAACACGGGCATGGGATTGGCGCTGGTGGCAGCGGTTCGCGGTTACAAGTGCGTCTTCACGACTACTGATAAACAATCCAAGGAAAAGGTCGATCTCCTGAAAGCGCTCGGCGCCGAAGTCATCGTCTGTCCGACCGCCGTTGAGCCGGAAGATCCGCGCAGCTACTATTCCGTGGCGAAAAAACTCGCGCGCGAAATTCCCAATTCTTATTATCCGAATCAATACGACAATCCCATGAATCCCGAAGCGCACTATCGCACCACGGGGCCGGAGATTTGGGAGGACAGCGAAGGCAAGATTACGCACTTCGTTTGCGGCGTGGGCACCGGCGGCACCATCAGCGGCGTGGGCAAATTCCTGAAGGAAAAAAACCCCAAGGTAAGAATTGTCGGCGTCGATCCCTACGGCTCGCTGTACTACGATTTCGTCAAAACCGGGCAAACCATCAAAGCAAAAACGTATGTTGTGGAAGGCATCGGCGAGGATTTTTTTCCCACGACCATGAATCTGAAAATCCTCGACGACATCATTCAGGTCAACGACGAAGAATGTTTCGTCGTCGCGCGGCGCCTGGCAAAAATGGAAGGCCTCTTCACCGGCGGCTCCGGCGGCGGTTGCATTTCCGGCACGTTGCGCCTTGCCAAGGATCTCGGGCCAAGAGATTTTGTGGTCGCCCTGCTTCCGGACACCGGCACACGCTACCTCAGCAAAGTTTATAACGATTTGTGGATGCACGAGCGCGGCTACGTGGACGCGGCTACCGCCATCACCGCAGGGCAAGTAGTCAACGCCAAACGCGCGACCGGCAAAGTTCGTGAACTGGTGATTGCGCGCCCTCACCAGACCGTTTTTCATGCTTTGAAGACCATGCAGGAACAGGACATATCGCAGATTCCGGTTTTCGAGGAAAACATTCCCATCGGCACGATCTACGAAGATCAAATCCTGAATCTTGCGCTGCAGGGCAAGGATCTGCGCAAGCTCGTGGTTCGTGAAATGATGAGCAAGCCTTTGCCGCAGGTGCCCAGGACTGCGCCCGTCGAGCGCATTACCCAGATCCTCAGCCATGAGAATCCCGCGGTCTTTGTCGAGATGGGCGATTCGCGCTTCGAGATCCTCACCAAGTACGACCTCATGAGCACCGTCGCCAGCCTCATGGAACAGAAACGGTAAGGGGCAGGAGGACTTTATGCCAATGGGTCCAGGCCCAATCGCATTTGTTGCGTTTGTGGGCGTGAAATTTGTCGGCTACACGGCTGCAGCAAAGCTGCTGCAGCGAACCTATAAGGCCCCGCACGTAAATGTTTTGAAAGTAGGTTCTGCGCGCACAGCACTAGGCATCGCCGCAGGATTGGCTTACGGAGCCGTGTGGATGTTCGCGACGCGAAATGTAGTTGGGGCCGGTCCTTCTATGGTTTGGTATTTCCTCGGTTTGGCGCCCATCCGCATGTGCGAATGGTCTTTGATTCTGTGGCTATTTTTTGACAAGAAAGACCCGGACTGGACGCGCATTTTAATTTTTGCTGGCCTTGGAAGTCTGTGGTCTTATGCATTAGACGCCATAGGCATGGGGACCACTCTCGTGATTCCCGGCGGAATGTGGGTTTGCTGACGTCTGGTACATCTAAATCCTTGGGCGCTGCGGAATGAAAATTCACGATTTCAATGAGCGGCTGAAAGACTCGATTCTCGTCGCCGATGGCGCGATGGGTTCGATGTTGCACGAAGCCGTGGGCATGCAGCGGTGCTTCGACGAATTGAACACTACGGAGCCGGAAGCGGTATTTCGCGTGCACCAGGCCTACATCGAAGCGGGGGCGCACATCATCGAAACTAATACGTTTGGTGCGAACCGCTTCAAACTCGCGCCGCTCGGACTCGCCGAAGAAGTGCAGCGCCTCAACAGCCGAGGCGTGAAAATTGCCCGCGAAGCGCGTGAATCGGCTTCGCGCGAAGTCCTGATTGCCGGCTCCATCGGGCCGCTGGGACTCGGTGTACAGTCGCGTCATCCCGCTCCCGAAGAAATCCAGGATATTTTTCACGAACAGGCGCTGGCACTCGAAGAACGCGGCGTGGATTTCTACATTCTCGAAACGTTTTCCTACATCGAAGAATTGCTCATCGCCATTGAAGCGATTCGTTCGTTTTCCGGCTTGCCTATCGTTGCGCAACTTACCTACTCGGAAGAAGGCACTACCTACGGCGACGTCCGCCCCACCAATGCGGCGATGCAGTTGAAAAACAAAAACGTTCAGGTGATTGGCGCGAATTGTACGCTTGGCCCGCAGGCGCTTCTGCCGATTTTGCAGGAACTTGCGGCTGTCGATGGCGTTCGCGTCAGCGCAATGCCCAATGCCGGATTTCCCAAGCGCGAAGGCGATCGCATCGTTTATCCGAAATCCTCTCCGGAATATTTTGCGCTCTTCGCGCGCGAAGCCGCTGCGCACGGCGTGCGCATTCTCGGTGGTTGTTGCGGAACAACGCCAGAGCATATTCGGGCCATTGCTGAGGCGGTGAAATTACTGCGTCCAGCAAAAACACATCCCGCGGCACCCGCGGTCCAGGCAGTCGCGAAACCCGTGCCCGTTGCCGAGCGCGATCCGGAAAGTAAATTCTGGAGGAATCTTCAGGCAAAGAAATTCACCGTCTGCGTGGAAATCGATCCGCCAAAAGGCCTTTCGCTCGAGCGCATCTACGAGCAGGTCGACAGGGTTATGGCCTCCAAAAAAGTGGATGCCATCGACATTAATAGCGGAGCCATGGCCCGAGTCGGCATGGACGCCCTGATAGTTGCCGGCGCACTCGAAGCCCGTGGCGTCGAAACCGTTCCTCATCTCACCACACGCGACCAGAACATCATCGGCTTGCAAGCTGCGCTTCTCGGCGCGTGGACCGTCGGCGGCGTTCGCAACGTTCTTGCCATCACCGGCGATCCGCCGTCGGTCGGCGATTATCCGGAAACCAGCGGGGTCTACGAAGTCGATTCCGTCGGCCTGGTCAAAGTTCTGCATCGCTTGAATCAGGGGACCGACTGGGCGGGAAAAACCCTTGGTGGCGCAACGAATTTTACGATTGGCGTCGCGGTGAATCCTGTCGCCGACGATCTTGAGAATGAAATAGAACGCTTCCAGGCCAAGGTCGAAGCCGGCGCGCATTTCGCCATGACCCAACCGCTCTTCGACCCCCAGCACTGGCACGATTTCTTGAAAGAACTTGGCGGCAAGCCCCCCATCCCCATCTTAATCGGCATCTGGCCGCTGAATAGTTACAAGCAAGCGCTGCGCCTGAACAACGAAGTGCCCGGCATCGTGATCCCTGAACCCTTGCTGAAATCGATGGAAGCCGCCGGGACTGCCGCGCGCGAGCGCGGCTTCGAAGTTGCTCGCAATATGTTGGCCTGGGCCCGCACGGAACTCGCGGGGGCGTACTTGATTCCGCCGTTCAAGCGCTACGAAGAAATTCTGGAGATTTTGTAACGGCGGAAACTTCTTTCGGCCGATGAGTCTGTCGTTTGCTATCAGCGGAAATCAACCACGATTCTTATTCTGCCGCAGGCACTGCGCTGGTGTGGTCGTGAATGATTTTCCATCCGTCCGGAAAGCGCTGCCACACCAGCGAAAATACTCCTCCGGTGTCGCCGGTCACATAGTCTTCCTGTCGCTTCAAATGCCACTTTCCCAGCACCAGGGCTGCATCCGGGCCCAGAAACCGAAACTCCAATTCCGAAAAATCCAGCTGCCCCATCGCAGCTTTGTCGGGATAATTCTTCTTATAGCGCGCCCGGACGCCATCCCAACTGCGTGCCACTCCGCTACTCCCGGAAAACGTCAGCTCTGGCGAATGCCAATATCCCACCAAGAATGCCTCCACGTCCCCACGGTTCCACGCGGTTTGCTGCGCGTTGAGAACGGAACTGATCGCCTCCCGCTCGGGCTTATGCTCATCAGTGGGCTTGGCAAACACTCGATTCTGCAGCAGCGGAAATACCCCCAGTGCCAGCGCCCCTAGCAACGCCCAATAGTGATTCGCTCTCATCCGCGCTCTCCTTGTAAATCCTTGTATACAGGGAGGATAGGCGAGGGGCACCTTGCAAGCAAGCCTTCTCGCTCCGCTCACCTTGTAAGCCAAATGATTACGGCGCGTTACATCTGATAGTTCTAGTCTACTGGTACTTTGGATCTATTGGACTATACTTTCCTTGGCGCGATACTTCCTTTAGAGGTTGAGGAATGTTTAGCGCCATGCTACTTGCAATCTCGATCGTGGCCCTATCGCAGTTCGCCCTGTATTATTGGCGGGCGGTGCTGGCAGGAGTCGCAGCCCAGCCGGTTTCTGACCGCGTGCTAGTTGCGGCCCAAGTAGAGAACGGGCGGCTTGCGGCGAAACATTTCCAAACTCTTGCTGGCCTGCATGATTTGACTCCCGATCTCCAGCCAAATCGCAACCGAATGGGCTTAGTGCGAGTCTATTTCCGGCTTATTGAAGGTCTTGACGCGATCTTTGGCAAGAAGATCCCCGCATTCGCCCTGTGGAGCGAGCGCGAACGATCCATCTGCGCCCGTTACGCTGCGGTGCTGGTCGACCGCCGCCTGCAAGCCAATCTAGACCTGGTGGCTTCTCTGCGATCCTGCTAGTCAATTCGCGGCATACCCTCCGAAGCTGCACATAGGCATTACCGGGAACCCTCAGGTTTGCAGCTAAACCAGCGATGACGGAAAATCGTAGCATTATCGGTGCGGTTGAACATTCAGGCGTGATCCCTACTCTTCCGACCGGCTGGCTGCGAGGGACGCAAAAAAACCGTGGAGGAGCAATGCTCTTCCACGGTTTTTCCGACGGAGTTTCAAACATGCACTAAAAGCTATACCGCGCGTAGAATTTGATAGAGCGCCCACCGACGCTTGTGAGGTTCGTATCAAGGAAAGAAGAAGAGGCGATATTTCCACTCACACTAGGCACTCCGTCTTCGCCGCCCCCTAGATTTGGGTGATTAAAGGGGTTAAATGCCTCAAGCCGGAGGAGGAACGACTGCCGCTCGCGGATTTTGAAGTCACGCTGAACAGACATGGCCCAATCCTCGCGGCCAGGATTGTACAAAGTGTTTCTGCCTACGTTGCCATTCTTGCCCAATACGACGAGGTAGTGAAAATCATTGGCTGTGGCGGTGAAGTTTCTACTAACCGGATCAAATCCGAACGAGGAATTGAAATCCACGAAGCTGGTGCCGTCGAAACTGAAGCCCACACCAGTATTGCACTTACCAATCGGATTAAGGCAAGTAACGCTGTAATTGATGGGAACTTTCGGATTTCCTAATGAGGGGCGATCGTTAAAGCTTGAGAGGTCTCCGTTCACGTCAAACCTCTCGAGATGTATGGTTTCTGGCGCACCGCTCTCAAATGATGCAGTCCCAGAGACTTGCCAGCCGTTGGTTACATACCTCAGCGCTTGCAGGGCTCGCGAATCTCCATGCAAATGCGGGATATCGTACACCCACGTCAGTGCCAGTCTTTGTCTCCGGTCGAAGGCCGAAGGTCCACGGTCGCCCCGGAAGGAGAATTGGTCTTGCGCCCTGGTGCTACCACCGGAGGTCACGAAAACCTCTGATCCATTGTCGATCGATTTGGAAAAGGTATAAGCACCTCGGAAAAGCAGCCCCTTCCTGAAGTTGTGCTCTGCCTTGGCTTGCAGAGCGTGATAGATCGAGTCCCCATTGTTGGTCCTCGCGAAGATACTGCCACGATTCGGGTTGAGGCGGACACTGTCCACTCCGGGATTTAACTCGTGGTTCAGGTAGAGGTGCTCGCCACGGGTGCCTACATAGGCGATCGTGGCCATCCAGCTTCCCGGAAGGGAGCGCTCAATATTCGCATTCCACTGAAGCGTCTCCGGATTAACAAGATCGGAGGCAACCGTGCTGATGGAGTCAAATGGCGAGAGCGTCGGGGTAATCGAGGAGATCACAGCTGAGAAATTCGACTGGCCTCGAGGATTGGCGGTGGTAACAGGGGCAATAACCGTACCCCCCGTCACGTTCGGAGTGGAGGCAGCATTATTCGCAAGAATATTCCCGAATGGTAGGTCATAAAAAGTGCCGAACCCGGCGCGGAACACCGTTTTGTCTTGACCCAACAGTCTGTGCCAGAAGCGCGGAGTGTAAGCAACGCCAAGTCGCGGACCGAAATTGTCGCGATCTACCTGTACTTGAACAACTTTCGTTAAGGGATCAGTCAACGCTGTCTTCACATCGACGGCCGGGAAGGGCAGCGCTTTGAAAGGGTCGCTTTGGAACTCGTAGCGAAGTCCATAGATCACAGTTAGGTTGGGACGAAGCTTCCACGCATCCTGCAGGTAAAATGCTTGCTGTGTCTGGGCGTAGCTGATCTGCGAGACACCAAATTGCTTTGTTGCGGATCCTCCTTTGCCGCTGAAGTCATCGAGGTAATTCGCCAGGGCCGTACACGTTGTCAATTGAATGGCAGAGCAATCACCGCCTGCGTTGTAGATTACGGCTCCTCGTGAATCAAAGGGCACGCCGTCGGTGATGCCCAGATGGGTGATATCTGCGCCCATCTTTAGGTTGTGGTGCCCGATGGTGAGGGACAGGGCGTCCTGGTATTGAAACACGGAGTGATTGCGGTCTTGTGGGAAACCGGTGATGATTCCTCCGAAGTCGACATTATCCAATCCCCCGACCTCGAGGTCGGGCAAATCGGCAAACGGGTTCTTGAGTGTCGCTGCGGTGGGATCGAATCCGAAGTCTAGGGTCTGCCCTGTAAAACGCAGCTCATTGACAGTCCGGCTATTAATTACGTGAGTCCAGAAGACGCCGATGCTTCGCGAGGGTCCGGATTGTTCTGTGTCTGCTCCAGGAAGTGCCGTTGGATTTGCGAAGAGGTCTGGTGTCAAAGAGTTGTGCGATGCAAGCCATCGGCCAGAAAGCGTGTCTTTATCCGAGGCCACATAGTCCCCTCGAACTACGTATTCGTAAGAATTGGAGATTTGGCTCGCTGAGCGGCTAAACGTTCCGACGTCTACGGTGCAAGGAGCCGGGCATCCGGGACGCGTTCCGATGGCGATACTCTTTGTCTTGCTAGCGGCGACTGCACCACCCAGAGAATTGAGCAGGATCTGAACATTTTGGTTAGACCCCAGGGACTGCAGCGTTGAAACACCAGCCGCAGTAGGGATGATAAATTGGCTACCCTGCTCGGCCCCCCGCAGCCTGTCCCATTGCGATGATCCAAAAATGAACAACTTCTGCTTGAGGAGCGGACCGCCCAGCCGAAATCCGGGAATATTCTCGACGAATGGCGCGACGGTGGTGGCGCCATTGCGGGCTAACTCCGGTGTAATCGCGTTGAATGTTCCGCCGTCGTAGCGCCAAAACGCGGCCCCATGCCATTGGTTTGTCCCACTGGCGTAAATGACATTGGTGAGCGATGCTCCGCCTCTGCCAAATTCGGCAGAATAGGAATTCGTCTGAACTACGACTTCGCTTATCGCTTCCACGTTTACAGGCTGAATCGCTTGCCCGGCGATGCCGTTGTCGTTGTTGTCAAAGCCGTCGATGAGAAAATTGTTCGCCCGCGGGCGTAGGCCGTCGACGGAAAAGGAAGCGCCATTGGTAAAATCGTCCCTTTGGCTGACCCGCACTGCGCCTGGTTCAGTCAACACCAGGGAGATAGGATTAAGGCTGTTAATCGGCAATTGCTGAATCTCAGTTTTCGATATGTCCGAACTCAATTCGGCCGTTTCGGTCTGTAGCGTGGACCCCGTCGATTCCACAGTGACGGTCTGTGTTGCTGCGCTGACCTCAAGCCGCACATCCAGTGATTTCTCGACTGATGCTCCGACTTCGACATGGTCCATCACCACCGCAGCGAAACCATTTGCGGAGACCTTTACCTCATAGATGCCTGGCAGGATTGCGCTAATGCGATATTCGCCAAATCCCCCAGTTGTCGTGCTTCTAGTTTCGCCGCCCAAAGTGTCTCGGGCCGTGACTGTGGCTCCGGGGACACCGGCCCCGCTCGGGTCCGTCACTGTTCCCGTAATAGTTCCTTTGCTCGTCTGCGCATACAGAGTTGCAGAATGAAGGACTATAAATCCGATTGCGATTAAGACAAAAGCCCCGCGAATCAAAATCCGCATAACAGCCCCTCCTCAGATTGATCTCAAAAGTCAAGGCTCACCTCAGGGTTTTTTGCGCTCGCTGCGGTGAGCTTCGAAATGACAGTTTTCTTGCGCTAGTCTCTGCAACGTTTAGACCAATCTGCAGTTTAGGACCTTGCGTCGAGGCCCCTAGTTAACTTCTTTGTTTACATGTGGGGATGGGAGGCGAATAGAAACAGGGATATTGTTTTTATCTAAATAAACTACAGTTATCTAAGTATGCGTAGTTTTATGATGATTCACTACTAGAAGCTGTACTTCATAGGGAGCATCCGCGAATAAATGATGTAAGCGGGCTGCGGAATCTTCGATGTGAATGTGCCGCCAGAACCTTTTCCGATTGTCAATTTGCCGTTCGCTGCTGCATTTGCTCTGCGGTCGCCTTCAGTATGCCCAGCGGAAAAGGACGCCGCCCGTGGTGTACCCCGCCCCCACGGTGACGATTAGCACCAGGTCGCCCTTGTGCAAGCGGCCCTGTTCCACGGCATCGCGCAGCCCCAGGGGAATCGTTCCTGCCGTAGTATTGCCATACCTGTCGATGTTCACCATCACTTTGGAGTCGCCGATGCCCAGGCGCTCCTGCGTAGCGCGGATGATGCGCAGGTTGGCTTGGTGGGGCACCAGCAGTTTCAGGTCGTCCTTAGTAAAGCCGTTCTTTTCAAGCAGACAGGCCGCCATTTCAGACATTCGCCGCACGGCGTACTTAAACACCTGCGACCCCTCCTGGTGGACATAGTGCATACGCTTCTCGACGGTTTCCTGGCTGGAGGGATGAAGCGACCCGCCTCCTGGCATGTACAGGAATGCTCCCCCGGAACCATCCACGTCATGCTGGAAATCGATGATCCCCTCGCCGGGTCCCGCGGCCTCGAGCAGCGCGGCGCCCGCGCCGTCGCCAAAGAGCACGCAGGTGGAACGATCCTTATAGTCCAGAACGGACGTCATTGTATCGCTGCCGATTACTAGAACTTTCTTGTGCGTGCCCGTGCCAACGAACTGCGCGCCCACGGTGAGCGCGTAAGCGAATCCGGAGCACGCTGCGGACAAATCGAACCCCCACGCCTTCTTCGCACCGATACGTTCCTGCACCAGGCAGGCCGTGGCCGGGAAAAACATGTCGGGGGTAACACTGGCGAGCACGATCAGGTCGATCTCCGCCGGATCCGTCCTGGTTTGCAGCAGCACGGCCTTTGCGGCTTCTGTGGCCATGTGCGAGGTGGCCATGCCATTCTCCACGATGTGGCGTTCGCGGATGCCGGTGCGCGTGCGGATCCATTCGTCATTTGTCTCGACGATTTTCTCCAGGTCGACGTTGGTCATCACCTTCGGTGGAACGTAGGCGGCTACACCCGTGATTTTTGCCGCGATGGGGTGGGACATGGGGCTCCTTGCAAATTGCTAACCTGAAGCAGAGATTCTGAATTTTATGCGATAGCGCCGTAGGGTTACAAGGCACGGCTTGCTTGTTCTCAATACCGCAGCAGGTAGCTCACTTTGACGAAGAACAGGCGGGTCGTCGAATTGTTGGGCGCGCCCTGCACATTCACAGCGGGCGGAACGCCGCGCAGCGTGAGGTCGGTGTAACCGTTGTTGTAGCCAAGATACACGGCCGTGCCAGGATGCAGAAGATAGGTCAAGAGCACATCGGTCGTAAATTGCTTCGTGGGCGCGAAAGGCCCGCCGGGGTCATCAAAGCCGCCGAGGCTTCTTTGCACATCGAAAAGCTGCGCGTTGGCGATTGTCGCGTTGTAATCGAGAATCAGCCGCAGAGACAGTTCTTTTGTGAACTGATAATTCAGTTTCGCGCGATTCAGGTAATTGTTGAAAACACTTTGCCCGGCTGAGGACGGCGGTGTCAGGGAGCCCGCGCGCGTTCCCAATCGGTAGTAGATGAGCGTCTCATCAAACCGCAAGCGCGCGGAAGGCCGCAGTGTCAGACCGAAATTCACGCGGTTTGCGTTTGCCAGGAATGGCAGAAGGCCGGGAGCTGGAAAGAAATTTTCTCCGGTACCCTGCGTGTACCGGGCGGAGATGGAGATCCATTTATACGGTTGCGTGGCGGCGAGGATGGATGTGCTGTGTTTTCGGAAACCGATGCCTTCGAAGAGCTCGTATGCCTCACCGCGGTTGATGCTAAGGGTGCTCTGTTTTGTGAGGTCAACCTGAAAACCAAGTCCCACTCCCCAATCCTGCAGGACGCCAGCGTGGTTCCAGTCCACCGTCTCGCTGACTACCGGTCCAACATCGATGATCTTGCTTTTGTCCGGCCGCCAGAAATATCCGCCGAACACGTTGTTCTGCCGAATGTCGATGCGATTGACGAAGCCCAACTCAGCGCAAAAATTTGGCGAGAAGTCGTTGTAGTTGGTGGAGAAGGTAAAATGCCGGCCACCGTACGATGCATCAGCCCATAAAGCATTGCCCTGTTGCGATCCGGCTCCCCGCGTTAAATCCGGAAAGGAAAGACAATCGAAACCGGTGACGGCGTTCTGCCGCGTCCAAGTGTGAACGGCCTGCGCGTCAACCACCCAGTTTTTTGAAAACTTTAGGCGCGCATCGAGCGAGGCTACGCGATTGCTGGTGTCTGCGAAATCGTGACTCGAAAAAAAAGCGCCGATGTAGGATTGATTGCCGAATTCGCGCGTCACCCGCAGCACTCCATCCGCCGCCCGCGTATTGTAAGGACCGCTGCTGAACGCCATTCCTGGCTGGCGATCGTCGATGATCAGCGCGCCCAACGTCCATTTGCCGAGCTTACCGGTCATGCGGCTGCCGAACTGCGGGTTGGCAATTTGACGGGAGAAAAAGAGATTGATCGGGGTCATGAAAAAACCGGCGTTCTCAATGAAGAACGGCCGCTTCTCGGGGAAGAAGACAGCAAAACGCTGGTTGATAGTGACTTGCGGGTCGTCCGATTCCACCTGGCTGAAATCCGGGTTCAGCGTGGCGTCGAACGTCAAAGAATCCTTGGCCACAAATTTTGCATCGAGTCCCGCGCGATGCTCGAATTTATCCATAAAACCAGGAGGCGTGGCGGGATTTGGGGAAATCGCCGGGCCTGGCTGATTGAGGAAATGATCGCTGGCCAGCAGCCCGTAAGGAATGAGCTGAATATTCCGTCCGGGCGACACATGTTCCAGGCCACCAACCGGCGCGAATTGCTGCGTCAGTCCTTCGACACGCTGAGTGACATAAGGCCAGTAGTCGTACTCACTTTTTCCGAGAATCACCCGATAAAGGGCCAGTCCCCAGGTTTGCTCCGGGACATTCGAGAATCGCAAACTCTTAAACGGAATCGAAAAGAAAACAATGTAGCCATCGTTTGTGATCCGGCCGGCGTTATCCCACAAGGTGTCGAAGCTGAAGTCATATCCTTGCCCCTCGGTGTAGATCGCATCGGTTTGTACCCCAAGCGGATTGGAATAGAAAAAATAGGCGCGGTGAAAATCGCGGAAGGTATCCAGAAGCAGGCCAACGCCGTCGTCCTGGTCGGTAGCTTCGCGTTTCGAAAGGTGTGCTCGAACCGCGCCGGCTTCCTCATGGCAAACAAAGACGACATAAAGATTCTTGTTGTCGTAAGAGAGATAAGCGATGGTGGACTCCGACGCCGGCGTCCCATCGCCGGGAATGTTCTGGCGGAAATCGGAGACCGTCAATTCGGCTTCGCGCGGACGATTTTCGAGGAAGTCTTCCAGTTTGGGCGCGCCGTGCACGCGGGGGATTTTTGAAAGCGGAATCTTGGCCGCATCCGGGGGCGGCGCCGTGACCTGCGCGGAAACCCGCGTCGCGGCGGCGAAAACTAACAGAATCTCAAGGATAGAAATCCGGATGCGAGGGCCCATCTAAGATGTCTTTATATAGCTTCTACTGTTCCATTGCGCAAGTACAAAGTGGTACAGGTATTGTTTCGTTGAGTACGGCAGCGAAATAGAGTAGCAAGCGTGCCGGCACGGCGCTAGGACACCGCCGGAAGAATTTCATAGCGCCACGAAAGTGCGGCCGTTTTCCTGAGCATGGCCGCAACCGAACAGTACTTGTCTTCGCTGAGCTGGATAGCGTGCTTCACGGCCGCGTCGTCGAGTTGGCCGCGGAGACGATAGAGCATTTCCAACTTAATCCAGACGGTCGGCGGTTCCGTGGCCCGTTCGCCAGAACAAATTACTTCCAGCGCTTCGAGCTTCTGCCGCTTCTTCTCCAGGATAGTGACCACGTCGGTGGCGGTACAGGCACCCAGCGCAAGAAGTACAAGCTCCATCGGGCCGGGCGCTTTGTTCGATGCCCGGTCGGAGTCGATCGTAATCGCGTGCCCGGACGGGCTCGTGGCCACGAATTTTTCTTCTCCAATCCATCTCACGGATGCAGTCTGCATGCGGCCCCCTGGGGAAAGAATAGCAGGACGTGGAGCTTGAAACGAGCCACTCAGGATGCCGCTGGCGTTCGAATCGTTTTTCAGTTTGAATTGCGGGGCTTGCCCGGTAGTCTCAATAGCGTTCGGGAGGGGAGCACAAATGCATATCTCAAGTTCAAAGACGCAGCGCTTGCTCGCGATGGCTGCGCTCGGGCTGGTAATGCTGCTTTGGGCATCGACAATGGGCGCCGGAGCGCGGCAAAGCGCAACGGCCGCAGAGGGGAAAGATCAACCGTTCGCGATCGAGTACTACTACAAAGCCAAGTGGGGCCACGCGGAAGAATTTCTGGCACTTTTCAAAAAGAACCACTACCCGGTTCTGAAAAAGGAGATCGAACTGGGCCGCATGCTGAAGGTGAGCATGACCGTTCCCCGTTATCACACGACCGAAGACGGACGATGGGACTATCGCGTCACCATCGTCTTCAAGAACGCCGCGACCGCCAACGACAATTTTGACAGCTCCGCTCTGATCAAGCAGCTCTATCCCGATCAGCAAGCCTACAAAAAAGAAGAACAACGCCGCTTCGAAATCCTGGAAGCGCACTGGGACTTGCCGATCAAGGACATGGACCTCGATGCACGATGACCACTTCTTCTGAAGGAGAGGGGTGGTCAGCTTCCCCGCACCGGGCCGGTGGTCGCGGCAACTTCGATGATCGGGTTGGGCAGCGCGCGCATGGAGCGGACGAAGAGTTCCACGATGGCTCCGTCAAACTGCGCATTCGCGCAGCGCTCCAGCTCGGCGAGCGCGTCCGTCGCAGTGCGAGCCTTCTTATAAGTACGATCGCTGGTGATGGTATCGTAGGCGTCGGCGACTGCAATGATGCGGGCCCCCAGCGGGATTTTTTCTCCCGTCAATGCTTCTGGATAACCCGAGCCGTCGAAGAATTCGTGGTGGTGCAAGACCATTTCGCGGATGCGCGCAAGCGGCGTCAGCGGATCGAGGATCTTGGCGCCAAACTTCACGTGTGACTTCATCGTCTCCCACTCTTCGGGATTGAGCGGGCCGTTCTTGTTCAGAATACTTTCCGGAATACCAACCTTGCCGATGTCGTGGAGCACCGCGCCCAGACGAATCTCTTCCACTTCGGAATCTTCCAGTCCCATGGCTTCCGCGATCAAGGCGGCATACGCGGAGACTTTCTGTGAGTGGCCTTGCGTGTAGTGATCCTTGGCGTCAATCGCAAACGCCAGCGATGTAACGGTATCGAGGACCGCTTGCGGCAATTGCTGGGGGCCCTGCGGCGCGAGCGTCGCAGGTTTGTCGGCGGTGTTCGGCTCCGTGGCCGCCAGCGACTCGGTGAATTGCCGCAAGCGCTGGTAGATCTCTTCAAAGGCCTCGGGCCCTGTTGAGAAAAGCCGTTTGAGCGTCACGCCCAGATAGGCTTCCAAGACGTCGCGCTTCCATTTTTTCGCTTCATTGGGATCGAAGTGGTCGGCGGTGGAAACGGCATTGCCGCCCTGATGCTTCGAAAGATACATGGAAGCGTCGGCCACTTGGATGAGCTCTTGCGGCGAAGAACCGTGGAGCGGATAACAGGCGATGCCAAAACTGGCGCTGATATTCTTCTCGCGCAGCAGCGGATCGGCAGATACCCAGCCGCGAAGCTTGCTCGCCAGTTGGCGCGCATGCTCCATATTGGTTTCGGGCATCAGCATGACAAACTCGTCTCCTCCGTAGCGGGCTACCACATCGGAGCGCCGGCAATTAGTCTCCAGAATCTGTCCCACGCGCTGCAAAACGAGGTCGCCTTCAAGGTGCCCGTAGAAATCGTTTACAAATTTGAAGCGGTCGAGGTCCATGAGCACCAGTGCAAAGGCGCGGCCGGCCCGGGTAGAACGCTTCCATTCCGCGGATAACGCTTCCATGAAAAACCGATGCGTCTTGACGCCGGTGAGCCCGTCGGTGATGGCCTGCTCTTGTGCTTTCTGGAAGGAAAGCGCGTTGTGCAGCGCGCCGGCGATAAGGTCGGCCAGGGTGCGCAGAAGGAGAACTTCCTCCTCGGAGAAGTCCACGGGTACAGAGGACTCGATGTACAGAATGCCGTGGAGCTGTTCGGCGTAAAAAACCGGCAAGGCGATGGCGGCCACGGAGTCCGGCAATAGAGGCTTCAACGCAACGTCGGCCGGAGAAGCGGAGCGGTAAGCCGCCATGTGGCCATTGCGCGCCACGTGGCCAATCAAGCCCGCGCCAAGAGATATACGCTGCCCCAGTGTTCCACGGCGCTCCCCCGCTTCTGCTTGAATCACCACTTCGCGCGTCGCGTAGTCCAGCACGCCGATGCCGATGTGATCGTAGGTCAGGCCGGCTTCGAGTTGTTCGGTGATCTTGGCGAGCATCTCGTCCGGATTGAGCGTGGCGATGGCGTTCCGCGAAATTGTATTGAGCAGCGAAAGGTGCCGCGCTTTGGTGCGTTCTTCATTGAAAAGGCGGGCATTTTCAATAGCGATACTCGCTTCGCTGGCAAGTACGCGCAGCAGTTCCAGGTGGCCTTCGTCGAACACGCGCTCGTGGTCGGAGTAGACGGCCATAGCGCCGATGGCGTGATCGTAAGCCACCAAGGGGACGCCGCAGAAACACCCTTTAGTGCGCAGAGGCTCAACGCCGAGTTTTTTCAACTCACGCACGTAATTGTCGCGGATGAGCACCGGTTGCCGCGTGCGAATGATGAATTCGGTGACATGGTTCCCGGCAGGACGTGCGCGCTTCGGCAGCCGCGCACCATCGACGACCTCGATATCGAATTGAATTTCGTCGCGCAGGGGGTCCAGCTCGGCGATATAGAAGTTTTCCACGTCGAAGAGACGCCGCAATTCCTCCCAAACTTTTCTGGTCAGATCCTCTTTGTTGAGAGTGGAGCTTAGTGCGCGGCCGATCTCGTTCAATACGTGAAGCTCTTCAGATCGCCGCGAAGTTTGCTGAATCAGGTAGCTGTTTTCGACGGCCATTCCAATTTGATGGCCGAGAGCGAGGAGTAGCCGCAACTCCGCCGGGGTGAAGCGCCGGCTGTCTGGCGTCCCGAGAAGCAGCACGCCAAAGGCTTGCTCTTTAGCCTGAAGGCTGATGGCCACCACGCTGCGCAATCCTTGCGCGAGCGCCAACTCGCGAAATCGGCGGATAGACTTTTCTTTTTCGAGCGCCGACAGGGAATCATCGCGAAGGTCGCGAAATCCGAGTAAGCCGCCGAGGCGCGCCACGAGGCTGACGAGAAAATCGTCCAGAGCTTCGTCCTGGGCGGCGCGGCAGAACTCATCACTCAGACCGACGGCAACGACAGAAGTCGGTCCCTGCGGATCACCGTGGTGCAAGAAAAGCGCTCCCGCGGGCAGCCGCACAACCCCCAGCACGCGGTCTAGGGCTTGCGATAACATGCGCTGAATTTCTCCGCCCACAAAGCTGGAGGTCGCCAGATTGAGATTGGAAAGCGCCAGCATGTTGCGTTCGATGCGGCGTTTTTCTTCCTCATAGAGCGCCATGACCATGAGCATGGCCACAAAAGCACACGGAGCCGCGGCGACCACATTCATGCCTGGGCCCTGGAGTTCTGGTGTGGCATTCAGGAGATGAAGAGCGATCCACAGAACTCCCCAAGAAGCGAAGGAAACCCCTAGCAGCCGGTCGGCCAGCGTTTCCTGCCGGCGGCTTTCCTGCCAGAACACCACTGCCACGCCGATGTACAACAAGGAAGCGGGAATGAGCGCGGAAACGGAAACCGCATTCGAGGCGTTGCCCGCCGCCCAGAGAAAGAAGACCACACCGGCAAACAGTCCAGGAATTGTCCACGGCTTCCGCTGGGAGTAAAGCTGGGCGCCCAGAAAAAAGAGCACTCCGGAGAGCGCGAACAGCCAATGATTCAGCGCACTTTGCAGCGGGCCTGCCGCCGAGTTGGGCGCTAGTGTCGGCCCCACATAATGAAGCGCGAAAACCGCCCACGCCGCTGTCCACAGCAGCAGATACGTCTGGCGCTTGATGCTGTGGATATAGGCGAAGAAGCCGGCCACCAGGGTGGTAGCGATCAGCAGCGCCAGCGATATGAAACTCTGATGCATCAGGAAAACATTCGATTCTCCGCGCGCATCGCGTGCGGCATCGTGCAAGTCACGAAGGCAGAAGAATCCCTCGCGCTCTGGAGCGTACCCGCAACTCTACCACCCGCACGGAGGACAGTCATGCGGCGACGCAGAAAAGTCGCGCCCGTACACAAAACAAAGTACTTGTGATTATGGATTATGAAATTTTCCAGAAGCAAGCGTACCAGCGTACTGGTAGCCAAAGAGACAGCATCTCCAAGGTAACCGATTCAATACAAAGGGGGATGAATAACTCCTCCCCAGTTTTTGATTCATCAAACGCGAGTGAATCGGCCGCTGACTTCCTTCCAATTCCACTCGGCGATACTCCGCCCCGATTGGTCGATCGGCGTTCACGGACCCGTACGGAGGCAATTATTTTTCCGGCTCGGTGATCTGCACATGATGGTGCTCCAATAAATCACCCGTCGCATGGTCCAACTGTGCTACGGCAATCTGAAAATTCACTTGTGCCTGAATGAGATTCAGTTCCGCTTGAGCGAGTTGAGTCTGGGCATCGAGAACGAAAAAGACCGGTTCGGCGCCCAATTCGTATTTTCTTTCATCGGCATGGAGGGTTTCTCGCCCGAGGTCCACGGCGATTTTAGCCGCCTCCATGGTGAGTTTGGCTTCTTCCAAAGAGTGCACGGCATTCGTAACTTCCAACGTGATGCTCTGCGCCGTGCGGCGTTCCTGGTACTGATCCTGGCGACGGCCGACCAAAGCATCAGCGAGATTCGCTTGCGCCGAGTGTCTCCTCACTGGCAGGTTCAGCGAGAGTGAGGCTCCGTAGGTCGGATAGGTGAACTGGAAGGTTTGGTTCAGACTGCCGCTCAATCCGATATCAAGCCCTGCCGGTGAATTATTGAGACCATTTCCGGAATAGAACCCAGAGAGTTCAAGGTCCGGCTTCAGATTATTATGTGCCAGGCGAATGCTCAGGTCATCGCTGGCGAGTTGCTGGCGAACGGTCTCAAACTCAGGACGATTAGCGAGAGCGCGAGACAGAGCAACGGCGATATCGGTGGCCGGCAAGTCTCCGAGAGGCGCTGGCTGGTCGGTTAGTTCCAGGTCGAGCGCGCGAACGTTGGGATCAAGGTCTGCGCCGATGTCGCGGCGAAATTGATCAGCCGCTTGTTTGAGGGAATATTCTGCTTGGATTAAACCAACCCGGCGGGAGGCTACTTGAGACTCGGAGCGGTAAATGTCCAGCGGAGGGAGAGCCCCCAGACTAAGGGCCTTTTTGTCGTGGTCGTAGCTCTTTTGGGCCTCGTCTAAGGACTTCTGCTGTACGGATAGATTTTCTCGTGCCAGAACAACACTCCAGTAATCCCCAATGATTCCGAGAATGATGTTGTTTACTTGGGTTGTGAAGTTGGCGCGCGCCTGCTTTAAGTTGCGCTGCGCGATGAGAATTGGGGCTCGATTCGGAAAGAGTCCGAAATTGCGAAGCAAGGGCTGGTTAACCGAGAACTGCACGGTGGTCTGGAGGGATGGATTCACGCTGTTGAAGGAACTGTTGCTAGAAACTTTGATGGCGTTAAACGATGTCTGAAAATTCGTACCGGTCAAGAAGGTTTGCTTGTACCCCAATTGCGTGGTTTGCGTTAGATTGTTCAGAATCAAAGCGCCCTGAAGCGTTGAGGTTGTCAGGGTTTTCCCCCGAGTATCCGCAAAGCTGGAAGTCGCCAGCGGATCGAAGGGCGCATGCGCGCGTCCAAGATTGTTTTGTGCAAAGTCGATCTGCGAATGGTCGAGCCGAATGTCCGTGTTATTCGAAAGAGCCAGGCGAATGCAGTCATCAAGAGTGAGAACCAGCTTACCGCCGGCCACGTGGTCTTGCAGCTCCTGCGGCGGCGGAAGCAGCGCTGCCGCTTTCTGCCGAGGACCACTTCTTAGAGCTGCTTCGAGTTGCGGCTTGTCCTGCGCGTTCGAAGAAGCGCTGCACACCAGGCTTACATTGATTACCGCCAAGAAGACACAGAGCATCCTCATCCATCACCCCCCGAGATTGTATGTCGAACAGACGGGCCTACTCGTAGCGAATCGCTTCCACTGGATCGAGCCGCGCAGCTTTGACCGCAGGATATATGCCGAATATCAGCCCGACCGAAATGGAAACCACGAACGCCAGAAGAATGGAGCTGATAGTCACAATGGTGGACCATCCGGCGAGCCACGCGATGAGCCGCGACATTGCAAACCCAAGGACGACTCCCAGAAGACCGCCGGCGAAAGAGATCAGGACGGCTTCGATGACGAATTGCCGGATGATGTCCCATCGTCTAGCGCCAACCGCGCGGCGCACACCGATTTCACGCGTTCGCTCGAGAATCGCCGCCAGCATGATATTCATGATTCCGATCCCGCCGACGAGAAGAGAAATGGCAGCGATGGCCACCATAACAGTGTTGAAGAGCTGCTCGGTGCGTTTTTGCTGCGCCAGCAACTCGGCTGGAACGATCACGTTGAAGTCCCCCGCGTTGTGATGCGAGGAGTTCAGGATGCCGCGCACCACTTCGGCGTCGGTCGTGCTCGTCTCAGGTGAGGCAAGATGCAGGTACAGACCGTCGATCTCATCCTTCAAAAAACTCTGGGAGTCTTCGAGACGATACAAGACCGCATTCAAGGGTGCGTAAACGAGACTGTTCATGTCCTCGGTGCGCACTCCGGAAACTTCCGTCTGTGGCGCCAGCTGTGGCGCGACAGTCCCGATTACGTGGCACCATTGCTCATTGAGCTTGATGTATTCGCCGATCGCCGCGGCCGCGCCGAAGAGACTGTCTTTCGCAGCGGCGCCGAGGACGCACACCGGCGCTGCGGCTTCATTTTCCGAGCCGTCGAAAAAGCGGCCCTCCGTGACGCGAAGATGGCTGATCTCCAGATAACTTGGCTCCACGCCGTATACGATCGGAGTATCCTGCTGCGGTTTGGGGAGAAACTTTCCGGGAGTAAACCGTTTGCGCGGCGTGCCATCCTTGATATCCGAAACATTCTTTCGAATGATCTGATAGTCGCTGAGCGTCAGACCTGGCGAGTTTTTCCGCACTTTTTGCAATTCCTGCCAATTGTGGGATTCCTTGGCTTCCACGATGAGGTTGCGAACGCCAAGCTGTTCGATGAAGGCCATGACTTTCTGCTGCGCTCCCGCTCCGATCGAGAGCATCGCTACCACCGCAGCCACGCCAAAAATCATGCCCAGCATGGTCAACAAGGACCGCAGCTTGTGGCTGGTAAGGTTTTCGAACCCGAAGATCAGATCAGGCAGCCATTGTTGCAGGGATCTTGGCTCGGCGATGGAGCGGGGCTTCATGGTTATGCGCCGGGCTTCACGTGGAACCTGGACCCAGGCTGGGAGTCGAGCTTCCACCGCCCTTGCTGTTGCCGCCGGTCTTTTTCTCCGGATTCACCAGAGCGACGACAGTACCAGGAGGCAGGCCGCTGAGGATCGCGCGGCCCTCGCTGACCGCGCGGACTTTGACTTCCTGCATTTCGAATCCGCGGTTGCGTTTGCAATACACTACTTTTTTGCCATCGTGCTCGAAGACTGCTCCTCCGGGAATCGAGACTACGCGCGAAAGATTGTCGCCAAGGATGCTTAGACGAACCGCGAAGCCGGGGCGCAGCCGCGCGTCCGTGTGGTCAAGCTCTACGGCCACATCGAACTTGTGCCTCGCGTTATCGTCCCAGAATTCGTGGCTCGTCGCCCCGCCAACGGTTTGCACTTTGCCCGAAAACGTTTCGCCGGGCAGCGCATCAATCTTGACTTCCACGGATTGACCGGCCTTCAGGTTGACGCGGTCGGTTTCTCCAATCTGCGCTGCCACCTCCAGGTGCGAGATGTCGATGACTTCCGCGATCGAGCTTCCCGGATTTACCTGATCGCCGACGTGATAGTCCGGAAGCGTCATCCCACCCATGAAAAATCCACCCGTGGATTCCCGGTTGCCGTGGATGACCACCAGACCATCAATGGGTGCAGTGATATGCATGTTCTTGATGTTTTGCTGCGCTTGCTCCATGGAGAGACGGGCCTTGTGCCGTTTCTCTTCGCTGATCGCCAGCGCTGCCTGGTTGGAAGCACTGTGGGATTGGATGTCCTGCTGAAGCTGCGTTTGGGCGCGCTTGGCCTCGTCGAGTGCCAGCAGGTTCTTCTGCGCGTCGATGGGGCTCACCAGTTCGTTCTTGCTGACTTCAAGCTCCGCGCGGCGCACCGCGTATTTTGCCTTCAGCAGGGCGGTCTGGTCCTCTGCCGCTTGCACGGCGGCATCCGCCTTGGCTTTGACGATTTCCTGCTCGGCTTGCAGCAAGTCGCTGCGATTCTGTCCAAGATTGTATTCCTGCTGGCTGGGGTCAAATTCGAGCACTACGTCACCGGTGCGAACCTGCGCGCCGGCGTGGGCCAGCGTGACGATTTGCAACGTGCCTCCGGCGATGGGCGGAGCGATGACGGTCCGTGATTGGGAAGTTTTCAAAGCTCCGGTGGTGAACACTTTGAGTTGAAGATCGACCTCTTTGACGGTCGCCGTTGGAATCTCAGAATCCGTCGCCAGCACGGTCGTCTGGCGGCACGCAAAGCAGCTTCCCCCCAGCGCCAGGGCTAGAAGAAATGCTTTTGGTTTTGAGCGCCGATTTGTCACAAAGATTCGCTATTCCGTCAGTGTCGGATCTTTCAGGGCCAGTTGCTGCCCCGGTTGCAATCCCTTGGCGATCAAAGCCTCTTCTCCACTGCGACGCAATACTTCCACGGCGGTCTCTTCAAACTTCGAGCCGCGCCGGACGAAGGCAACAGTTCTGCCTGCCTTCTGGAATAGGGCGGAACTGGGAATCACGATACCATCCGCGACGTGGTCCACTGCCACGCGGACAACCGCTCCCATTCCTGGTGCAAGCCGCGCATCACTGTTCGCCAAGGCAACCTCAACGGTGAAGTTCCTGGGAACGGGCCATCCGGCGTTGAAGTCCAGGCTGGCCGTCGGGCTGATCGTCTCGATGCGCCCCTCAAAGCTCCCGTCCGGCACGGCGTCGACGCGCACCATGCCGGTTTGCCCCAGTTTCAACTGCCCTCTCTCTGCTTCTTCAATACGAGCGGAAATCTTGAGCGTGGATGGGTCAGGAAGTTCCGCGATTGCCGCGCCCGGCCACGCGCGATCTCCCGGCTTGAAAGGAGTGGAGCCGCCTTGTGGTTGCCAGTGATTTTGCAAGGCCACAACCCCGTCGAGCGGCGCGCGCAACGCCAGCGAAGCCAGGCTGCGCTCGTCTTGCTGCACTTGAAACGCAGCTTGATCCTGTTTCTGTTTTTTGCTGGCAAGGTCCGCGCGCGCGGCAGAGCGGTCCGCATTCAGCTTCGCCTCGGTTTCCTTCACCTTTTGCTCGGCATCCGCGAGTTTCAGTTTGGCCTCCTCACCTTCAATCACGGAAACAATCTCTTGTTTGCTGGCGTCCAGCCGCGCCTTCTGCGCGGCAAACTTGGCCGCCATCACGTCCGTAAGATCCTGCTCTTCCTTCAAACGCGCCGCGGCGCGTGACTGCTGAATTTCCGCTTCCGCTGACTTGAGCGCAGACTGATCCTGCGCGAGTTTTTGCTTCACGGTCGTATTGTCGAATGCGACCAGAACGTCTCCCTTCTTGACCTTTGCCCCATTGGTCGCAAGATTCATGATTTGCAGATCGCCCGCTCCGTACGGCGCGGCGATGATCACGGATCGAAGCGCCTTTACCTCGCCTTTCACTTCCAGGTAGTCAACAAATTCTTTTCGTTTCACTTCGGCCGTGGAGAGTTTCGCCGCTGGACTTGCCAACCGAAGCGCGCCAAAGATAAGACCGAGAACCACTGCAACAGTGCCAGTCAGCGTCCTCTTTCCTGGTTTCCATTTTTTGTTCATTGCCGGCCCGTCCCTGATTGGTCCTCGATTGCAACACGCCGGATAATGTCTCCCTCGGAAAGCCCGGAGTTTACAATGACCTCGAGATCATTCCGCGGGCCCGTTTGCACCGTGCGCTTCTCGAATCCACCCGTCGTTTTCAGCCACACGTAGGAATGATTAGCTTCAATACCGATGCTCTGCCAGGGAACTACAAGGACGTTTTTCTGCGAACCGAGTTCGAGATCGAGGGCGGCGGAAAGATCGGGCAACAACCGCGCGTCCGTTCCCTGAACGGAAAATCTTGCGGTAAACGACCGCACGACTTCCGCAAACTGTCCCGGATGGCCAAGCGGAGATAGTTCTTCGAGCGTCACTGGGAGGGTCATGCCTCGATAAGCATCCAGATGCATCTGCGCCTGCTGGCCTAGATGCACTTTCAAGAGATCCACCTGATTCAACGCCACGCGGACTTCCATCTGTGATGGATCAACCACCTGCAGAAACGGTACGCCGGGCCGAACCTGGTCGCCCTGCTGGACAGTTCCCATGCGCCCGCCCAGCCAGATGGTGTTGTAGACCACAACTCCCTGCATCGGAGAATGAACCACCATTTTTGCAGCGTTTCCTTGTGCATAGCGCATCGCTTCCAGCGCGCGGTCGCGCTGAATTTCCTGAATGCGAATGGCTGCGACGGCTGCGGCACGCTTCAACTGATACGTTTCCGTAAGCTGCTTGAGGGTGGCTTGCGCTTCGTCGAGGGCTTCCTGATTCCTTTCCGCATCGATGCGCGAAACGATTTCGTTCTTTTGTAGCTCTAGCTGCGCGCGCTTGAGCTCGTCTTCTGCCTGTTTCATCGCGGTATCGTCTTTGGCGCGCGCGATGTTATCTTCCGCCTGCTTCTGGGCTACCTGTCCGACGAGGTTTTCGTACATGCTTTTCTTGTCCAGATAGTCCTTTGTCTGTGCCTGTGGATCGAATTCGACAAGGACGTCGCCCTTTTGCACGTGTGTGCCCGCCGGCGCCAGCTTGGTGATAACCATGGAACCGACCTGGGCCCCTTCAAGCCTCGGCGCAAGCACTATGAAGGAACGCGAAGCCTGCGTGGTCCCAGTGAGCCTCAAGGACTGCGTGAAGTTTTTCCTTTCCACTTTGACGATCGATTCCTCGACACCGGTGGCCGCTCGCCCGGTCCGGAAATGAGCGAGTAAGAGAGCCGCCATCACCAGGAGCGCTAACGCGAACACACGAAGAATAAATCTTTTGGCTGGGCCGCCAGCTAGAGATGTTTGGACCATCGCCTCGACTACCCTGGGAACCTTAGACGTACTACACCCAAACTGGTCACTTGGAATTCAAGTCCGGCGAAATGGTTGTGTCATTCGAATCCCGGCCATCCCGCCTCTCTCGCAGTCCCACAGTCTATCTCAGAAGTTACCCTTGGAATACGCTCGAATCGGCGGTCGCTGGTGGTTCCGGTATGTCCTATCTGGCCTAATTGGCCTTGTCCTCTCAGGTAAATACCCCAATAGCAGGACACGTTAGAAGCCAGGCTGTATTGGACGCAAATTGTGGCTTTGGCTACACTGAGAGTTTCAATTCAAGTGGAAAGACGCGCTGACAATGAGTGATTCGAATCAAAAAACATCTCCCGTAAGGGTGCGCTTTGCTCCTTCCCCCACCGGTTATTTGCACGTGGGAGGAGCCCGCACCGCGCTGTTTAACTGGTTGTTTGCGCGCCGACAGGGCGGCACGATGATCCTTCGTGTCGAAGACACCGACGCCGAGCGCAACAAGCCCGAACTGGTGCAGGGAATTCTGGCTGGCTTGCAATGGCTGGGCGTCAATTGGGATGAGGGGCCGTTTTACCAGTCGCAGAGAACGGAATTGTATCTTGCGGCGGCGAAAAAGTGTTTAGCCAATGGAGCCGCATTTTTGTGTTATTGCCCCGCGGAAAAATATGCCGGAGGCGATCACGCCGAACCGGCGCAAGACGAGGAGCCCAAGGGCGGCGGGCTGCGCCGCGTCTCGCGCTGTTCTTGCCGCGATGGCAAACCGTCGACACCGGGCGTGAAGCCGGCGGTACGCTTCAAAGTGCCTCTGGGTGAAACGACGAAATTTCTCGACGCTGTATTCGGGGAACGCGAGTTTTCGAATGAGGAAATCGAGGATTTTGTCCTGCTGCGCTCCGGCAAAGGCGAAGAAGAATTCGGCCAGTCCATGTATCAGTTGGGTGTCGTCGTCGACGACATCGATATGCGCATCACCCACGTGATTCGCGGCGCGGATCACATTTCGAATACTCCCAAACAGGTGCTCCTCTACCGCGCACTGCGCGCGGAGCCTCCGGTCTTTGCGCATGTGCCGCTGATTCTTGGCGCGGACAAATCTCGCCTTTCGAAGCGTCACGGCGCAACCGATGTAAATATGTACCGCACCGAGGGTTTTCTGCCGGAAGCGTTTCGTAATTTTCTCGCGTTGTTGGGCTGGTCTCCCGGCGGAGACGAAGAGTTTCTGCGGACAAAAGACTTGCGGGAGAAGTTTTCGCTTGAGGGCGTGAGCCGCACCAACGCCGTGTTCGACCGACCGAAGCTCGAATGGTTTAACACGCAATACTTGCAGAAACTGCCTATCGAGGAGTTGCTTCCCGAAGTAGAAACAGAATTAGAGCGCAGCGGCTTATGGAAACCGGAGTGGGCAGCGGGAGCCGCTCCGGGCCCCGACGGCCGGGATCACGCGTGGTTTTCGAAGACTGTCGATTTGCTGCGGCCGCGAATCCGGTTGCTGCCGAATTTTTCTTCCTGGTCGCGCGCATTTTTCAGCGATGAATTCACGCGCGACGCGGCGGCCAAAGAAAAATTCTGGAAAGACCCAAAAGTGCCGGAGCTCCTTGCGAAACTCGCCGATGCGCTCGAAGCGCTTCCCGAGTGGAACCATGACGCGTGCGACCACGCTTCCCGTGCGGTCGCCGAAGCGGGGGGCGTCAAAGCGGGTTTGCTGATCAATGCGACGCGCGTGGCGATCGTCGGCCAGGCCGTGGCGCCGCCGCTTTTCGACACCATGGTCGTACTCGGCCAGCAGCGCGTCGTCCGGCGTTTGCGCGATGCGGTGGCCAGTTTTGGCAGATCTTAGCCTGGATTTCTCAGCAGGATTTTAGTAGGGGCGCAGCATGCTGCGTCCCTACAACCGAGGAGCATCCACACACTGCGCTTGTGCGGCAGCTTATTGCTTTCCAAAAATTTCAGCATGCGCGGGCTTGGCGGTGGAGGCCGAGGCCGCCATGTTCAGCGTTGCGTCGAGAGTAAGGGTGACCGGGGGCAGGCAAAGTTCGGTGCTGCAAGCCTGGTAGCGAAGCTTGAGTGGGATGTGTTGTTCGCCAAGAGGGGCGTTCTCGAGCGCCGAAACGGGCATCCGAAGAGTCACGGTGTCTTGATAGACATTCAGCGGAATCTTGGAGAACGTGAATTTTTCGAGTTTGCCCTTGGGATAGGAAACTTCGCCGCCGGTGAAGCCCGCCGGGAGCGCGGCCTTGAGATCCGTGGCGATGAGATATTCTTCCGATTTTTCGCGGGCGTTAACGTGAAACCCCGGGCGAATCTTCATGACCACGGCAATTTGAAAGGAACTGCCGCGGCCGGCGGGGTCGAGCGAGGCGTAGACTTCCGGCTTGACCACCTCGCGGCCGGAAGGAACTTGCGATCGCAGCGCTACGCACAAAGCCAGCGAGCCAATCAAAAAGATACCTGCTTTGACTTTCATAATGTGACCTGTGCTCCAAGTTGCTCGGAGATGACGCGGCTCATGACCGCGCGGAGATCTTCACCGGTTTTTTCGTGGATGAAAGCGTTGCGCGACTCGTTCCAGCCGAGCTTGAAACTGGTGGAAAGCGCCGAGACCCAAATTTCACGGACAGGCGTGTTGGGCGAAATCACAAACTTGGCCTCCTCGGGTTCCTCGAAGAGAACTTCGAGTTTTCCGGATTCGCCTTCGACGTCGAAGCCGTGTTCGTCGCCAGCAGTGAGCATGCGGCGCTTGAGGTCGTCGAATGCGGCGTCGGCTTTTCGCTGAAAATCTTTTTCGTCAAGCATGCATTTAGCGTACATGAAGAGGGCGCTTGGTGGGTAGTGGGCACTAGTTGACGATAGCCCTGAACCATTGCACCGTCACACCGTGAGCGCTACTCCTTTGTTTTCTTCTTTTTGCAAAATCTTTCGAATAAATCATGCCAACTTGCTAAAGATAAGCACTATAATAGTAGTGGACAAAGTATATAATACTATCATGAGCCGTGAATTGCCGACATCATCTCCGCCGAACTTCTCCTGGCTCCTCCGCTTACTCCCATTCCGATTCTGGTTCACGCCTCCTTGATTCCAGAAAAAGTAATCCTTATCTTTATCATGCACTTACGAAATGCAGATTTTGCATCTCCTTTGTTTTGATATCCATACAAACTGCCCGGGTGTGTATCCCCTTCTAGGAGGATAACGATCCAGGCCCTGCCAATGCCACCATTCTGACGTTCATAACCCTAATTTGCGGAGATGGAACAGTCCTAGCCAGGCGGGACCATGGTTCTATGGTTCCGGTCTCCGTGAAAGAGGGAGACTTGAGGTAGCGTTTAGCTAACCTCGATATCCGTCGTCCGACTGTCAGGACCCCAGGGGGTCTAAGATTGTCCGGAAATGAGACTTTGGTGAAGACATTTGCAGAACCCGGATTGCAGTTGTTCGCCTCGCGCGTTTTTTCGCCGCTGACGATGCGGCGCGATCGAACTGAAACTGAAATGAAGCGGATGGCGCGTTGGCAACTTGCGGCGGTAGCCGGTTTTCTGCTGCTGTACACCATCATTTCCCTGACAGCGCCGCGTGGTTTCGCGCTGACGGCGTTCTCCGACAGCTGTGGATTGGGATTGTGGTTGATCGCCGTTGCGGGGATGCTGTGGGCGGCGTTCAGCAACCAGGGGCGAACAAGATGGTTCTGGATCCTGCTGGCCACGGGTGCCGCCATGGTGGGCAGCAACTTTGCCGCGTGGTTTTATTACGAGGTGATCGCGGGCCGAAGTCCGCCTGAACCCTTCTGGGCCGATATCCCGCTTTTCTTGCAACCGGTTCCGATGATGGCGGCCGCAGCATTGCGGCCGGGTTCGCGGCAGCAAGTACAGAAGTTCCATCTCAGCACGCTGAATTTTCTGATTCTGCTGCTGTGGTGGATCTACATTTATATGTTCCTGGTTTATCCCAACGAATACATCCTGCCCAACAAGGTCTTCTTCAACAGGTATTACTATGTGCTGTTCGTATCGGAGTTCGCCCTGCTGCAGGCGGTTCTGGGTGGGATGGCGATGGTGGCCAAGGGGGCCTGGCGGAAGATTTACTGGCATTTGTTTTTCGCCGGCTCGCTCTACCTGCTTGCCTATCAGTGGCTGAATGCGGCCCTGGGGCGCGAGCAGTACTACAGTGGGAGCATCTACGATGTCCCGGACTACGCGGCTATCTGCTGGTTCATACTGATTGCCTTAAGTGCGCGGAATGTGCCCTCGGAACCACTGGCGGGTGAAGCGCGGGAACGGTGGGCCGACCTGCCCGGCTTTCTTGCCGTGCTGGCAGTTCTCTCCTTGCCGCTGATCGGCTTGTTCGAGCTGTTTCTGGATCCGCAGACCAGCCAATTGCGGCCGTATCGCGTGATGGTCACACTCAGCGGGATTCTGGTGGTTGGCGTGTGCGTTTTCCTACGGCAGATCCTTCTGGCGCGTGAAATGAAGCGGCTGCTACTGGACTCCAAGCAGAATCTGGAGCGATTGCAACGCGCGCAAAGCCAGTTGCTGCAGAAGGAAAGGCTGGCGGGAGTGGGGCAATTGGTCGCCGGAGTGGCGCACGAGTTGAATAACCCGCTGACCGCGGTGATGGGCTACTCCGACCTGCTTATTGAACAGGGCGGGGAGGGCATGTCTCGCCCCAAGCTGGAAAAACTAAGAACGGAAGCACAGCGCATGAAGCGAATCATCCAGAACCTGCTGACCTTTGCGCAACCGCAGCGTGAAGGACGCAAGCTGTTGGACATGGAAGTTGTAGTGCGAGAGTCGCTGATGCTGCTGGAATATCAATTGCGAAACTGCGGCATACGAGTGGAAATGAATTTTGCGCCCAATCTGCCGAAAATTGCCTCGAATGAAGGACAATTCAAACAGGTATTCGTGAATTTATTCAGCAACTCCGTTCAGGCCTTGCAACAAGCGCAGGAAAAGAGAATCCTGGTGGAAGGGTATCAGGAAGGCGAAAAAGTTATCGTGCGGTTCGCCGATTCGGGGCCGGGATTCAACGACCTTAGCCGTGCGTTCGATCCTTTCTACAGTACGAGGCCTATTGGGCAGGGAACGGGGCTGGGCCTGAGCATTTGTTACGGAACAGTGCGAGAACACAATGGCAATATCTACGTGAAAAACCTGCAGCCCAACGGCGCCGCGGTGACCATCGAGCTTCCCGTCGGATAAGCACTATCAAAATCCTGAATGCAGGTTTTAAGAATGCTTGATTTCGCGGAGAAGGCCGCTGGCGACGTCGTAAACGAATCCGCGGACGGCGACGTTTTTAGGAATCCACGGGTGCGTGCGGAGCTTCTGTAATTGGTGGCGGACATTTTCTTCGATGTTTTGGAAGGCGTAAAAGAAAGCCGGAGCAACAGCGGCGGTTCCGGTGTGATTTTGGATTCTGTTCCGTAAATCCTGTTCGGATGTGTGCATTAGTCCGCAATCGGTGTGATTGATGACCATGAATTCCTCAGTGCCCAGCAAATAGTGCGATACGACCAGGGAGCGCAATGTGTCATCCGTGACGATGCCCCCGGCGTTGCGGATGATGTGGGCATCCCCCTCTTTCAGTCCCAGGGTGCGCGTCGAAAGACGCGTGTCCATACAAGTTAAGACAGCCAGCTTGCGTTCGGGACGCGGAGTCAGTCTGCGCAATTCATGGGTGCGCGAATAAATTTCGTTGGCGGCGAGAACTTCGTCAATGACGGTCATGGTTGAAAGAGTCTAGCAAAATGGAAGAGAGTGAGTCTGGAAGGTGTTGGTCGCGGCGTGAGGAGCGGCGCGGCGAGAATAAGAGCTAGCACCACGCAGAATGCGAATTACAGCTCAGATTCGATAGCTTTGGCGATGTCGTCGAAACTGGTGAGGCCCTGGAATTTCTTGACGACTTTGCCGTCGCGACTGATGAGGAAGCCAGTGGGATAACCGACCAGGCCGCCGAATTTGGCGGCGATTTCGTCGTTGCCAAGGACGATGGGATAGTTCATCGGAAGCTTCTGGCCGTTCACGGTGAAGCGTTCCTTGGCGAGGAAGGGGACCACGGCGCCTTTGCCGTCTTCATCCATAGAAACGCCCAGCACGGTGAAGCCCTTCGCGGCGTATTTCTGCTGCATTTCGATAAGCCAGGGAATCTCGACGTAGCAGGGCTCGCACCAGGTAGCCCAGAAATCGACGAGGACGACAGAGCCCTTGTACTTTGCGAGCGTGACATCATTGCCATCAAGATCTTTGAATTTGACTTCGGGGACCGGCTTGCCGTCAATTTTTGGCTCGGCCTGCTCGGTGTTCTTCACCGAGTTAGTGGCTTTAACGCGGGTAGCCTTGTCCGCAAAATAAGTCGCGACGATCAGGACAAACACGGTGAAGATAATCAAGAGCACTTTTTTCATTGCGAATCCTCAAGATTTCATTATACCCGGAAGTGTTGTTGCGCTTCCGGCTGCCAGCCCCGGACACACATCATTTGGCCCCGGTTAGAGCATGTTCCAGCCATAGGACGATACTATTCAAGAAGCTGAGTTTGCCCGCTAGCCAAGTTAAACGGTTGAAGAACACCAAGCCGCCAATGAACAGCAATAGCGCACCGCTGAACAGCTCGACGGCGTGGAGATACTTCCGAAAATTCTTGTAGAAGACCATGAACCGGCTGATGCCCAGGCCGGTGAGTAGGAACGGAATCGCCAGGCCGGCAGAATAAACGGCCAGGAGCAGCACACCCCGTGCAATCGTGTCGCTGCGGGCGGCAAGAAGGAGCACCGCACTAAGGATGGGGCCAATGCAAGGAGTCCAGCCGAAAGCGAAGGCGAAGCCAAGAAGGAAGCCGCTCCAGATGCCGGGCTGTGTAGCTTTGCTGCGGAGGTGCACGTCGCGATTGAGCCAGCGCGCCATGGCGGGACCGAAAAAGCCGATGAGCGAGAGCGAGAAGAAATGAGAAGCGCCCAAACCGGCAAACAGGGGGGCGTGGCGGAGATACGCGACGGCACCGAGAACAACCAGGAGCACGCCAAGGATAATGCCAGCGCGCAAATTGAGCTTGATGAGCGCGCCCAGAAGATGCAGTCCAAAGAGAAGGATCAAAGCCCCCGCAACGGGAGCGAGCAGCGCGCGGTTCTGAAGCAGGAAAGAGCCTACGGCGCTGGCGGAGGCGCCAAAAGAAATAAAAACGACGGAAAACCCGGTGACAAAAGCGAGCGAAGAAGCGAAAAGACCCGAAGTGGGGGCTTCTCCTTTGCGAAGTTCCTCCATGCCGATGCCCGAGAGCATGGAAATGTAGCCGGGAACCAGGGGCAACACGCAGGGCGAAAGAAACGAAACGAGCCCAGCCAGAAAAGCTCCTACCAGAGAAACATCCGTCATTTCAATGCAGTCCTCGGTTGCGACCTGAATGCAAGGCGAAACAGCTCAGTTGGATAGACTCTAAAAGAGACTCTCTTATTCTCCCACAAATCTCGTTGGTGTTCGGGTCTGCGTCGAGGTCCTCTTCGGCAAGGCCGAAATGCGCCATCAGCAACCCTGATCATTCCGCTTGGGGAAGCATCGCGAAGGATGGGTGAGCGAGCGGCCAATGTGAACTCAACTTCTTAGACGCGCAAACTGAGAAAAGGAAACAAAAGGAGCAGGCGCGAATAAGCGACAGATGGCGGATTTGGCTGGCGTGAGGCGGGAGCAAGCATGGCAGGGCAAGTTGTAAGTGATTGAGCAGATGGGCCTTGCTAGAGCAACGATTGGCACAGAGGTTGCCATTACAGAGTTGGCCGTTGTGTCGTGCCTGGCAGGTGAGTATGCGCTGGACGCCAAACAAAGTGACGCTATTGCGAGTAGTAGTGGGGTTTGCGGCCGTGTGTCTATTCGGGCGCGGAGCCTGGGCGAACCTCACGGCGGTGGGGCTGACCGTGGCCACAATCGCACTGGATGCACTTGACGGGCACATTGCTCGGAAGAAAAAGATGGCCACGCCGATGGGCGCGCAACTAGACATCCTGGGAGACCGGATGATCGAGAATGTGTACTTCACGTATTTCGCAGTCGTTGGGATGGTGTCACTGTGGCTGCCGGTTTTGTTTTTTGCGCGCGGGGCGGCGACAGATTTTCTGCGCGGACTGGCGATGAAGGCGGGACACTCCGGTTGGAGGGCGAACGCCATGCTGCAGACGTGGTGGGGGCAGGCGCTGGTGGCATCGCGCTGGAGCCGAGGTTTGTATGCCGCGATGAAGTGCTTGTGCTTTTGTTACTTGGGACTGGAATTGGCGCTGACACGTGGGCCGGTAGCGCTGGTGGGTCAGCTGGCAGCGGATGCCCACGCCACGATCCGCGTGGGGGCGCAGGTGCTGACGTGGATGACGGCGGCGTTCTGCCTGGTGCGGGGATTGCCGGTGCTGGTGGAAGGGTGGAAATACATGGCAGGAAATGTGGGGCCGGCGCGGGGAGCGAACAGTGCAGCGCAGGAGGCGACGTGAAGCGGCAGGGAGTGGTAAAGGACGTAAATAAGGTTAATGAAGTGAAAGGAAAAAGCAGCGGGGTGGCGGCGTTTTTCGATTTGGATGGAACGCTTGTGCCGCGGCCATCGCTGGAGCAGAGGTTCTTTCGAACGTTGCGGTACCGGCGGGAGATTCGCATAAAGAACTATTTTCTGTGGCTGAAGGAAGCAGTGCGGCTAGCACCCCGCGGGTTCAGGGCGATTTTGCAGGCTAACAAAATGTATCTGCGAGGCGTGGAGATTTTTGACGAGCGTGACGAGAGGGACGGCAAGGTCTCTTCTTGGCACAAAGACGGCCACCAGGCCAAGGGACAGGCGTCGGTTCTGCGTTCAAGAAAGGCGCAGCGCCATCCACGATTGCCTGTCCCCACCTTTTTTGCGCAAGCGATCGAGACCGTTGGGCGGCACGTGAAACAGGGACACGAAATCGTGCTGATCAGTGGGACGCTCGAGCCGCTAGCACGGGGAGCGGCGCTCGCCTTGGAAACGGAGCTTGCGGCGCGCGGAATCACGGTGACGATTCGTGTGATCGCAACGCGGCTGGAAGAAAAGGACGGCAGGTGGACGGGGCGCGTTTTAGGCGAGGCCATGTTCGGAGAAGCGAAAGCGCGCGCGGCGAAGCGGCTGGCTACAGAGCTGGGACTCGGCCTGAGGACATGCTACGCATACGGCGACAGCTTGAACGATGGCTGCCTGATGGAGGTGGCAGGACGGCCTGCGGCTGTAAATCCGTCGAATGATCTTGCGAGCATCGCGCGAACACGTGGGTGGCCGATTCTAAGTTGGGAAGAAAAAGAGAATATAACGCAGAGACGTCCCGACCGGGTCGGGACAAGCGCTGTGAAGGAGGGCATCGCAGAGAAGAAAGAGCAGCCGGCGGCGATCGCCGGATGCAAGTAGTAGCACGGGAGACCCTTGAATGAACGAAGTGCAGCGGCAGCAGTATCGAGGAAATGAGGCGGCGCTCGCGTGGCACGCGGAAGTGGGCACCGCTGGAGGTGACGACCGTGCGGCCGGCATCGAACGGGGGGCGAATGGGATCACGGCGTGGTTCATCCGGGAAGCAGCGGCAGCTTGGGCGGCGTGCGGAGCCTTTGAATGGGTGGCGCTGGGGTATTTGGCGATATCAAGCGCGCTGATCGCGGTGTTTGGGGAGCACCTTGCGCGTCCTGCAAAATTAATCGGCGTGCAAGCGCTGGTTGCAGCGATGATCTTGGTCTTGTGCCTGCTGGAAGCCCGGGTCGCAAAGCGCGCGGAGTGGCAAGGCCTTACGCGTTCGATGAAGTTCTGGCATTTCTGGCGGCACTGGTACCCACATCTTTTCTTTCTTTTCTGTTTTGAAGAACTGGGAAAGCTTGTGCATCTGGTGACGCCCGGCTGGCAGGACGCCAAACTGATTGCGTTCGATCAATGGCTGACGGGTGTGAACCCTTCATTGTGGCTGGAGCGCTTGGCGCACCCGGCGCTGAACGAATTCATGCAATTCGCCTACTTCACTTATTTTCTTTTTCTCCTGAATTTGGGCGGGATTCTCTATTACCGGCGCGATTTGAAGAGTTATTGGGCGGTGATGACGTATTCGGCAGTTGCCTATGTGTCTGGCTATGTCATCTCGATGTTCTTCCCGGTACAAAGCCCGTGGTTCACATTTGCTGGCATGTGGCACGGCGATCTTGCGGGCGGGCCGTTCACTGGGCTCATCAACTTCATTGAGAAATGCGGGCGAGTGCACGGCGCCGCGTTTCCCTCGCAGCACGTCGCGGGAGCGGTAGCGGCTCTTTGGGGAGCGTGGCGGCACCGGCGGTGGCTCTTCTGGATATTCCTACCATCCATCCTGTGCATGTGTGTTTCGACGGTCTACGTGCGAAACCACTATGTGGCGGATGTTTTCGCAGGAATCGTTACGGGGACGCTGGGGTATGTCATAGGCAGCCGGGTGATGAAGCTACAAAGTGCAGTGGCCACGGTCACCGAAGAACGGACAACAATTCCTTTCCATGAAGAGTCGAATGCATAGCCGGATCTGGGGATCGAGAGAGGGTTTCGGCGCCAAGGAGAAGGTGGCTATATGCGCTGCGAACCGAACACGTCAATGTCAAAGCAAAAAACAGCACCGGATGTTGTGCGAAAACATTCGGTGAGGTCAAAGTTGCCGGCGCTGGCCGCGACGTCGCTGGCGGCACTGGCCGTTGCTTGCAACGGCGGAAGTTCCTCCATCAATGCGCCTCCTCCTCCGGCGGCGAACGAGAGGTTTTTCGTCGGGAATTTTTCCGGAAATATCAGCGGATTCAGCGCGGCCTCGGGAAAGCTCGAGCCAATCCCCGGCTCGTCCATCACGTTTTCGCCGTCCTTCCTGACGAATTTTGCAGTCAAACCTGATGGCACGCTTCTCGCGGCGATTACGGTCGACCAACAGCTAGTAGCGACGACACTTCAAATCGTGAACATTGGAACTGGGGGAACGCTCACGCGGATGCGACTGACGAGCGGGCTGGGCAATCCGGGCGGAATAGCGATCTCCTCGCAGGGCGTGATCGCCATAACAGACGTGGGCAACGGAACGGTGCAATTGACGATGGTGCAGAACAATCTCCTCTTTCAAGGCGCTTCCGCGGCGACGGGGCCGCTTCCGCAGGATGTGGTGTTCAGCAGCGACGCCAGCCGGCTGTATGTCGGAAACAACGCCGGCGGGTCTATCTCGGTCTTCGCGGTTTCCGCGCAAGGCGCAACGCTGCAACCAGCGCAGACCGCCCTGTTGCCCGTGGCGGCGGGGGAATTTGCACCAGATATCGTGCGCGTCACCTTAAGCGCTTCCGTGAGAAAATTCGCCGCGACCACGCCGGACGGGCGGCTGTTTGTGGGAAACATAAGTCCGATGGATGGAACACTGTCCGGGTTCACGGAGACGCCGTTGGGAACGAACGCCAACCTGGAAGAAGTGGTATTCGACCCGACCGCGCAAGATGTTTACACCGCCGACCAGGACAACGGAGGAATTTTCGGATTCACCTTGAGCACCGGCGGCGGGGTGACGCCTTTACCGGGATCGCCATTCTCCACGGGAACATTGCCGGGCGCACCGACGGGCATGGTTTTCAATTCCGCGGGAGACCGTTTGTACGCCGTGATGCAAGGGCAGGCGGTGTTCACGTACTCCCGCAACACAAGCAGCGGTCAACTCGCTTTGACCGGGGATGTGGTGAGCAGCGGCGGGTTTCTGGCTGGACGCATTGTGCGCGTTCCAGCGCACTAAGTGGCTAAAGCCGGGCGCGCTCGCCCAGGACATGCAAGCTCAAACGCCTTCGCAATTTCTAGCAGCAGGTGCTCGTCGGTGACCGCGCCAATAAGCTGGAGACCGACAGGTAGTCCTTCGGGCGTGAAACCGCAGGGAACGGAAACCGCAGGAAGGCCAGCAAGATTGGCGGGTCGATTCAAGCGCAGCAGCAAAGCGCGGGTGGGGTGCTTGTCCCCGCTAACGAGCGTCGTTTCTTCTCCGATCACCGGGGCCGCAATGGGTGTCGTGGGGACCGCGAGTGCGTCCACGTTTGCGTCAGCCATAGCCGCGTGGAAGTGTTCAATAAAGGAGTTCCTCACTTCCATGGCTCGAAGATACGCCGTTGCGGAAACTTTTGCACCCATCTCAAGTCGCGCACGCACGTCCTCGCCATAATCCGCGGCGCGGGCCGGAAAACATCCGGCTTGTTGATGGTAATGAGTGGCCTCGGCCCAGGCGATCTGGTTCCCAGCGTCTTCTGTTTCGAACAACAAAGGAATCGACACCTCTTTCAAATTGCTACCTGATTTTTGAAGAAGCCGAAGTGCTTGCTCAAACGTGAATTCCACCTCGGGAGAGTTGACATCGGAGAAGAAGGTTTTCGGCAAGCCCAGGCGAAACCGGCCCTTTCGGGAAGATTTGGTGGCGCTTTGCAAACTGGGCTCGCCCTTGCCACGCACAAAAATGGGATCGAGCATTATGGCTGCGCCGGCCATAGTGCGGGCCAAAGGCCCCACGCAGTCGAGGTGTGGAGAAAGCGGAATCACATCCCTAACTGAGACACGGCCGAAGGTAGGCTTAAGGCTGCCATAGCAGAGGCCGGCGGCCACGGCAGCGGCAGAACCTCCGCTCGAACCTCCCGAGATGCGTTCGAGATCCCAGGGATTTCGGACCGGACCATAGTGCGGGTTATTCGACGTCACGCCGTAGGCAAATTCGTGCATGTTGGTCTTGCCGAGAATGACGGCGCCCGCCTCTTTCAACTGAATGACGACCTTGGCGTCGCGCTGCGGAATGAAATCTTTCAGAATCTTTGAACCGGCGGTAGTGCGAATACCCTTCGTATATATATTGTCCTTCAGCGAAATGGGGATGCCGTGAAGCGGGCCGCGGTCGCGATTGCCTTTTCGGCCGCGCGGCGCAAAAAGTTCCGATTCGGCTTTTTTGGCCTGCGCGAGAGCGAGTTCGGCGGTGACGGTGATGTAAGCGTTCAATTTGGGATTCAGATGCTCGATGCGGGCGAGCATGATCTTCGTGAGCTCGAGCGGCGAGAGTTTACGCTTGCGGAAAAGTTTTCCGATCTCTTCGATTGGGGCGAACGCCAGATCGGTTTCGTTCGTGCTCAGAATATTCTCTCCTGATGGCGCAGATTCCCGAAGGTACCGATGTTGGCGATGATGAACGCGATGCGGAACTGATTCTCCGCGCGCACCTGCCCGAGGTTGATACGGCGATATTCCACAGCCAAGCCACAGCAACTGCCGTTGTAACTGAGCTGAACGATCTGGTTTTGCAAAGTCTTGTTCTCGAAATCGTAGCCCACACCGGTGATGAGATTAAGGCCCTTGCGCGTTTCGCTTCCATAGCCGACGAGCGCACGAACCTGGCTTGCAAGAGGCTGCTCGAAAGGGACGAATCCGGAAGGCAGAGGAACGGGCAGATCACTCTGCGAGGGATTGTCATTCAGCCGGAAGTAGGCCGCGGTGACGAAGAATTCCCGATATGGCTTTACTTTCAGAAGCGTGCCGATGGTGACCAGTCTCTGAATTTGCGGATCATATTGAAGAATCTGTTCCAAGTCGTACGGACCACCAGGAGTGATCTTGAAATCGCTGACGATCGGAGACCAGTTGCGAGGGCTGAAAGCGAATGCGAAAGGCGAGACGGAATCCAACGCCTGGAAAACGTTGCGCTGCCCATTGACGATGGCGCCGCCAAAAGTGGGATCAAAGTAGTGCTTTTGGACGATGCGCCAGGAAATGAGTTCTTGAGGCTGGTCGTCACCGTCTTTGCGGAATAGCCGCTGCGTTACCCCGTATTCGACTTCGCTGGTGTTGGTAAGCGTGGCATTGGAATCGAAATGCACGAAGTTAGCAAAGTGATTCACGCCGGTAACGTAGCGGTAGGTGAGAGCGGGTTCGATGGTGTGCTTGTACCGGTGCCGAGCTTTATCTCTTTTCAAAGAGTCGCGGTCGAAGAATCGTTCGAGAGTAGGCGGGCGAAACTCCACGGTGAATTCGCCGGTGTTGCGTTTGATGGATGCAACGCTGATGTTGCCCGTGGAATCGAGTGAATCGCCGTAGCTCGTCGTACGGAAAGCGGCGGAAGTAGTCACGCCGAGCCACGAACCCAGATGAAGCGGGACGGTAACGCGCGGCGCGAATTCATAGCGATCGACGAAATTGGGAGTTTGGATATTTTGATCACTTCGGAAGACGACACCGGCAAAACCGTCGAAACTGAAATAAACGGGTACCCTATGCCAGGGAGCTTGCTCGACGGAACCAAATCGCGCTTCAGGCAGATTTCGAAGAGTCACGCTAGTGGCCGGAACGGTGGTGACAACGCCAGTGGGAGAAGTCGTGGTCGTAGGCAGCGTGAGAAAACTCTTGTCGTCGAGGCCCGCGAAATTCAGGCTGAATCCCCGGAAATTGTTCGAGAGAAAAATGGCGCTGCGCACTTCGGAGTTAACGGCTTCGCCGAATGAGTCGGCGAACGCCAGACGGAAGGTAAGCGAAGAAAGATGGTTGTAGTCGGTGACGAAGCGCCAGCCACCGGGTAGCAAGGATTGGATTTCCAGGCGCTGCTGCTCGCCACCTTGAGGTGTGCGTGTGCCATCAGGGTTGCGCAGGCCGCGGTCATCGACGCCAAAATAGCTGTATGCCACCGAAGTATTCTCGAATGGCTTGGCGCGGAATGATGCACGCTCGAGGAAACCTCGGCGGCTCATGAATTGGACGCCCAAGGTAGCGTCCATCCACGAAGTGGGAGCCAGGTAAAAAGCATCGCCGATGATGAAGCCTTTCCGAGAGCTCTGGCCGACATCGGGAATGAGGATACCGGAGGAGCGGACTTTACGCCCGGCGGGGGTTGAAGCGTACGGAAGCCAGATAAGCGGCACGCGGAAAAGACGGAAGTTGGCGTTGATGAGCGCGACGGTCTTATCGAGATGAATCCGGGCGTTAGGCGCATAGAACTGCCACTTGGGATGTTGAGGGTCGCAGATGGTGATCCATGCGCGGTGTACGAGGTAGACGTCTCCCGGGAAGCGTTCGACGTCGCGGGCCTCAAAGTAGAGTGGACTATCGGAAACCAACAGCGCGGGATTGGGCCGCCGCTCAATCTTAACGTTGCCGCGTACGTTGTGAAAGCGGCCATGACCTGTGCTGACGTTGAATTGCGCTTCGTCGGCTTCGAGGTGCTCGCCGTTGTAATCGAGTTGCACATGGCCGCTGGCGGCTGCTTCATTGGTTTTGCTGTTGTATTCGACGTGATCGGCACGAAGACGGCTGTCCCCATAGTGAATATCCACGTCTCCGTCGGCGGTGGTTAAGTCACCTTTGCGGCTCTGCGTCTTCGCTTCCAGGCTTGCGACTCCCCCTTTGCTGGAAGCAAACCGGGTTTGTTGGGGAGAGGCAGTGTTTGGCGCAGCGACTCCAATAGCCAACAACAGCCCAGCCGGAAGTAAAAAACGGCAGCGCGCGTAAAGAGTCCGTGCATGGGAATGACGGTTCACTCGGAACATGCGGTCAATGAAAACAGTTGGATAGCCTAGCATGCGGTCGTAGGGATTTGAAGGCAAGGGTAGACGATGAGTTGCATGCGGCTGGAGAGTGGCATCGGGGCAGAATTGGCGGGAGCATGAAACGAAGCGGTGGCGCGGCACGTCTGACGCTCCACGGGTAGGTTTGCCCTTTCAAAACACTTGATGCGTTATGCGGCCCAGCCGGGGTAACATGCCGGGCCTTGCAAATAGGGGGATGGAAATGAAACACACGTGGAATACTCTGCGGATAATTCTGGCTTGCGCGGCGTCAATTGGCGCTTGGGGGGTGAGCGCGAAGGCGGCCTCCGGCGACCAGCCGAATCCCACCGATAAATTCAAAAATCTGGAATTCCGCGAACTCGGTCCCGCGACGATGGGCGGGCGCATTGATGATTTCGCAGTGGTGGAGAGCAACCCCAACATCGTGTACGTGGGCACAGCCTCGGGCGGCGTATGGAAAACAACGAACAACGGCACCACCTGGGAACCGATATTTGATAAGGAGAGTGTCTCGACAATCGGCGACATCGCCATCGCGCCGTCAGACCCTGCCGTGGTGTGGGTAGGAACGGGCGAGCCGAACAACCGGCAGAGCTCGTCATGGGGCGACGGGGCGTACAAGTCGCTCGACGGTGGGAGGACCTGGAAGAAAATGGGGCTGGAGGCCACGCGGCACATCGGGCGAATCGTGATTCATCCAAAGAATCCGGATGTGGTGTACGTAGCAGCTCTGGGACATTTGTGGGGCGCGAATCCGGAGCGCGGAGTTTACAAGACGACGGATGGCGGGAAGACATGGTCGCAAGTGCTGAAGATCAACGACGACACCGGCGTGAGCGACATCGCCATGGATCCGCAAAGTCCGGACACTCTGTATGCCGCGGCATACGAGCGTCGCCGGAGGCCCTATGGATTCAATGGCGGCGGGCCAGACAGCGCAATCTATAAGACGACGGACGCCGGCGCAACCTGGAAAAAATTGACGAAAGGACTGCCCTACGAGAACGGCGGCGAAACCGGCCGCATTGGGCTGGATATTTACCGCAAAGACCCGAACATCGTCTACGCCATCGTGCAGCACGAGAAGGGTGGAACTTATCGCAGCGAAGACAAAGGCGAAACTTGGAAAAAAATGAGCGATACGAATCCACGGCCGTCTTACTACAGCCAGATTCGCATTGATCCCAACAATGACCTCCGTATCTGGGAGCTTGGCGCGCCGATGTTTTATTCCGAGGACGGCGGCAAGACGTTTTCGACGCAGCGCGTGCGGGGAATCCACGGTGATTATCACGCCATGTGGATCGACCCGGCGGACTCGAATCACATGCTCACGGGTTCGGATGGCGGGATTCACTGGAGCTACGACGCCGGAAAGACCTGGGACTTCGTAAACACCATCGCGGTTGGACAATTTTATGAAGTCGCGCTCGACAACGAAAAGCCTTACCACATCTGCGGCGGCTTGCAGGACAACGGGAGTTGGTGCGGGCCGATCCAGACGCTGATGCGAGACGGGATTGTCAATGAAGATTGGCACGTAATTCACGGAGGCGACGGTTTCTACGCGGCGATTGACAATGTCGAGCCGTGGATGGTCTACACCGAATCGCAGGACGGCTACATCGATCGCCGCGACATGCGCACCGGGCAGCAGCGATCCATTCGGCCGGAAGCCAAAGCGGGAGAGCCGCACTACCGCTTCCAGTGGAATTCGCCCGTGGCGGTTTCCGCTCACGAACACACCACGGTCTATTACGGGGGAAATTACCTGTTCAAGTCGACAGATCGCGGAGACAACTGGACCCGGCTCGGCGGGGACCTGACCACGGGCGTGGACCGCAACAAATTACAAATCTTCGGTAAGACGCCGGACAAGAATACCCTCTCACGGCACGACGGCGTTCAGGAATATCCCACAATCACAACGCTCAGTGAATCGCCATTGACGCCTACTGTTCTCTGGGTGGGTACTGATGACGGCAATGTGCAAGTGACGCGCGACGGCGGCAAGACTTGGAAAAACGTCGCTTCCAAGGTGCCCGGAGTGCCTAAGGGGACTTATGTGAGCCGCGTGGCGGCATCCAAGACCGGTGACGGCGTAGCGCTGCTTTCATTCGATGGGCATCGCGGGGACGATAACAACGTCTATGTTTTTGCCACCAACGACTACGGCGAGAGCTGGAAGGCGATCCGCAACGGCATTCCTGATGCGGCCGGAAGCGTGCACGTCGTGCGCGAGCACCCGCGTAACAACAACCTCTTATTCGCGGGAACCGAGTTTGGGCTGTGGGCATCCTGGGATCGCGGAGCAAATTGGACAGCGCTGAAAAACAATTTCCCGACGGTGCCAGTGGACGACATCGAAATTCAGGCGCGCGAAAACGACCTGGTCCTCGCAACGCATGGACGATCGATTTGGGTATTCGATGACCTGACACCGATCGAAAAGATGGACTCGAACGTGGCGACGTCACCTCTGACATTCTTTCCGCCTCGGCCCGCCATAACCTGGCATTTGGGCAATCGGCGCTGGAGCGGGGGACAAAAAGCTTTCACTGCAAAGAATCCGCCGTACGGCGCGCTGCTGAGCTACTACCTGAAGGAAGCGGTGCCCGCGGAAACGCCAAAGAAAGACAGAGAGGAAAAAGATAAGAAAGAGGGGGTCGAGGAGAAATCGAAGACCGACGCGAAAGGCGACGCGGCAGAAAAGAAGGAAGGCAAAGTAAAAATCACGGTACTCGACAAAGACGGAAAAGTAATTCGGGAGATGGATGGGCCTGCCGCCGTGGGCGTGAACCGCACAAATTGGGATTTGCGCTTCAATCCGCCGGCGGAGCCGACGCCCGAACAACAGGAGGCCATCGCCGCGGGATTCGGCTTTGGTCCGCGCGGGCCATTCGTCGAACCTGGGGAATACACCGTGAAGATCAAGGCTGCAGACAAGGAGGCCTCGCAAAAAGTCACGATCGAAGAGGATACGCGCATCGTGATTTCCGTGGCGGACCGCACGGCGCGCCGCGAGATGATCGACCAGCTCTATCCCATGGCCAAGAGCACGGATAAGGACCGAAAAACAATTGAAGGCA
>WNFR01000430.1_pt1 | contig 42438 bp, 40 predicted proteins | sample 5400221 | NCBI WGS metagenome assembly WNFR01 (sample SAMN13153357, study PRJNA577476) | soil metagenome | isolation source: 40 cm soil under Madrone tree | place: USA:California | collected 2016-06-14 | reverse complement strand
ATGTTCCCGCCCCGGCCGGGTCCAAATCCTCCACCTTCACCTTCTCCGATTCCTGCTCCTGTTCCTGTCCCGATTCCATTCCCGGTCCCCGGTCCTGCCGACGTCTCCTTCGACTTCGACCTCGGGTCCCCGTACCGGTCAAAGGGCAAATCTTTGTATAACGCCGGGTCCAGATCTAATCCTGCAGTTGGCAACAGGGGCGGCTTGTTTGGCGGCAAAGTTGGTATCGCCGCCGGGATCGGTGACGGTGGGGGTAGTTTCCCCTGCTGTGGTGGCAGCTGTTCCTCCTGGCCTCCGCCGCCGCCGCCGCTCGCCTTCTTAAACTTTGGTTCGCTTCCCTCTCCCTTGCCCTTGTTAAATCCTACCCTGCCTTCTTTTCCTGTCCCGATCCCCTCGTCCGGTGGCGTCTCCTTCTGGTCCTCCGGCAGCATCTCCGTCAATTCCAACTCTTCCTTTACCTGCTGCTGTTTAGCTATCTGCTGCTCGCGTTTCAAATGCATCCGGTCGATCAGCACTATCGCAACCAGCACGCTGACCACCACAAACACAGCCGAGGTTATCGCCACCGCAACGTTCGGCCTCTTCAAAAACCTGCCAAACGCCGTCGAATACCCGCTGACCAGACGGCGCGTGAATCCCAACGGGGCGCGTTTGAATTCCGGCCATGTAAGTTCCGACTCGTGCGCAACCACCTTTATCTGATCTATTAACCGGCTCACCAATCCGGCATCCTCGATAATCGTCAATCGATATTCGGGTTCGCCGGAATGGTCTAACCCCTTTGAAACTATTGGTTCAGTCCCGACGGCAAATTGCTCGGTAACCGGTGCCTCATTTGTAACTGAAACGGGGCCGGTAACGGTCTCAATATGCCGGCGATTCTCGTCAACTCTTTTGACAAAAGTCGGATTTTCCGCAGGACCGGCGCTTTTTACTGCGGCGACCACCGCCAGTGGCGTCCCATCTACCGGACAAAAACTGAATTTATCCGCAAATTCTTCCCCACAAGTAGAACAAGGTTTCATTATTTGCCTCAGGATTCCTCAAAAATAGCCGCGCAGAGCCTTTGCGCGGATAATCCAATCAATTTGTGAACGCTTTTATATCGCGTGGGCGATTATACTACTACCTGTCAGTGTACAAAACGCTAATTGGCCCAGATGTGGTGTTTCGACCCACATGAGGCTTTGGATGCAAGTAATCGATGAACGGTTGACGCACCCGTCATGCGAATCTAAACTGTTTACATCTTAAGGTTTGCTGTGGCAGGTCGAAAGCACCAAACTATGGTCCCCGAAAAAACATTTACTAAAATTTCACCTTCGATATTTGTTGGTCTCGTCCTGACGTTTGTCTCGATTTCAGGCGTGTTCGCACAGAGTATTCCAGAACCACAAAGGGATCACACACTTAATGGTTTAATGGTTTTACTCGACAAAAGGCCTGCAGACCCGAATATGACGTTGACGTTGCGAATTCAAAGTGGTTCTTCGTTTGACACTGTCAACAAGGGTGGGACGATGGCGATTATGTCGGACCTCCTGTTTCCTGACCCAACCACCCGAGAATTTATTACCGATGAATTGAAAGGCAAACTGGAAACGTCGGTTGGTTTTGATTCGATAGATGTGGTTATGTCGGGAAGGGCGGCAGAGTTCGAACGTCTGGTTCAATTCATGCGAACCGCATTGACCGGTAACGCGTTTACTCCTGAGGACTTCGAACGAATTAAGGAGGCTCGTATAAAGTTTCTCAGGGACACGCACAGTTCCGCCTCAGCAACTGCAGACCTTGCCATTTCTTCTCGATTGTTTGGGCTTTACCCTTACGGACATCCGCCAGCGGGCACTCCTGAATCGCTTTCCCTGATTGCCATAGGTGATGTAATCCATGCGAGGGAACGCTTTTTGAATCCAAATAATGCAGTTCTTGTGGTATCAGGCAGTATTGACAGCGATCGGGTGATGCGGGCGCTTCGACAACTCCTTGGCGGATGGCGCAAGAGCGAGTCGATTGCACCTCAAACCTTTCGACAGCCATCAGAACCGGATGAAAGAATTTTAATAGTGGCAGCTCCTGGTAACGATAATGCGGAAGTTCGACTTGCCGTCCGTGGGCTGTCTCGCTCCGACAAAGACTATTATGCGAGCCAGGTACTCGCGGAATTGGTGAAAATGCATTGGATGGCCGGTGCCTCCGCACTTTCAAAAGGCCCGACCTTCGTGCGAAGCCAGGCTTTTGTCTTACCTGGAGTCTTCGTACTTGGATCCAGTGTCCCGGCAGAAAAAGCAAGTACAGTATTACTTGCAGCGAAGCGGTCGATCGAACTGTTGTCGACGACCGCCCCGAGCCCGGAAGATTTTGGCCAGGCGAAAACACGGGCTTTGGCTGATTTCCAAACCTACACGGCGAATGCTGAAGGGTTGGCTAAAATGTGGCTTAATTCTGAGACCTACGAACTTCCGTCCGTACAGTCGCAGATCGACAGCTTCAATGCCGTGACAGCCGAAGACGTTTTCCGTGTCGCTGGTCGCCTTTTCCAAAAACGTCCGGTAGCCCTGGTCGCGGCTGGAAACGAGGTAGAACTGACCAGGATTTTCAGCGCAGACGAGAAATTTAAAATCCAAACCGCCCCGCTTCCCTCACCTGTTAAAACTACCAATTCCAAGCCTGTTTCAACAAAACCCTAAACGACAAGTATTTTGCAACAGAGATGCAACCACTGATTGCGATATATTGGATTAACTGTGTCTGACAAAGATTACGCTTCGCCGACCGATCACTCCCGCCGAGTTCATGCGATGTTCGCGGGCATAGCGGTTCGGTATGATCTTTTAAATCATCTTTTGTCTGGCAATATTGACAAACGCTGGCGCCAGCGGGTCGTTCGTAAATTAATGCCGATTTTGGCAAACCCTGAAAAGTTGGTGCTTGATGTGGCTTGTGGGACCGGAGATCTGACTTTGGCACTTGCGGCAGTAGCAAAGGCCAAAGTTGTCGGAAGCGATTTCTGTCGACCAATGTTATCGATTGCCGCGAGAAAAGCCGAATCGAATCTGGTTGGAACTCCTTTCGTCGAAGCTGACGCACTGTCTCTTCCGTTCGGCAGCGAGAGTTTCGATGCAGTAACGATTGCGTTCGGACTTCGGAATCTATCAAGTGTCGACCGCGGGCTCGTCGAGCTTCATCGAATACTAAAACCCGGGGGACAGCTTGCAATCCTGGAGTTTTCAGAGCCTGTGATTCCTGGGTTTCGGCAGCTGTTCGCTTTCTACTTTTCAACGCTTCTTCCCCGCATCGGTGGCTGGATTAGCGGTTCTCGCGGTGCCTATGAATATTTGCCTGACTCAGTTTCGCGCTTTCCGAATCAGAAGAAACTTGTGGAAAGAATGCTGGAATCCGGTTTCGCGGCAGTTAGCTTTGAAAACCTCACCGGCGGTATTGCAGCGATCCACCTTGGAGTGCGTTCTGAGTAAATCCAGATTGTTGCCGTGGAAATAACGCGGCAACTCCGAGTGTAGCCCGAGCTTGCCACATAGTTTTGCTTGTACATGGTTGTCGGGGCCTTTGAACAAGCCTATCGTGGTATCGCTCGGGCTACGGCTTGTTTTGATTTTCATGTTACCTTTCGCGATAGTCTTTCCTGCTTTTTTTCTGCTATCATCTTGCAAGGTCTCCAAATCCCAGTTCACCTGTTCGACATCGGCGGTTAGATGAAGCATAAGTTGTTTGGCACGCTCCGCCGTTTGATTATTCTCCTTCTAGTTGTTTGGACTGTCGTATCTCTCGTTACAATACTTATCGAATTGGTTCCGGGTGACCCCGCTGTTGCCGTACTTGGCGACCAGGCAACGCCTGAACAAATTGCCCAATTTCGGGAAAAACATGGCCTGGACCGTCCGTCCTTCTTCTTTTCTTTCTCTGCCGACGCGAATGGGGAGCGGCGCTTTCGGTGGAACGGCTTTGACAACCGATACACTGAATATTGGCGAGGCATCCTTCACGGTGATATGGGGCGTTCGTTTCGGACCGACAGACCGGTAATTGACTTAATCCGAGAGCGATATCCGGCGACAATAGAACTCGCCTTTGCGGCACTTTTAGTCGCAGTCATAATCGCGATCCCGCTTGGGGTGGTGGCGGGAAGTAATCGCAATGGCCTGATTGATAACGTTGCTTCGGTGGTAGCGCTCGTTGGGATCAGTTTGCCCGGATTTGTCATGGGGCCGATGCTGGTATACGTTTTCGCGGTCAAACTGGGCTGGCTGGCTCCGTCGGGTTGGTTTGAATGGTCGGATATAGTTCTCCCGGCGGTAACGCTCGGCGCGGCCCTTTCGGCGATCTTGACAAGAATGGTTCGGTCCTCGGTAATCGAAGAACTGAGTGAGGATTATGTTAGAACTGCGCGAGCTAAGGGACTAAGCAATCGAAAGGTTCTGTACAAACACGTCCTTAAGAACGGTCTTATTCCCGTCGTCACAATTATCGGATTACAGCTTGGAGTACTTCTTGCCGGTGCGATTATTACAGAGAAGATATTTGCCTGGCCTGGTATAGGTTTATTGCTCGTTGACGATGGGATCAACAAGCGTGATTACAGAGTGGTTCAGGGATGCGTGTTGGTGGTTAGTGTCACTTATATCATTGCGAATTCTTTGACCGATATGATTTATCGCTGGCTGGATCCGCGAATCCGCGTGTCGTAGCTTTCGTGGCTGCCAGTTGCAAGTTACCTTTCTCCGACCAGGTCCGCTCTGACATTTTCAAAGTAATTATGAATCGTCTCGCAAAATTTGGAATTGTGGTTGCTCTGCTGTTCGTTTTTGTCGCAGTATTCGCGCCATGGATTGCGGGTCAGGATGTTGGGCTTACTGATCTTGGTCGTCGATATCTTGCTCCGTCCTCTAAACACTGGTTCGGGACCGATGCTACCGGTCGCGACGTGTTCGCAAGGGTTGTTTTTGGCGCCCGAATCTCGCTCACGGTTGGTTTGACCGTCGTTATAGTTTCATCGATTATCGGAACACTGCTTGGTGCCTTTGCGGGATATTATGGCGGCTGGTTTGACCGCATTATGTCCGGCTATGTCTTTAACGTGTTTCTGGCCTTCCCCGGCCTTCTCCTGGCAATTGCCCTTGTTGCTTTTCTGGGCGCCGGAATAAACAAATTAATTTTTGCTTTATGTGTTATTGGTTGGGTCGGGTACGCCCGACTGATTAGAGGGCAGGTTCTGAAAGTTCGCGAGTACGATTTTGTGCAGGCGGCACGCGCCATGGGCGCAGGTGACTTCCGCATACTTGTCCGACACATTCTTCCTAACGCTATACAGCCGTTAATCGTACAGGCGAGCTTAGGGATGGCCGGCGCGGTACTATCTGAAGCTTCACTTTCATTTTTGGGCCTTGGCGTACCGCCCCCTGCCCCATCCTGGGGAGTGATGATTGAAGAGGCCCGAGATCTGTCCACGCTGCAAATCGCACCTCATGTGCTGTTCTTTCCGGGTTTAGCGATCGCGCTTACTGTCCTCGCCTTTAATTTCATGGGTGACGGACTGCGGGAATACCTCGATCCGAAACAGCGACTAAGATGATTGGTATCGTTTGTTGAAGACCTTAAGAATTATTGCTGCAACCAAGGAGCACGTTTGATGAAGAAATTGGTTCTTTCCCTCGTTATGGTCACGTTGCTATGCACCCTTACAGTATTCTCTGATCAGGGAACTGTAAATGCACTGCCCGGCACTTCAGCCGTCACAGCGATCCCGAGTTCGCTGACATTGATGTTGCGTAGACATCGAGCGTACAGGCGCGCGCGATCAAGTGAGCGAAAGCATCGACGCGGGCGGGTTTCTTCGCGAAGCGTAAAGCATGGGACGAGAACTCGGAGTATCGCTAGACACGGTAGAGAGCGGAATCGCCGCGATTCAAGGCGTAGTATCAGTCGTGCGGAACGTCGTCATCGCGCAGGCCGGGGAAGTCGAAGACAATCGAGGGTCTTCAGGTCAAGACGCGAAGCGCGCGGAAGCCGGTCGTCCAGTCGTTCGGCGCGCAACAGAGGTCGGGTTAGTAGCAGGAATCGTCTCGCACGGCACCGAACCAAGCGCTTTGGGCGACACGGTAGAGGGCGACATGATCTCGCGACACGCCGGGTGCGACCTGGCTCGTCAACTAGCGCGTCCGCCGCACCCGGTCCAACAAACAATCGGAGAGCGGAGCTGAAACGCAGATATCCGGAAATTCGCCACTAAGCATTCAAAGATCTGTTACGTTTATTAGGGACTGGCTTGTTTCGGTCTGAACCGTCTGATTTCCCGGAGAGTTTCTCGGAACATGCCCGGACCCTTTGAAGAGGGAAATTAGTGTAGGCGCTTGCGGCTCGAAACTCTGTTAAAGCTGGCCGGTTGATTGCCCCTATATGATGTATTTCGGCTATGAATGTGCTTGAAGATTCCGCCTTGCATTCGATGGGTCAAATCTGGATTCTCCGTTCATTTACCGCCTCTCGACTTCTGTGAATACCGTTTCCCCTTGCCTGTTCGAATTGATGCGTTACAACTCCGACCAGGTCGGAGTTGATTTACTCCCGCGCTTAATACAATGACTGAAGCAACTGTCGAAGGCCATTACGCAACCCGGGAACGTGAAATTGATACGCGTCCGGTGGCGATTTCCATAGAAGGGCTTTCCAAGCTCTATGTACCTCCCTTCTCCCGGGTACGAAAGGCTTTTGGTCGGCCCGTGAAAGCTCCCGTTACGGCCCTTCAAAATGTTTCCTTCGACGTACACGCCGGAGAGGTCTTTGGGTTGTTGGGACGTAATGGCGCGGGGAAAACCACGCTCACCAAGATCGTTGCAACGTTGATACAACCAACGAATGGCAGGGTTTCGGTCTATAGCCTTGACACAATAACCAATGAGAAGCAGGTTAAATCTCTTATCGGTCTTGCAACGGCGGAAGAAAGGAGTTCGTATTGGAGGCTCACCGCCGAGGAGAATCTTGTTTTCTTTGCACGCATCTACGGTATGGGCGACCGCCCGGCAAAGACCCGGGTTAGCGAATTGATAGAACAGCTTGAATTGACCGAGGCTGCGCGTCGACGTTTTGGCGAATTATCGACGGGGAACAAGCAAAGAGTTGCAGTTGCACGAGCGCTGCTAATGAACCCTCCCATACTCTTACTCGATGAGCCAACCAGATCGCTTGATCCTTTGGCGGCCGCCAGAATGAGAACACTCATCGCAGCGCTGGCCTCCGCGTCGCCGCCGGTAACTGTCCTTCTAACCTCGCACAATTTGACCGAAGTTGAGGAACTGTGTTCGCGTGTCGCCGTAATCAGCCGGGGCAGTATTCGCGCCATCGGATCACCCCTCGGTCTCCGCTCAACCGAGCAATCTGACGAAGCCGTTACACTCATCATCCAGGGCCTTGAATTAGCAAAACTTAATAATTGTATTCTTGAGATCTACGATAACCCTGAAATGAGTGTCGACGGTTTGAATGTTACGGTGACCTTCAAACGACAAAGCGGTGACCAAATGCTGGATCTTGCAATTCGTACGATACACAGGGCGGGCGGGAGGATCATCTCAATCGAGATCCGAACCGGTAAGCTGCTCGACGTGCTCGAACGTCTCGAAACAGAGACCGAAACAGAGGGAGCAATGTCGTGATTAGATCTGCTCTGATTTTCCTCAGGCGACTGCGGGCTTTTGTAATTCGCGATTACCGCCTTGCCGTCAGTTATAAATTGGATTTTTTTATGCGGATTTTTTCCGTTCTAATCATGGTCATCAGCTTTTACTTCGTTTCGCGGATGCTGGTTGGACAGGTAAATTCTGCTTTCCCCGAATGGGAAAATCCGTTTTTGACGTGGCTGACCGGGTTTCCATTTCTGAGTTATTTCCTTACAGGCTTTTCCAGCCTTGCCAACGCAATCCGCGAAGAACAGAAACAGGGAACTCTCGAGAGCGTCCTGATTACACCAATCAACATACCAACGATGATCGTTTGCAGTTCAGCGTGGGATCTTATCCAGGTAACAATCACCTCGTTCTGCTACTTCTTTTTTGGCTGGATCTTTTTCGATGCGCATTTCAAGGGAAGCTTCCTGCTTGCAATACTCTTTCTGGTAGTAACAACCTTAGTACTCGGCTGTCTGGGAATCCTGTCTGCGAGTTTCGCCATGGTTTTCAAACGAGGCGATCCATTCGCGATACTGCTTGGGACCGGGTCCGCCCTGTTTTCCGGCGTGCTCTTTCCTACACAATTGTTGGGCAAGGAATTTGGTATCTTGTCGCGTCTGCTTCCGACCACCTATGGACTCGATGGAATTCGGCGAGTATTGATAATGGGTGAGGGCCTTTATCAGGTGCGAGAGCCACTTCTTATCTTGTTTTCGTTTCTTGTCGTACTGCTTCCCTTCTCCCTTTGGATCTTCGATCGGGCGGTCCAACGAGCAAAGAGAGACGGTAGCCTGGTTCAATTTTAGGACGATTAGCCGACACTAGCCGAGTTTGATTCCTCATATTCACCACTAACATTTCCTTAACTGTTTGTGTCAACTGAAGGCTGCACTATCTGCTACTGCCTTGTCCCTGATGCGATAGACGCTTTGCCGCGAAACTGCGACTAAGCGCCAAACAATTCGTTCAAAATACCGGCAAGCCGGACTCCGGCGCGCTCAAGTTGCTGATCTACAATCGGCTTTTGAACGGCATAATAATCTTCGCCAAGGTCGACTTTTAATGAACCGTTTTCTGCTTTAATCTTCTTCGAAAGAAATTTTTCGTTGTACGCTGAGGTTACGGCCAGCACATGCGCTTCATTCGCCCAATCGATCACACTCCCCTTTTGAATCGATTTGATATCGGCGGACCCTAGCGCCGTCAGAAGCCGCGCAACCGATTCATCGATATTCGGATTTGTGTGTTCGAGTATGCCTGAATCCCACACCGAATGGAGATTCCATTCGTTTTTCCGTTCGGCGTTCCCAAATTCCTTGCCAAGCCAAAACACCTTAACACCATTACCTCCACGGTCGTTTTCGTCGGCGGCGTGCAATGGTTGATGCATATCGCCGACGAAGTGAATGAGGAACTTAAGCGCCTCGATTCTCCGCTGATGCTCTCTATCACTCTTGCTTTCAGGTTTTGCAAGCATCGACCTGAACTGCTCAATCGCACGGATCACACAATCGCCATCCCGGGTACTCTGGCAATCTCGCGCAGGATCATAGGTGGCGCCTGTGCTCCCATTAAAGTGGTTCGGAATATCAACAAAATGCCAGTTCGCAGTTTCGGGTCGATCGTTCCGCACACTGTCGGCCCATGTTGAAACGCAAGCCATGTAGTCCGCAACGGTCTGCGCTTGCGGGCATTCCTTTGTGTAGTAGTCCTTTTTTTGATCATCTTTTAAGAGTTGTAGGATTCGCTGTCTCGCACCTTCTGTCAAATAATGTTCAGCGACCTTTGCAACAACCTTGTGGCCCTCCCCACCCCATGCAAAAACGCTCAACTGGGCGGTCGACGAAAGAACACACAACATTAATGCGGATAAAATGAATCGGCCCATAGTTCCACGACACAGTCCTGGCGACATCTTGTTTTCTCTCCTGGTGTTTATTGGATTGCGGTGTAAAGCAGCGTCAGAATTCTCCACCCGATTCTCAGAGGTGGTTTGCCAGAAACTAGCATTTTTTCTCTTCAGGTGCCAGCACTCGAGAAGTCCTTATGTGCAATTTTGTCCTATCAACGCTACAATCGGTCTCCGACAGGGTCGCTCTGGATATGAGGAATTCTTTGCAAACTATGTGGCGTTGGTTCAAACGAATAGTTCTGGCAGTTTTCGTCGCAATATTAATTTTCGTCTTTTACGAAGTAGTTACGTTTCCCCACGTTTCGAAGCTTCGGACTGAGAATCCACAGACTACGGCACTGATCGAGACTCGGGCGCAGGAAGCGAGAGACAAGGGGGAACAACCCAGGCGCTTTCAGACCTGGGTGGCGTTGGATAAGATATCTGTAAACCTCCAGCGAGCCGTGATTGCAGGCGAGGACGTCAATTTTACGGTTCATCATGGATTTGACTACGAGGCAATTCAAAGAGCCTGGGATGACGCGCAACGCGAAGCAGCTAAAGAGGCGAAAGAGGAGGGCGACGATCAAGCGAGTTGGATTCCGACTCTCCCATCCTTCAAGCGTGGTGCATCCACCATCTCGCAACAACTTGCAAAGAATCTTTACCTTACAAATGAGAGGTCGTTTATTCGAAAAGGTAAAGAGGCCATAATCACCTACTTTCTTGAGAAAAACTTATCTAAAAAGAGGATTTTGGAACTTTATCTGAACGTCATCGAATGGGGTGACGGAATTTATGGAGCGGAAGCCGCAGCGCAGTATTACTTCCAAAAGCCCGCATCCGCACTTACTGCTTCCGAGGCTGCATTTCTTTCCGCAATGATACCCAATCCACGCACGGTCTTTAATCCCAGGGTAAACCCTAAACGCGTAGCGCGACGACAAAGAATCATCATGCGCGGAATGCCTTTCGTAAAAGTGCCTCAGTAATCCGTCGTTTCATAACGATTGCTCCCGGACACGCAAGAAAAAAAAGGGCGCTGCATTTCTGCAGCGCCAAGAGTCAAGTTCACAATGCATCTAGTTCAGATTGCAAACTCCTTCGACAAAACTAATTCCGCTTTTCGCAATTCATATCGTGCACGGCCTATGTTTCCATCAGGATTTATCGCCAGAACAATGAAGTAGTCCTTTGTAAACATACGCAGTAGTACCACTGCGCTGTCAAGGGATATTATTAGTTCGCGTGCTGCCCCGAGTCCGGTGTCGGACCCCGTTCTCTGTGCGATGCGAATCAGTGACGTGAACTCAGCAGCGGCAACATCAAGATTCAATTCCCGTGCTTCGGGTTTCATCACCTTCTCGACAGCGATCCCGTCCGTTCCCATAATCAGGGCCCCGATAGCCCCGTCGGTTCTGTCGATTATCGACTCGAGTGACTCTTTGAACATCTACCTCACTCCTTTCGGTTAAGGTTTGGATCCGCCCAACGAAGTGGGACGGGCCTCGCCGGTCGGTGCTGGAGCCGCCGGGATTGCGAACGGACTATTGACAGGGACAGCATCCGTTCCCTGTGGGTTTCGCTGCTGCTGTTCCTGGGCTCCGGAGTTGGATGGCGGATTTCCAAGCGGTACAGGCTGTGGAATTGTCGTCGTCCGTGTTCCTGTGCCTACCACTCCAGCCGTTGGCCTGCCCTGATAATCGGGTCGATAGATGCGTGGGGTGATAAAGAACAGTAGTTCATCTGTATTGCGAGTTGTCACTTTGCGTTTGAACAAATTGCCCAGGACCGGAATGCCTGAAAGGCCCGGTGTACGTTGTTGTGTTTCACCTTCGTTATCCACCAACACGCCACCCATCACCGTCGTTCCGCCATCCGGAACCAGAACTTCAGACTGCATCCGCTGTGTGTTGATTCCGGGAACTCCGGCGACCGCAATCCCGGTATTTAGAGTGTTGTTTTCGACAGTAACACGAAGTATCACGGTACCAACATCGGTGATCTGCGGAGTGATCGCAAGACGCAACGGCACTGAAACAAACGTGGTTGTAACGATGGCTGTTCCTCCTCCTGCAGCCGAAGTGGTTTGCACCGGTATCTGAGCACCGCTTTCGATTTGAGCAGGACGATTGTTCAGGGCGGTTACACGTGGCGTCGCAACTGTCTTTGCCTGTCCTTTGGATTCCGCAGCCGACAGCAATACGCTAATTTGAGCAGTACCGAAGACGCCTGTCGTTAAACCGAGGACTGTATTTGCACCTGCGGCGCGCAACGTATCAACTGGCTGCGCTGTACCAGCTAACCCCCCAGGCACGCCAAAGGGATTTGGGCCCGAGGATGTGCCGCCGCCCGATCCGGAACCAGCCCCCGCTGGAAGAGTGCTGAAGCTTCCAACGCCACCGCGTCCCAGGTTCAGAACTGCGGCTGAAAGTTGAACACCAAGGTCACGCGTAAAGTTCCTCGAGGCCAGCACAATGCGTGTTTCAATCTCTACCTGTGGTTCGGGCTGGTCAAGAATCGTAACCAACTGACGAATCGCCTCGATGTTCTCACGAACATCCGTGATGATTAAGGTGTTGGAACGGCCATCTACTTCTATCGCACCGCGACGAGAAAGCCTGCGCTTGATGATTGGCATCAAACCATGATCTCCGCCGGACCCGCTCGCATCGCCACCCTGGCCACCAGAAAAACTTTGGCTCGTCGAACCACCGGCAAACCCGCCGGTTGAGCCTGACGCACCTGCCAGTGTTCCGCTGGCGCGAGCATAGTTCAACCTGAGGAATTCAGTCTGCAATGGCGAGTTGTCCAACTTGGCATCGTTAATCTTTTGTTGGTTGGCAGCTTCGTTCGCAAGCACCTCGGTCGCTGCAACACGGAGAATATTCCCGCTGACGTCGATTGCAAGCCGGTTGGCTTTCAAAATTGCATCGAGAGCAACATTCCACGGAACATCCGTGACATTAACAGTGACAGGAACTGCGGTGACCGAACTGTCGATCACGAAGTTGACACCATATTGTTCGGTGATGTAATTCAGGATGTCGCGAATGTCGGCATTAACGACATTGAGGTTTATTGGCTCGCCGACGAATCCAGGGGTCCCGTACTGCTGCCCTTGACTGGACTGGTGTCCACCGGGACCAATCTTGATTGGGTTTTGGCCGGCGCCCAATAGAGCAGATGTTTGAGCTTGTCCCTGACGGTTTTTGCCTGTGTCTGTGAGAACATTCTTAGCCACGACACCCACAACACTCATCTGGACGTTCTTTAACGTAACATTTTCTTTCCGGTCCGCCCGAGTGTAGACAACAGGCTGAACTTTAGATTCACGGCCGGAACCAACTGGCAGACGCGCTGACGCGGCAAAAGCAACCGAATTCAGCGAGACCGCAAATAAGAGAACAAGCGCACCTCTCTTAGTGGCGACCGTGTTCGGGGACATAACAGGCATCTTTCCCTCCTTCGGGGAATCCGGTATTCCGCCACACGCTACGCTCGTACTCCATAGGGAAACAGCGCGCGCCGCACAACGCGGTTCTACCGGCATGGTTTTAATTTCGTAAGAGATCAGGAGTCACTTTTAAAAAGCCTCTGAGACCATCCACTGCTTACAGTCATTATCGGCGCCCGCGACTCAGAATTCGCGGATGCATCCGGGGTTCGAAAAGCTATTGGTTTTGTGGAGTCGATGCAGGGTTTTGCACAGACTGTCCCTTGGACGCCTCGACTGGGGTTGCTGCGGGGCTCGGGGCCCTCGAAGCGGTTAACGCATCATTGATAACACTCGGAGATCGAAGTGGCTTATTTACGACCGTCATGTCTCTCTTACCGTTCGTAAGCCGAGTCTCGTGGCGGAACACAAGCCGATCTTCTTCAATAGCGACCAACTGACCATCGAAGAACTGTTCGCCTGGATAGATAATGTAAGAAAGCTTGATTGGAGTTACTTCAACCATTGCGGCATATCCACGGGGCGTGTGGAAGATACCGACAATTTGAACTTCGTTCAGAAGAAACGCGGTCGTGGGTTTTGGAGCCGGCTGCTGTGAACTCATTGCCGCGGCCTTGAGAGCTTTATAGTTACTAATCCGAATTTCCAGGGAAGGTAGCGGCACCTGACCCGCCATCTCTTTCTTAACGGGTGCAATCGGTTTCCACGGCTGGAAGGGATCTCGATCACCTTTGACTTTCACTACGCGGCCCTTTGCGTTTTGTGCGGACGTCGTATTGAAATTGAAATCCAGGGATAATCCCCACGATACCAGCAACCCGATTAAGACGAAGCGTGTGATTCTTAGGGTGTTTCTCATTCTGTTACTCTCTCGGTCGGACAAGGTGGTCCAATCTGACAAGATGTGTTATTTCGCTGCAGGCGCGGGCGCCGCTGGCGCTGGGGCAGTTGCAGGCTTTGCAGCAGCCTTCTTCATGTTTTCCGGCGTCACATAGTAGGCCGTTAGCAGAAACTGAGCTTCGATCGTTTTCGCCGGATTGGGTTCATTACTGGTGATTCGGCTAACTTTGAAGTCAGTAATAGAAACTATTCTCTGGTATCGGGCCATCTGCTCGTAAAACCCGCGAAGATTCGCGAAAGTGCTGGTGACTTGGACATCGATTGGTTTTCCGCTATAGAAGTCCTGTTGAACGTCATCCTTCGGCGAGAACCTGCGCAACGAAAGGTTCGACGTCCGGGCACGTTCTTGTATTGCCTGGAGAACACTTGTTAGCTCGCGCTGTTCCGGCAACAGGGCCTTGAGATCGTCGTATTCCTGTTGCTTCAGTTTGTATGAAGCTCGAAACTCATTCAATCGCTGCTGTGCGATCTGTGCCTGAGCGTTTTCGGCTTTCAGACGGGCGATCTGTCCATCCATTTCTTTCGTCTCGGCTTTGGTTCCGCTGGTGACAAAATAGCCAAAAAGGCCATAGATTACGGCAGCAATGACCACAAATATTCCAAGCCGTCCATACCACGGTAATGCTTGTATGTTTCCAATTCGCATGTCCAGGTCTTCCTCCGCACGTCGAACAGTTTCATTCCGACGTTGATCGGCCTATGCCGGCTATTTCACTTTTGAGCAATCTGATTTGCGGGCTGTGCTGCGTTAGCCCCTGGCGAGGCTGCGGGCTGGGCCGGGTGAGGTGCATAGTTGCATTTGATTGTAAAGTTCACTATCTCAGGCTTGTCCTTAAGATCGAGTGTCGCTGCCGTGGCTCCCTTGGGAACTATAGGTTCAACAGGCTTGCGTTCAGTTTCAATCGAAAGATCAGAAAACCGTCCAGAAGAAAATTCCAGGCTTTGGCCAAGCCTGGCGACTGAACTTTCATTCGGCGAACCACCCTTAAGAACTAATCCACCGCCCTTTTGCTCGAGGCTTTCAAGATAAAGTCCGGGTATGGTATCGACTCGTTCCTTTACTTCAAGCAAGACTTCACTGGGTCCCCGCTGCGAAGCACGAAGATTCTGGATTGCATTTATCCGGTTTTGAACTTCAGCCGTTTTTTGTTCCAACTCGGCTTGCTCCCTGTTCACCGCCTGCATCTGAAGTTGGATGGCTTTCTCTTTGGCAAGTGCAACTTCCGCGGCCGCATGATCTGCCTTGGCGCTAACATAGTCGTACCCCACCGCAACCGTCAGGAGCGCCAGCACAACGATGCCCATCAAAATGGTTTGAGTTCGCGGGCTTGCCACTTTTTCTTCGACTGCGGCGACGCCTTTAGCCCGATCAGTTACTGAGTCTAAAAGGTTGACTTTAATCATCGTACGTCAACTCCTCTCAATGCGAGGCCAACGGCAACCGCCATCTCCGGCACAACCTCACGCATATAGTCCGGGTCGAAGCGTCTTGCGTCGACCTTTATTTGACGAAACGGATCGAACACTTCAACCGGAACTTCGAAACGATCTGCAAGATACTGAGACAGCCCTTTTAGCTTTGACCCACCACCGGATATCAGGATCTTTTGCACCGTTCCCTCGCCATCGTCGGCTGTCGCACGATAGAAATCCATAGTTTTCTGAATTTCAAGCGCCAGTATGTCTGAGACCGTTTCGAGGATCGGTTCGATGTCGCGATCATCAGTCATTTCCGGAACCCTCGTACCACGTTTAACCAGCTCGGCCTGCTGAAAGGTCAAACCGAATTCTTTCTGCAATAAACTCGTGTATTGGGTCCCACCAACTGAAACATCCCTTGTAAAAACGCTTTTCGCACCGTTAAGGATATTGATGTTCATCGTTGCAGCACCAATGTTCAGAAGTGCCACAATCTGCCCCGATGCCGGCAGATAGTTGATTTCGTAACAGTTTTGAAGGGCGAACGCGTCAACATCGATTATGGCCGGCTGCTTTCCCGCCAACTGTATAACCTGCTTCACGTTGGCGATCTTGTCGCGTTTGCAGGCTGCCATCAGCACGTTCAGGGCGTCAGGTGAGGAACCGGTGATTTGGTAATCGAGGCTGACGTCAGCAATGTCAAACGGGATGTGCTCTTCAGCATGCCACTCCATCGACTCTTCCAACTCTTCCTCGCTCATTTGGGGAACCACGATGTTTTTTACAATAACGGAATGCCCGCTCACCCCAGCCGCGACTCTGTCCGTTCGAATCTGGTGTTCTTTGAAGATGTTGTCAATGACATTCGCAACATCATTCAATTCCATTATTTGACCATCTACAATCGAATCGGGTTGGACATTTTCAAGACCGAGGCTAACCAGTTGAAGGCTGCCTGTCTTCCCCTGAAGTTCAACGGCTTTGACTGAACTCGATCCGATATCGACGCCGACGAGGTTTTTTTTCCCTAGTCCCTTCTTCAACATGACGTGTACTTTTCCTTGTGATACGTGGTGGCTGACGTGGTGCCTGGGCGGAGGTTTCGATGCATCCTGCGAACCCGAGGATTAATACAACCTGGATTTGATACTTAATGTATCGGCCAAATTGGAGCGCTTCGATAAGGCGTCACTTCGCGAGAGCTTTTGGAAGCAAACCAGCGCGTTAACGCCAATGAAGTTTTTGATCGGTCGGAAAGTGGGAAGGCAAGCGCGCGAAGGCTAAAGCAGTAACGCGAATACCACCTCACTTCGGTAACTCGGCCAAGTCCTGGGTTGGAACCCCGGACTTCCGTAGCTTTGCGGCCCCCGTTCACACGAGGTGTGCCTTTTCGGTTGAGATTCAAAGAGACGCGATAACGAGATTGCCTGTTTCGCGTAAACATCCGAGGAATGAAGCAGTCAAGCCGCTTCCCACCCTTGCGATGCCTTTAGGAGAGTACATTATCGTGATTAAAGATGTCAACCGATATTTTACTTAGTTTAACTTCCACTTCCACAATAGTTTAAAGCTCGAAATTCTGCAACAAAGCAAACTCGCTGAAAATTTTTTGGAAATGGTTGTACCAACTTCCACTTTCTGTATGACTTCTTCAGGTTTACACATACGGAGCCTGGCTGGTGTGAGAGACAAACATTAGCCACGTTGAATAGCGTGCTATTTCCCAATTCTTTGTTTATTCTTTCAAGACTTCAAGTATTCCTATTTCTCTTTAAAAGGCAGATAAGTGAAAAGGATCTATTTCATTCTGTTAATTGTCGCAGTGACGATTGTAGTCATGGGAGTGTGGTTGTGGTGGAATCGTCCCCAGCACTCGGACATGGCTGAGTATGTCCCACTTAATTGTCTGGCATTCGCCGAAATTGAAAGTATCCCGACGCTGTTGGAAACGCTTGGGTCCAACGAACATTGGAATGAAGTCTTCCCCGGATTGAAGAAAGCCACGTCTCCCGCCAACCGAGCGATTAGAGAATTTGCTGCCCGTACAGGTATCGGCCCATCGGAGATTGTCGTCCTTGGGCGCGCTCAAGTAGCTGTCGCCCTCTTCGGAGTTGAAACCCAGGATATGGAACAAACTTTGACGATTAAACCGCACGTCGCGGTGATAATTGACACTCATAGCTGGGAGTTCAGAACAAAGGTGGTGGTCGAAAAACTGGTCGGTGATTTTGCTGTCAGGACTTATAGGAACCCTGAGATTCGCCGCTATGTCAGCGACGGAGCGACTTGGACGGAGTGGATTGCTAATGACAATGAACGCCGGATCATCACAGCTGTAGTTGATAACAAGGCGGTAATTGGCAATGACGCGTCCGCTGTAAAGGCCTGTCTGGCGATCCGCTCGAATGCGGATTCCAATATGTCGAAATCCGAAGATCTCGTCCGCGCCAGATCTGGATCAGTAAAACCGGATACGCTTGCTTTTGGCTTTGTCACTCCGGCCGGAACTTCGAAATTGATCTCGATTATGGCGCGGTCATATTCACCTGGACTATCAGGCCAACCTGCGGCACAGAGTGCTGCAGCCAGTCTCTTACCTGCGATTTCCGACCGGCTGACGGGCAGCCTTTCCTGGACAGCTCGAACTGCGGAAAATCGAATCGAAGATGTCTATTTATTCAGGTTTTCCCGCGAGTTGGACAGGAGCGGCGATAATCTATTTACAATTCCTGATAAGTCCGACTTTGCGTTCGGGCAGTTTGTTCCGCAAGACGCAAATTCATTTTCTTCATATAGTCTCCAAAACCCGGTAAATGCCTGGCGAGGGCTCAAACTTGCGGTAAACGCACGACTCGACACAACGTCCTCGATTTTCGTTAGCCGTTTGATGGAAATGATTCTGGAGCCTTATGGGATTTCAACACCTGAGAAATTCCTGCAGTATGTAGACAGGAATCTTGCGACAGTTCGGTTTGCAGACGACGATTCGGCATCCCTGGCAATTGTTAAAGTCGCAGATGAATTGCATCTGCACGAACTGGTCGTTACCGGGCTTGGTGCTCGACCGTTGATCAGAAAGGATGGTGATGTCACTTTGTTTTCATCTTCGAAAGATGATCGCAGTGCGGCCTTCGTAGAAGGCTATTTACTCCTCGGACCAGAGTCTCAAATCAAGCGGTGCCTGGATGCGCGAAAGGCAGGCGCAACCCTTGTAAATAAACCCGGATTTTTACGATTCGTGGAATCCCATTCAGGTGAACGAGAAAACGCAGTTTCGATTTCCAGGGAACCAGGCCCCCTCGGTCTGAGGGGTGCTTCGGATTCTGGAACTCGATCTGAAAATCCCGGTGAACAGGCCAATCTTGATTCGGCTCTGCAGACCGGCGCCTATTCCGAGAGCCGCACTACTCTTTCGATCAACGGTTTCGTCCGAAAATCTTCGTCAAATTATGGATTGTTTGGCAGGCTGGCATCCGAGTTCACTGGATTCCCAAGATAGAATATACCGGCGCAAATAACGAAACCCACTATTTGCAAATTTCCCCAAAAAAGTTATGCGAAATACTTTTGGTTTTAACCGTGAGGTGCATATTTGCAAATTCAAAGGATCGAGATATCAGACATCCAGTGCAGGATACTCAAAAGGATGGTCAATTAGTACTGCTCGCATATTCACCTGTCCGAGCAGCGTTTCAAGGTAGGCACTAAACCGATTCAGAACGGGAGAAAGCTCAATAGCACCCCGCGCCGCGCCGACTTCTTCAATAAATCGCTCGCACGCCTCCCAGTCTTTAAACATCAGGTAGCTCAAACTACTTGAACGGAAAGTACCCAGCCTTTCAATCAGCCGCGCAATCGGGTAAAGGTCCCGTTCTTTTTCGGCCTGACGCACAAGTTGGAGTAACGCAAAAAGATCGTCGCGGAGTTCCAGAGATTGTTCTACTTTGGTCCTGAATGCGCTGAATAACCGAGCACCCTCGATTTCCGGGTCAAATATCTTCGACAGTCCCACAATTGATTGTTGAAACGAATCGCGCAGCAAGCCATGAGCGTTTTCGACTCTCGCATAAATACTTGGAGCCTGTCCCATTGAACTCAAGCCGACCAGTTCAAACGAGAAAACCTTCCGCAATTCCATTGAAACAGCAAACTTCATTCCGTCCAGAATATAGTAGAGTTCTTCATTCGAGGATTCGACCCTCACAGCAAAAACCTCAACGTCTTGTAAAAGTCGCCTCGCCTCCTGATTAATTAAAGAAAAGAAAGGCAGAGTGTGTTTTAGCGGCCGGTCACTTGAGAGCGCCTCCTGGATTATTTTCAAGTAAGCCAGCAGATCTGCCAACCCGGCGATAACGCTAAGGATCTCCTCAGCGTCACGTTCACTGATCAAGGGCGACCTGGGCATGTCCTTCAGTTCATTCAGGTACGATGGCGATTGTTTTGGCGCCGACTCTAACAGCAGACTTTTTGTCGATGAGATGGATATCTGACTTTCGATTAACGATCGAAAACTTGAAAAGGTGTAAAGAGAAACTTTACCATTCATTTGTTCCCGTTCAAGGACCGAATGGATGCCACAAAGTACCTCGGCAAGCTCGCAAGCGGCGCTGTTTCGATCCGACACTTCGCTCGCCTGCAAATTTTCCTTCGCACACCAGTCTGCAAAGCCTTCGCCGTCGCTGTTCAATGCATCAGTGACACCGACGGATTCTTCTTCAATTTGAGCGAGTGCAAAACGGGTACACTGTAAAACAGTCTCGGAACCGATACGTAGATCCTGTGACCAGTCTCGAACCAGAATATCCGATAGTTCAGATTCAGAGATTGGATAATTTTGGACGCCAAAAAAGCTGCAAAGCGCCCGAAGATACTTCGAAAGCATCTCTGCCGATTCGCTACGCAGTATCGAAAAATCCGATTCTTGTACCGATTGTTCAACCGGACTTTCGTTGATTGTGTTCATCATTCGCGTGGGTTTGTGCGCAACAGTCAAAGTGTGAATTGTATATTGATGCCGGAATGGGCTCGAGCGGCGGAAATCCCGAATTAATTGTAGCTGTTAAGTGCTATAACTTGCAAAATTTTCCGGCAAAGTTAAAAATTCTCAAAGAAATTAGTAAAGAAACACTAATCCGTATGTCACAATCTGGAACATTGTTGATTGCCACAGGTAATCGTGGAAAGCTTAAAGAATTCAACGATATTCTTTCGACTTACCCCATTCGACTGCTGAATCTCACCGATTTTCCAGGTATCGCACCCGTCAGCGAAGATGGTAAAACCTTCGCTGAGAACGCCCTGCTCAAAGCTCGCGGCTATGCCGGACAAGCCGGTATTTTAACCCTCGCCGACGACTCAGGCCTTGAAGTTGATGCCTTGGGTGGGGCGCCAGGAGTCCATTCCGCCCGCTACGCAGGCGAGAATGCCCCTGATCTGGAACGTAATAAGAAGCTTCTGGATGCCCTCTCAGTCGTGAAAGATGGCGAACGGACTGCGAGATTCGTTTGTGCACTGGCGCTGGTCGATGGCTCCGGAGATGTTTTGTTTGTGACCTCGGGAACTTGCGAAGGCCGTATCTCTACATATCCAAAAGGAGTTAGGGGGTTCGGTTATGACCCATTGTTTGTTCCTTCAGGTTATGTTGAAACATTTGGAGAACTGGACGAGTCAGTAAAGGATCGAATTAGCCACAGGGGGAGGGCTCTGAAGTCAATGTGTCAGTATATTGAGGAAAATCTGGACCATTTGCGCTAGATTTACCGTACGAACTCCTCCGGCATACAGTCGAATTACCGACCGAAAGCCACATGTATATTTATGGATTCTGAAAAATTGGGGTGCGGAATATTCTCGTCGCGGAACATGCAGAACAGCGGAGAGCTTGCAACTTTTGGTTGCGTTCAGCCCGCCTGTGGGTTGGATTTTCAGCGTCACGCGTTTTCTCGTAGAAGTTTACTTGCTTTCCCGATGTACACTGAGTATTCTTTAAACAGAACTAAACGTCGGGGCGTGGCTCAGCCTGGTAGAGCATTCGCTTTGGGAGCGAAGGGTCGGAGGTTCAAATCCTCTCGCCCCGACCACTAAAATTTTTGGGCGCACCCCACTCGGTGCGCCTTGTCCTTTTAGATGGTCAGAAGCGGTACAACAAACTAACCCATTTTCAGACGGGAATTCGGTTTTTGCGAGTAGTTTTTGTATAGTGACCATCGATTTTGCGAGACTCAACTCCAGGCTTTGTGATATATAGCTTAAATCCAAAGCATTTCAACTTTTAGAAACAGGAGGGACGAAAACCCCATCATGGCGACGAAAGACGGTCCGAAGCGCATGACCCAGTCAGAGGTTATAAACCATTTCTCTGAGAAATTTGGCTTAAAGAGGGGCCAGACTAAAGAGTTGTTTGACGAACTAAGCAGCCTTGCGGTGAGCGAAGTCAAGGAAAACGGAGAGTTTGTATTGCCCGGCTTTGGCAAATTAGTCCTGTCGAGAAGAAAAGCTCGCGAAGGCAGGAATCCAGCCACAGGTGACACAATTCAAATACCGGAAAAAACGGCACTAAAATTTCGTGTTGGCAAGTCACTGAAAGACGCAGTCGTTCCAAAGAGCTGATTGGCAAGTTGCTATACGTTGGAACCTCTTGTTAATAGGGCGTCGATTCGATTCGATTGCGACTGATCGTGCGACGCCCATTTCCACTTTCTGTAAGAATTTAATCGCTGTATTTACTCAGTTTACTCCACACATGATGGCTGTTGACCCCAGTTATTCCCGCCTTTACCATCTATAAACTCCTGACCGAGCGCTTTTATTCAAAAGTTTTTCTGGCTTTTCCTGATGTTTTCATTTAAAATCGTATGTTTTGGTAGACACAAAATATTTAGACATCTGCGACTTTGTTGTACATGTTATTTGTCTGCCAAAAATCGCTAAAATACACCAGGATTGCATCCTGATTTGTGCTAAAGACATCTAAGTTTCTTGAAAATAAAAATATCGAATGCGTCATCGATGGACTTATGACGATTCGAAAATCTTAAGGAGCCATTTAAGTGACATTTGATAAACATCTGCCGCTCCAGGAGCGGTTACTGAGAATTGATCATATCCAGGCGCGCCGGTTTTCGAAATTGGGCGGTGCAACACTGGAAATCGCGACTGAGGGCATAATTCGCCACCTTCGTGCATGCGATCGAATGGACGTTAACCCAGACACTTCCGCCGTACGTGAGATCATTGACGATGCCTTAAACGGCCGCCGTGTATTTGCGGAAACTTCAGACGATCGACGCGCTGCGTAAGAAGGATTGTCAGGAAATTTTGAGGGGTCTCAGCCGAGATGGCTGAGACCTTTATTTTTTTGGTTCTAATTTGCTAAGAGATTTTATTCAGCCGCTTCCTGATACTCTGTTCCCTTCCATGAGAACGCGAACTGAAGAATGGCGAGCATGGAAATCGCATCTGTTATCTCGCCGGCGAGCACCATCTTTAATGCATCTTCAATCCTTATTCTCCGAACCATCAGTTCCTCTGTTCCCTCGGGTCTGGGTTCATGGTGGCTCAGCCCGGTTGCCAGAAACCAAACTGCCTCTTCATCTGACACGGAATTTGAGAGGTGGGCGCGTCCCATCAGTTTCCACTTTGAAGCAGTTATACCAGTTTCCTCCCGTAGTTCGCGCTGGGCGGCTGCAAGCGAATCTTCGCCCTCCGGGCATCCACCTTCAGGGATTTCCCAGGAATACGAATTCAGGGGATAACGAAATTGTCCAACAAGGTAAATATGGCCCTCATCGTATGCAATCACGCCGACAGCCTGGTTTTGGAATTCGACGACGCCATAGATGCCGTCCTTCCCATCCGGCCTAATCACACGGTCTTCGCGCACAACAATCCACGGATTTTGATAGACCTTTGTCGAAGACAACGTCTTCCATGGATTTCGCGCCATTTCGTCCTTTATATCCAGATCGTTTCTCACAATTTTAGTCGTAGATTTCTAACGAGATAGTAGATGGAGTCAAGCTCGTAAACGTGGCGCCAGGAACAGCGATTCCAAGTTGGGAATCGCATTCCGGAGCACCGCCAGGTTTGACGAGGGCGGCACTCGGCATGCTAACATCTCGCCTCGTAAGTGGCTATGCTCCCGTAGCTCAGTGGATAGAGCATCTGCCTTCTAAGCAGAGGGTCGCTGGTTCGAGCCCAGCCGGGGGCAATATTTTCCATCTAGTGAATTTCGAGGAAGTTTTTTTGTGATTTCGTCGATTACAGTAGGAATCACTAACCTGCCGCCACTTGGATGGACAATAGTGGATTTTCCATAAGTCTTTTACAGCCCGCGGTAGGGGTGACAATCGTTTGCTCAAGGGAAATTTAGTAGACTGAATGCTGCTTCTCAGCATATACGGCGTATTTCTTCGAAATACAGGACTTACCGGAACATTAACGTTCCGGTGCAATCGTGAAAGTTAGTACGCCAAGTGAAATCGTGAGGCCTGTAACCTATATTGTTTGTGGGTGAACTTGTGAAATTTTCTCGGGTGGTGTAAAAACTCTTCTTTGCAGCGTGATCTTGTCGAAATCAGCGACAAAAATCTCGGCATTTATGGCGGCTATAGTTCAGTTGGTTAGAACGCTAGATTGTGGATCTAGAGGTCGTGGGTTCGAGCCCCACTAGCCGCCCCATTCCTTCCCTTTTTTAATTTCATCGCCCCCCCCACAACAAGTAATTAAGTAGTCTGGTTAATCTCGACCCTCGTCTTCTCGAATTTCTGGTCGTTCTTTAACCTACGCTGCCAACCCGTTCAGGAAATCATGCGTCTATGCCAAAGTATGGCTCGAAAAAAGACCGATATTCGGTTTTCCGATTATTCTTGTTTCACACGAAGCCTTCTAATGGTTTGAAAACTGTAAGTCAGACGAGCGGTCAAGCTGAAGCGACCTCCATATTTTCCGTTCAGCTATTAGAATATTCACATTGTTGTGCTTTAATAGGGTTTGACAGCGATACGGACGTGACACCATTGATTGTAGCTTCGTAGGATAGTATCCCCACGGGACAGCCTTAGGTGTCAGGAAATAAATCAACTTAATGAAAGGGCATTGGATGCCAGACGAACAAAAAACAGCAAGTAACTCTCAAACCTATGTGGCCGGGGCCGACGAATTTGAGTTTGAGACCCTGGAACAAGAGAACGGTCAGGCGACTGTTATTCGATTCAAGCTCGAAGACCCGCGCTATCAGGCGGGAGACGTCCTTGTCGTACTGTCCGGAACCGAGATTTTTTTTCACGGAATGATTGGTTCGCTTGCGGACGGATATGCCGTAGCAGCGGATAGGAGAGGTTCTTTACTCGCCGCTACGGTTCAGTAACTGACTGCTTAACCGGATCCGGGTTGCGATGACTTTGTCTTTCTCGAAAGAGATACCTTGGAGTAGCAATTCGTTCGAAACTACCGCTTGAATTTTAGCAACTGACCGGAGGTTCCTGCCTTGCGACACCTGAAATGTCTTGTTGCTGTTTGCCTTCTTTTTCCTGCCTGCTTGCTTGCGCAAAACCCAAAAAACGCACGAGATTATTTTAAACGGGGATTGAGCCATTACAACAAGGGGGATCTGGAAGGAGCCGTTAACGATTTCACTAAGGCACTTGAAATGAACCCCGAAATGGCCGATGCCCAGGTGGCCAGGGGCAAAGCACTGTGTCTTAAGGGAGACTTTGACGGGGCTATCAACGACTTTGAAGATGCAAGCGAAACAAACAAACAGTTGCTTGCTAATAACCACGATGTCGCCGCCGCGTATGCAAGTCGTGGAAATTTGCGAGTAAATGCATTTGACATTGATGGTGCGGTAACAGACTTCGACAAAGCCGTTAAGTACAACCCAGGGAATGCCGACTCGATTGTGAAACGTGGTGAAGCCAAGTTAATCCGGGGAGATTTAACTGATGCAATTGCCGATTTCAACGCAGGTCTGGTCCTTCATCCTGACAAATTGCAGTCGTCGCTGGCGCTTGCTGGGAGGGGATATGCCAACTTCCTTGTCGGTAACGAAACCGAAGCAGAGCGCGATTTCGAACAGAGCGTCAATCTAAACAACGAAGGAAAATTCTTTCTGACGCTGCACCTGAAGCTTTTGGAATCCAAGATCAAGGAATTAAAGCGAAGACAGGAGGCAAACCAGCAGTTAATCGCCGGTCATTTCGTTCCGAATCATGTCGGCCAGGCAACAGCGTATTAGTATAAATAACCTCTGGGATAATCCACCTCAATATCAGTTCGATTTGATTTAAGCTCAATTCGGTGAAAACCCTGTTTTGGATGTGTTGAAAGATAGGTAATCGCAAACTGTCGCGAAAGTGCTTCGCTGATTTCATCAAGGAACGGCTTGAAGCTAACCGGCGCGCTTAAACCCTGTGAATAAAGACGGCCGCCTGTCTCTTCATCAAGTTTGGCAAGAGATCCCTGTCCGTTAAAAGTAAGCAGTCTGTTTCTTAATTCCCGGGTGCTGACTGTAGGTGCAAATATTGAATAAACAGCGACACTACGCCGCTGCGCCTCAATGATGGCCCTGTCTAGTTCAAGACTCAAACCAGGCGAGGTCGAATCCAGACCGTACCTTGTGTCAAGACCATCTGAGACCACCAGCATCGCCCGTCGACCTGTTGGCAGCGACTCGAACCGCTTAAGGCCCTCTCTTATCTGCTGGTATGGACTTCCGGGCGCTGACGATTGAAAACCAATAGGAACCCGCAACGTCGTAGCCGCATGGTCGAGGTCACTTGTAAATTTTTGCCTGACTTCCAGCGATCCGCCCCGCATATATGCCACCATCACCCGAGAGCCGCGTGGCAACGACTTAATAAATTCCCGAATTGCAGGTATATCGTTCGAAACTTCTGAAACCAGGTCATCCTGGATTAAAACGGCCAATGACAGAGGGTTACTTCCAATACCTCGGATTGACAATATTTTTTGTTCTTCACCGTTTTCGCGCAACTCGAAATCGATTGTTTGCCCTTCTTCAGGCTGCATTTTCCCCTTTGTACGCGTCGACGCGGGAATTGTAATTACACGTACTCCCTTGGGTTTATCGTTCCTGGGCTTTGCCGAATCAATACTCTGCCCTAAACTAACTTCGCTACAAAATACGAAGAGTATGAGATGGAGCAGGAAAATTCTATGTCCGGTCGCGAATCCTTTCATGTAATCTCCAGGGAAGGTCGTTTAAGTCAAATTGTGATATGGATTTCGAAGCATCTGGTCTATCTAAGGAGATTAGCACAAATCTCCATACTGGGTTCAGTATAACCAAGAGTGGCCAAAAAGGAACGCGCCGATCAAAGCAACGAGGCAGATGTCGAGGACACCTAACAAAAAATGCAGTTGGAGCATCGTAGTGGGAAATTAACGTCGAAAGACGTTGTTACGGCCAGAGCACTGAAGGTGGCTCCATTGGTGGGTTTTGTGGCCGGCACGGTGCCACTACCCCTTCTGTTTTTCACGTTGTATCTGCTTTCAACGGAGGGCGCCGCATTCTATCTGCTGATGACCTTCTCAGGTTTGGGAGTCGGAGCAGTGATTGGATTAGTACTCGCTTTCTCCCTGTTTCTGTATAGAAGGAGTTGGGAAAGGCGTCTTCGCGATCGATTGGCTTCAGACGGAATAACGGTAGATGAATTGCCTTTTTTCACGGGAGAGCTCAAAACGGCTGAACGCCTCGCACTTCGTAGAATCGAGTCGCAAAGCAAAGCTTTGGCAGACGCATATCGCGAGACCCTTGCCGCCCGGTTGACCGCAACGCAATTGCTTTCGAAGGCTAAAAAAGAACTTGTAAGAATCGACGGCCGGCTGGCGCGGGCGCGTCAACTTCGGAACGCGGATACAACGAAATTACAGAAAGATTTGACGGCCGACCGAGAGCGCGTTAAAGAAATAAAGGCAAGAGCGGAAAATCATCTGGGACAGGCCGAAGCGCAACTTCAAACTATTGAAGCAACGTCGAGTAGGTCGAATTTGCGTGATGGAACCGACATCGTTCTGCAGCGTCTCGGATCATCGGTGGGGCACACACCACTTGCGCTGGAGGCTGCCCAGATGGAAGAGGTGGCGCGCGAACAGGTACAGGCAATGGTTCGAGAAAGCGAATTGGAAGACCGCGGGCATAATTGAATGCCTCGCACAAGAGAACGAGAGGAACTCCTTGAGCGATTCTAAGAAAATTACATTAGTGCGCCTCGATGATGGTCGATGGCGCGTCTTTCTTGACGACGAGGACCTTAACTATTCGTTTCAATTTCCCTGGGACGCCTTGCAGTGTGCTCTAAACGGCTCGCTTACGGGCGTGCCTGTTTCAGGGATTCAAACAATTCTTCTCGATTGTTCAAATGCACCGGATCTTGATCGAAGAGCCGAAATCAAGGCGACCGATGCAAGAAAACGAGAAATCGTGGACAGGCTTCGCGGACTTGATGGGGATGGTATCTGAAAGCTTCGATCTACTGATTTCAAGACCAGCTATAGCAGGTCTCTTCTGACATATACCCCAGGGCTCAACAGTTCCGCATACCCATCGTCAACCAGTGACAAATTTGCACGCCCCGCTTCGGGTCTTGAGATCCCCAGTACCTTTGACAGTTCACCCTTAAAAGTCATTCCAGCACCATTCAGGAATGCCCTGGCAATTTCTCGTAGTGCTATATCGCGGTCAACTCGTTTCGAAAATTCCGACTGAAATCGGGCTTCCGGAACACTCCAAATATATGTAAACATCGGTTCATAAAGCACGTCGGAAGGAACAACTTTCATCCTCTTTTGAAGCTCATCCAGGGCTTTGGTCAACCGTTTTCTGTCCGGAAATTTTGCAGCAACTCTTAAATCCGAAGAGGCCAACTCCCATTCCTTCCGGAGAATACGCAAGACCAAACGCGCGTCGGGCGATAATGTTGTGGCTTCGGCACCGCGAGAAACTCCGAAAACAGAATAAAAATACGGCACGAGTCGGGGAGCGATGAAAGTTGCCAGGCCACTTACCACTTTTGCGTAGTAGATCTTACCCCTGCTCATGACCTCATCTTTGACTCGCCACGTTAAACTGCTTTCAGGGTCTTTTTGAACATTCCGCGGTAGATGCGCGTCCCTGCGACCGCAAATCGCGGTATATAGCGATGGGCCAGGCCGCCGAATATCGGTCAATGCGAAAAGAAACCCGACTTCGTCGACGTATTTTTCCGCTTCCTGCGCCGTCTCGATTCGACGTTCGGACTCTCGTCTCCAATAATAATCCCTGTGAATCTCGATATCTTCAGGGGTAGGTATCCGTAAGCTCTTTAGCTGCGATTTCATGCGTAATAACTCGCTCTTTCGATCATAAGGGTCCCTTCAAACTATGTTGTAAGGTAAACAGTGTGACAGCCCTGAATCGAATTTTCAACGTATCGGCAAATGAGTAACGAGTCATCCACCGGTACAGGTTGCTAAACCTGCTTGAGACTATTATTCGCTACGAAAGAAGAAAGGGAGCGGATAAATAAATATCCACTCCCTATTCATGTATTTAACAGTTCCCGGACTGTGGTCTCCTTGCTCAGATATTCAAAACACAACCCCCTGTGAAAATACCTTACCGTTTAACATTCCATTCCTACCGAAATCTGCAAGCCTCGGCCCCCGAACTCATTTTACCTATCACGTGGAGCTGTTGCCCGAACGTTAACCTCTGTGCCTCTCACCAGGGCCAAATCGTCACGACCTTGTACGTACACCGAACCAGCACCTGCGCCGGCACCGACGATTGCTCCGATTGCTGCACCCTTACCACCGCCTGCGATTGCACCGATTAGTGCTCCGACCGCTGTGCCAATCCCAGCCCTTGTTGCAGTGGTGGTACCGCGGCTCGTCTTGTCTTCCACGGTGCCTTCATTGTCGACTCGAACACTCTCGCCATTCGGAGTTCGGACATTTTCGACCAGGCCGGCAAACTTGTAGGTTCGCCCGTTTCGCAGACGAATCGTATCGAAATTCATTGTCATCCCCGAACGGCCGGTGATTTTCCCGGAACGAGTGACACCCGAAACATATCCTTCGATAACCGCACCTTCATACTCACCAGGAGATCGAACAGTCATTCGAAAGCGATCGTTATTCTGCGTTGTTTCCGTCCTAAGATCCGTATCAAGAACGGCTACGATCGGCGTATTATCCGGTACGACGAATTCGCCGTTGGAGATGTCCGCGGATTCACCCCGGCGATCGCCTGTGTAGATATCGAACTGCGCGACATCTGAAATCCGATTGTAAACGCTTAGGACAGTCACCGGCGCCGCCAGTCTGTCAGTGCTCACCCTGCGTATCACCCTCAAACGCCGGCCATTGTCCATCGGATCAAATGTGACGTTGAAATCATTATTTCGGTCGCCAACAGTACTAACCATCAACTGATCACCGTTAAAGGTTGCGCTGGCTCGAATACTCCTCCCCGAAGAGGTGGTTTCAATCTGTTCGCGTCCATCAGCGGTAATCGTGATACTGCCGGATCGCGAAGAAGCCAGAGTTACCGAACGACCTTGACGCTCTATAGCAATTTTCTCGGGCGCATCCAATCTGCGCATCAACGAATCCGAAACCTGTTGACGTTCGTTATATGGAATTCCTCTTAGTGCCCTATCGGCTGCCGCCTGCGGGTCGTCACTATTTGCCGAATCCAGTTCGTATGTGCCTGTTAAACGGTTCGCGAACTCTCCTCCCCTTTGTGGGTAGTTGCCTTCACGTGGCGGGTAGTTCCCTCCATTCGGCGGTAGATTATTATCCCCGGGCCGATTTTGATTCTGGCCGTTGTACGGACGCCATGTGACTTCATAGTAACGACCTAGCGTATTCACATCGGTTCGAAGACTAGCCCAAATTCTTGCCGTTGCGGCGTCTGGAGTCCGTCGTGTCAGAAAGGTGTCCAATCGTGCTGCGCGATCTAGAACCTCCTGTGCATCCGCCTTTGAAGACTGGTTCCGCGCGAAATCGTCGCGAAGCTGATTAATACTGCTTTCGAGATCGTCTGTGAACAGATTCGCATTGTCTTCCGCCCTGGTTCCGGCGCTCTGGCTGCTGTTAATCCAAAGCTCCATACGGCTTCGGAAACTTGTGGTTTTTGAAGCCAACCGATCAATCAAGGTTCTAACCTGATAGTCTGTTGCCCGGTATGGACGACTGCGTTGCGCTTGAGCGACACTGCCTATCATAACTAGTGACAAAAGAAAACCGATTGCCACAAACTGCATATTCCTTCTGATCATTTCTCTCCTCCTGAGAACTGAGAACTTTCGAAAACGTCTCCGCAAAGTCAGCATCTTCAGAGCCTGACTTTTCTACATTGAAATCCAACTTACTTCTGGGAGAGTCTGAGGGGATCAAACGTCAAATGACGCTGTGGGACAGTCCGAATTTGTCCGTAAGAATAAATAGCATAGCTGTTCGATACCACTCTTTGCAAACCAACGATTCATTAACCACCCCTTGTTGTGATTCTAGTTTCAATAAAACGGTTGTCATCTGTGTCATTTTGCCACGCACCCTATATGAAGACCGCTTGTTAATTCCGATTGGCCAACTTCCTTAAGGGCCGAATCCAAGCCAGCATTTTCGGTAAAGTTTTACGGTCGGGATAAAACTCCTTACAATGACCTCAACTGGATAATTTTTCTGGAATGGTGATCAATTATGAGTTCAAATTCTGCAGCAGCGGAAATCAGATATGCTGGTCCGGACCTTTTCATTGGAACATCACCTGGCGGGCACGCTCTTGTACTCGACACCGATCACGAACGCGCGAGCGCGCCGTCGCCTATCGAGTTTCTCATGTTGGCTTTGGGGAGTTGCACCGCTGTGGATATAGTTTCGATCTTGAAGAAAAAGAGGCAGGTCGTAACCGAATACACGAATAAGGTAACGGGGGAAAGACGTGATGAATTCCCCAGGAGTTTCACAAAAATGCACGTTCACCATATCATTACGGGGTTCTCAGTGGACGAAGCTGCTGTGGCCAGAGCGATCGAATTGTCCGAAGAGAAATATTGTAGCGTTGCTGCAACCCTTCGCCCAACTGTTGAGATCACGTCAAGTTTCGAGGTAATCGAAGCCGAGCCAACCGCGTCAGGTGCTGCTTGATTCGGTAAACGGCATGTACACTGCGTAGTTGAAATTCAACAGCCGTCGTCCTGCGAATTGTAGTTCGCCCAATCCACTGTTTTTACAGTAGCAATTGTAATATGAATAAATTGAGTCGCTTTTGCATCTTGGCCGCTTTGGTGGCAGCGGTGTACCAATTTTCTTCCAATGGTTCGGTCCTAAAGGGGGCGATTGGTTCAGCTGACGTAAATCCCGACTCAAGCGATTCGGCGTTGAATCGTGTCCGTCAAAGTGACAATTCGTCCCGCGACGCGAACGGAAAGCTCCTGCCAATTTCGGAAGCAGAACATATTCGGCGAGCAAACATCTATCTGGCAAATCGCCTGTTTGATAATGCCAGAGAGCATTGGCTCGCGATGCTCGAGGCGAACCCAAAGGACGAAAATACTCCCGCCGCATTGTTCGGGATAGCTCGCAGCTTTTTCCTTGCCGGCCGTTATACTGAAGCTGCTCCCTTCTTCGAGCGTGTTACCCGCGAGTTCCCAAATATTAAAGAAGGTCGTGATGGTCTGTCTTATTTTGCTGCCTCGTTGTTGAGGTCCGGTAAAGCGGCTGAAGCGGCCGATCGATATATAGAATATACCGAGCGATACCCGACAGGAGAACGCGTTGAGAGTTCCTACCTGAACATTATTGATGCCTTTCGCGAGGCCGACCGGCCCGCAGATGCCGTTAAGTGGGTCGAAATAACTCGGACCCGGTTCAAAGGAACCGTCACTGAGGCGAATGCGCTTTTTGCCCGCCTGCGCCTCGATATTTCCACCGGGGACTGGCAGCATGCGGTTCTGACCGTTGATCAAATTCGGACATTCAGGTCTTTGCCCGGAATCTTAACTTCTCCGGACGAACTGGCTTATTTAAGAGCTTATAGTCTTGAACGGCAAGGCAGGACGGCCGAAGCAGTTTTGGGGTACAAGTCGATTCCTGACGCCGCTTCGTCCTACTACGGCATGCTAGCCACCAGGAAGTTGGAATCCATTGGTGGACCATCTGTCGCCACAGTCGTTTCAGCAAGAAAGGCACGAGTCAGGCAACAGATTTTTTCTGTTTCTTCGCAGTACCCTGGTCCTTTCCGTCAAACAATCTTGCAAGAGGCATCGAAACGGGGTATCGACCCCCGTTTTGTCTTGGCAATTATGCGACAGGAGAGCGGTTTCCGCCCCGGCATCAAGTCGCCCGCAGCAGCACGAGGACTCCTGCAGCTGACGATTGATACTGCGCAAAGATACGCAAGCCAAGCAGGGATTCGAAATCTCGTTGACACCGAACTATACCGGCCTGATATTTCAATCGCGATCGGAACAGTAGCCCTCGCTGACCTTCAGCATGCATTTCCGGGATCGCTGGAAGCGGTTGCTGCCTCGTACAACGGAGGTGACGATAACGTCGCGAGATGGGTGAAAAGAACGAAGCAGACTGACCCGGGTGTATTTGCGGCTGAGGTCGGATTCTCTGAGTCCAAAGACTACGTATTCAAGGTTCTTATGAATTACCGGGCGTACTCTGAGATCTATTCTCGCGACTTACGCCCGGTGGTAGACCGATAAACACCCTCATGCTTTTTCGCGGACGGTGAAGTTATGCAGTTACTGACAACTTCATCCCGCTTGTCTCATCGCCTGGCTATGGCTCCGGAGAATAACGCCCATCGCGGAATCCTGTAGCTTTCTCGCGCCTTTCGATAGCATCAGGGTTGTACGGTCGTGGCAATATACCAAGCCTCACAAGCTCTGGCCGGTATTCATATCTGAACGACACCGACGCAACTGGATCCTTCTGCAAATCCAAATTTAGCCATCGCACGTCGTTTCGGACAGAGCGTCCGATGCCTGTCGCCGCATATTCGTCAGCCTTACGCGCTGACGGTGCGGGCAGGGACTTCGCGCGTGCTCCGCCTGGGTCGCTCTGTGCTCGACTTTCCGAAGGCGCATCCTGGTCCGAGTAATCCAATTCGTCCTTGTCGTCTCTCTCGCTGCGCCGCGGGGTAATTGGGACAGGAACCGGTCGATTTTCCCGGAAGAATACCGCGGAAATTACGCCAAGATTGGCGGTGCGGCCGAGCTTCGCTCCATACGAATCGCGTTCGGTAGAAAAGTAGAATCGTCGCGCTCGGGAACCGCTCATTTGCCAACCGGAGATCGTCACGTCACTGTATGGTTCAATCACCCATTTTCTGGCGTCGTAAGCCGTGGTTCGGCGTGCATCAATCGAATTCATACCGTCGACGGTCAGGGCAACCGCAACCCTAACACCGAGAGGGTTGTGAATCCGTACCGCATACTCCTGACGCTCGATAGCTTCAACGTAGGTGCGTCCTCGGGCAAAGTATTCCTGTAATGGAACCCCATCCACGAGAATACTTACATCGAAAGCGGCCTGAGGTTCAATCGCAGGCGGTTCAACTACGGATGGATGTGCAACCGCTGCTGGTAGCCTTGCAGCAGCAGGTTTTTCATAAGAGAACATCATCGCCATCGCCGGAAGTAGCACACAAACAGTCATTGCCAGATATCTTTTAAGCATAATCACCTCGCAGAACGCATGGGTCAAATCCATTTTCCACGTGTAGAACGAGCGCGCCTGTCGCTTCTTGCATGTTTAATTACATTTTTTCTGCTTCAAATGTTGCCCGGATTAGCGAAATTGGTATAATCCGCTACCTTTAATCATGCCCTAAGAGCTGTAGCTGGTTCTCAGTGGATATTATTAGGCTTTCCGAAGCAGCTTTTGCTCTGGTCTTTTCTGCTATAGTATGTGAAGGTTTCAACTCGGTTAAAGAAGCGTGAAAATCCTGGTCGACGGGAGAGAATATTAGTTTGATGTCTGAATCGAGATCGAAGTCTAGTGATTCTGCCAGGGCAGGAAGTTTCTACGACCGTATCGCAAAATTATACAACCTGACATTCAAGTTTAACGGGTACCAGCGGTCCCTGCGTCAATATCTGCGACGTCATCCGATGCCTCTTCCACGGAATCCGAGAATTCTGGACGCTGGTTGTGGGACGGGCCTGCTGACCATCACACTGCTCAAGGCCCTGGAAAGCCCCGCGCACATTACGGCTGTAGATCTGTCCGCATCATCAATCGAGACTGCGCGAAAAGCGGTTTTGGAAAGTGGTATCACAAAGCACAAGGTTTCGTTTTTGCAGGCCAATGTTCTTCACCTTCCTTTTGAGGACGATGCGTTTGACTTCATTGTGACCAGTGGGGCTCTGGAGTATGTACCGCTTGGCGACGGGTTCGAGGAACTTGCAAGGGTTTTGGTCCAGCGTGGTTATCTACTTCATCTACCGATAAAGCCTGCTTTGATCAGCAGAATGCTTGAGGTGATGTTCCGGTTTAAGGCGCATCCGCCGATGGAAATCACGGAAAACACGAATCGCTATTTCCGAATGGTTCGCCATGACGAGTTTCCTCCACTTGATCCAATTGGTTGGAGCAAAACCGCAATGATTGCTCAAAAGGAATAGCGCTGAAACGGTGCATTAGCCCGACAGCGAGGGAAGGCGTTTTGAACAAATAGCTACCTCCCACTGTTGAACCCATGTATGCGGTTTCGTAAGGCCTGAGGCAAATTCACGAACGCTACTCAAATTGATTTAAATTTCAAATATTCAGCCTGCCTTCTTCATTCGGCTCCAAAACAGGTATACGGGTAATCCGGCGCATAAAATCAAAAGTCCGAATGCCGAGTTTTTTGGGTACTGATATATCGTACTGATTACGACAAGCCAGCATGCTATAACAAAAAAGATCGTGGTAGCCGGATGGCCCGGAACCTTAAACCGCAAGGCGCCAGAACCTGAGTTCGAGAACGAAGCGAGCCTTTTGCGAAAGATAAAAATACACGTTCCCGTCAGGCCGATCGCGATAAAATCGATCGAAACGACATAGTTCAGAATCTGTTCGTACGTGCCAAGGAAAGCAATTAACGCAGCAAGAGCGCCTTGAATTGCGACCGCCACGACAGGCACGCGGCTCGTCGGATGAATTCTGGCAACTTCCTTGAAAAATAGCCCGTCCCGTGCCATTGCAAAATAAACTCTTGGGGCTGTCAGCATTCCCTGGCTAAGGAACCCTAGAGTTGAAACGCTGATCCCCATCGCCAGCAAAACTCCGCCCCAGGGCCCCAGGGCCAGCTTCATTACTGTCGATGCCGGCGTTGTAGTTTCCGCAAGGCCCACCGGTCCAAGAACGCCGACATAAACGACGTTAATGGCGAGGTATAGGGCCACCACTCCGAGAACGCCGATCAGGAGGCCGCGGGCAAGGTCGCGCTGCGGCTCTTTCAATTCCCCCGCGATAAATGTGGATGTATGCCAGCCCCCAAACGCAAACATTACCGGCGTCATGGCAGCGCCAAAAGCTATCAGCGAATCGGTTGACCCGCCAGGTGAAACTGTCGGATTCATCAGATACGAAATCTTCAGCACTGTGATACCGCAGGCAACGATCGAAACAATTGCGATAATCTTCAGCACCATCAACACGCTTTGAAAACTGCTGCCTGCCCGTACGCCAAAACAGTTGATTGCCGTCAGGGCTGCCAGCGCGACAGTCGCAATCACCCAGTCGGCAACCGGCAGATGTGTTGCCTCAAGGAAATATCTGGCAAACGTGATTGACACCGCTGCCATGCCCCCGGTTTGTATCACCAGCAGCAAAACCCAGCCGTACAAAAAAGCAACGGCAGGGTGATAAGCTTCTCTCAGGTACGCATACTGTCCCCCCACAAGCGGCAACGAGGCAGCGAGTTCGGCGTAAATGAAGGCGCCCGCCAATGCAATCAATCCGCCAAACGTCCATGCGCCAAGAATCAAAGCCGGCGAATGAACCTGTCGCGCCACAACATAGGAATTGATGAAGATGCCCGAGCCGATGATGCCACCCATTACGATCATTGCTGCGTCGAAAAGCCCAAGTTTTCGCGCGAGAGTCGGCTCGACAGTTCCACTGGTTTCGGTGTTCATATTCTTCGTCGGAACGCGCAGTATTACGCATTTCGCTAACTTTCTTTTACCTTTACTATTAACTACTTCCCTTTGCATTCCATTTCACGAAAAAGATCTGATACTTATCCGGATCTGTAACACTGATAAAACGCCCGCCCCATCCTTCGTCAACAGGTTCGCTTATGTCCAGACCCCGCGCCAGCAATTCCAAATAATATTTATCGACATCGCTGACGCCCAGGATAAAATGAACACCGCGCCCACGTCTGAGCATTGTCTCCAATTGTTGGACCAGCGTTATCTTTAGTCGACCCGCCCGGAGTGTGGCCATTGGAGGATCGGAATTGCTGACCCTGGATTCAAGCTCGAGTCCTAATTGATCGAGGTAGAATTCCAACGACTCGTCAAGGTTGTTTACTTCAAGAAACAGGAGATCGAGGCCAGTTATATACATTGCGGCCCTATACGCTGATGAGAATTAGATAAATGCCGTAACCCGCTGCCCCCACGGATGACCAGAAGATTGCTTCCTGAACCCAGCGAAGCCTCCTCACGATATGTCCCTGATCAAATGATTCACGAACAATTCTCAACACGTTGTGCGCCATAAATATGCCCGTTACGACAACCAACGCAGCAAGAATGAGCAAAGGCCACAGGAACCAGATCCAATGAAATCGTACAAGCAACAACAATATCAGTCCGATGGCAATACTGATAATTGCGCTTGCGGTTTGACCGTAAACCGCATCTGCCGTCGCCGGCGCTGAAACGGAAACGGCAAATGCGGTCTCAGGCTGCGTAGTTCGTCGTTCCGCGTCATACATCGCCCGAGCTGAATCGTCGTGCAGAACCGCGTACGCTTCATTCAGCGACTTCATCTTTTCTTCGTCGCCCCCGCGGTCCGGATGAAACTGTTTCGCACGATATCTGTAAGCGGCTTCGATGCGCCGCTTCGTCGCATTTGGCGCAACACCCATCGTTGTGTAGTAATTCTTTTCCCGTCGGTCTTTACTCATTCAAGTTTCTTCGGAGATCCAGGCGAGTCAATCATTGCATAGCATTCGTGTATTACTACGATTTCCAATAAACGCCGTTCCTGTCATAATCACATCGAACATTTGTAAGAGATGCCTGGTCGCTCGTCCTGGATTTGCGCAATGCCATTGCGTCACGCACGAAGCGGTAGCGACCGGATTTCAAAAATTCAAAAAGACGCGAATTTGATTTGGATCAAAGCATTTCATTTTGCTCGGCCATTTTCGCCACTTTTTCGTAATTTGCCAAGTTTGGATTGGGTTATGGATCAACGCTTTGAATCAGGTGACGATTTGGTTTTTCAACTGGAGAGCGGATATGGTCTCCTGCGTGTACTAGCTGTCGATGAAAATGACGGAGACACCATTTGGCATTTGTCGGCTTATCAGGAACTATTCCCGGATGTGGAGGCGGCAGAAACGGCACTTAATCACCCTGATTCACTTCATACCGTCATAAAACACATGGCCCTGACATCCAGAGCTTTTGAACGAACGCCCGCAGCCAAAATCGGTAGCCGCCCGGTAACTGATGAAGAGTCCACTTTGTACCAGAATTGGCTTAAGGAGGAGCATCCTCTGATTTCGGACCGGTCGGTGCTCCTGATGCTCGGTTTGCGCTAGCTCTGACTCGATAATCTCTTTGCCTTATGTTAATTGATCGCAACAAAATCTGTCGCCTTGTATTGGTCTGCCTTCTCCTATTTATAACCTGCGATGTTTTGTCGCAGCGGGTCGAGCGGACCATCGTTGACTGGCAGCCAACACACTATTCGGTGGCAGTAGCTTTAAATGATTCTTTGACCGAAATTTCGGCGGTCACCGATATCGACCTCCAGGTATTAAATGGCGGACTAAGCAGGCTCGAAGTACAGTTCGGTGACCTTAGTGTCGATTCAATTAAGACGGGGGCCACAAATCTCTCCTTCGAACGAAAACCGGGCCTGATTGTAATTTCCCTTCCCAAGTCGCCTATGAAGGGTTCGAAAATGAGGGTCTCAATCAGCTATCACGGTATTCCGAAAGATGGGCTGATCCTGACGAAAGACAAAGATGGAATACAGTCTGCAACCGGTGACAATTGGCCCGATCGTGTACACAACTGGATTCCGTGTATCGACCATCCATCGGCGAAAGCATCTGTCACTTTTACTATAAACGCGCCGGAACGTGATTACGCAGTGGCCAACGGCCGTCTTGTATCAAGGCAAACAAACTCTGATAAGACTGTTACGTGGACGTACGACGAGAAGGCGCCTATCCCTCCTTACTGCATGGTAATCGCAGTAGACAACTTTGACGTCAGCGGCCCCCCGTCCAGGAAATCCCTAAGCTATTTGGTGCCGCATTCAGATCACGAACTTGCCGGCGAATTCGCTCCTTCTGAGCAAATGCTGGACTATTTCTCAGAACTAATCGCCCCTTATCCATACGAAAAGCTCGCCCTGATCGTCGGTGCAACCCAGTTCGGGGGTATGGAGAATTCCGGAGCCATCGTCTTCCCGAGTAATTTCCTGCGCCGCAATGGCGATGAAACATTAACAAAAGCTTTTAAGATTCCGATGCATGTCGAAGAAACAACCGCTCACGAAATTGCACACCAGTGGTTTGGGGATTCTGTAACCGAATCAACCTGGGCCGATCTCTGGCTTAACGAGGGTTTCGCAACCTACTTTGCGGGCTTATTTCTTGAGCGCTATGAAGGCCGAGAAATATTTAACGAATATATGCGTCGGCAGAAAGAAGTCTATTTGGGATATGAAAAACAGCACCCTTCGCCAATTCATGATACCCAGACAACTGATCTCTTTCGCCTTCTGAATGCAAACAACTACCAGAAAGGTGCTTGGGTCCTGCACATGCTCCGCGGGATGCTGGGGGACGAAAAGTTTTTCGAAGGACTTCGCATCTATTATCGAGATCACATGAATTCGAATGCGAGTTCAGACGACTTGCGCTTCGCGCTCGAGAAGGCTTCTGGGCGAAACTTAAAGCAGTTCTTTGACCGCTGGGTCTACGGCGAGGGACATCCGGTGTTCGACGTTGTATGGTCCACAAAAACCGAGGGTGGGCGTAACTTTCTGTCTCTCGAAATCAACCAGGTCCAGCACAACGCTCCGTTCCTTATGCCTCTGACGATATTGGTAAAAACCGATCGCGGTGAATTCCGAAAAACCATTGATCTGACTGGAAAGAGTGTCCAGGGTGAGTTCCCTATCGATGGCAAAGCCGTCGAAGTAACGGTCGACCCGGACGCATTTCTATTAGCGGAAACAACTGTTCGACACCAGAGACTCCAAAATAGGCTTTGTGGCGTACGAGTTCCCGATTCAGTTGATTGTCATCTGCCGTGACCAGCGGCTTATTAATTCTGTGTACAACCTCATGTAGCTCGATTTACTTTGCCTTAACGTACACCAGCGCACTCCCGATTCAACGTTCATTAATCGCCTTGTAATCCCGCTTATCGTGCCCAAGATAAATCTGACGAGGACGTGCAATCTTCTGATCCGGGTCCTGAAGCATTTCGACCCATTGGGCGATCCAGCCTGAGGTCCGCGGAATCGCGAACAACACCGGAAACATTTCAACAGGAAACTTCATGGCCCGATAAATAATCCCCGAGTAGAAGTCCACATTCGGATAGAGCTTGCGCTTAACGAAGTACTCGTCTTCCAGGGCTATTCTTTCCAACTCCAATGCAAGGTCCAGCAGTGGATCGCTTCCAGTAACTTCAAAAACCTCGTACGCAACTTTTTTGATAAGCGTGGCTCTTGGATCGTAATTCTTATAAATTCGATGTCCAAAGCCCATCAACTTGAACTCGCCCCTCTTAACGCGTTCGATATATTCGGGCACACGGTCAATCGTTCCTATTTCATTTAACGACCTCAGCACTGCCTCGTTCGCACCACCGTGCAGTGGTCCGTAAAGTGCCGCGGCAGCCCCGGCAAGCGCTGAATACGGGTCGGTTTGTGCGCTCCCGATACTTCGCATTGCACTGGTGCTGCAATTCTGTTCGTGATCTGCATGAAGAATGAACAGAACGTTCAGCGCGCGCTCCAACACTGGATTGGGCTGATATTTAACTTCAGTGGTCTTGAACATCATGTTCAGAAAATTGCCGGCGTATGACAGTTCGTTATCCGGATATGCATAAGGCAGTCCGATCCTGTGACGACATGCGAACGCAGCAATTGTCGGCATCTTTGCTATCAGGCGGTAGACCTGTTTTTGGCGGACCTCTAAATCAAATATGCTTTTTGCTTCAGGATAAAAAGTGGAAAGAGCGCCAAGGGCTCCTATCAATATACCCATCGGGTGCGCATCATAATGAAAACTATCCATCATCTTCTTGACGTTTTCATTAATGAAAGTGTGATTAGTGACGTTCCATTGCCATTCCTTCAACTGGTCCGCGGTTGGAAGTTCGCCATTCAGTATCAGGTACGCGGTTTCCAGGTAGTCGCTTTTTTCCGCCAGTTGTTCGATCGGGTAACCACGGTATCTAAGTATCCCTTTATCCCCATCAATAAAGGTTATCTTGCTCTTACATGAAGCGGTGTTCATAAAGGCAGGATCATAAGTCATCAAACCGAAGTCGTTTTCATCGACTTTGATTTTGCGAAGATCCGTTGCACGAATCGTGTCGTTTTCAATTGGGACCTCGTACTGCTTACCGGTCCGATTATCAGTTATCGTAAGTGTGTTCGAGCTCATATCGATTTGAATATCACTCCCCACCAGAATAATGCCTGAAAGAGGCTTAAGCACACAGCAATTGCCTTAGGTCGCCGAATTGAAATTACGCCATTGACACTCGGTTGACAAGCAGCCGGCGATCGACCGGCGCCACTCGCTTTTCAGATCCGGAAACGTTCATCATCCACGGGTTTCAAACGCTTCGACGAGGGTGGTCGACCCTTCAATGTGGTCATTAACTTTAACGCGCGCAAACACGAGTAACGAAGCAGAATCCTACCCGGTCTACTCTGTCCAGTACCGGTACGTCAAAACGTTTAAAGACAATCAATAAACCCGAATACCTAAGTTTGGCTTTACGTCTTAAGCACCTCCCTGTTTAAGCTTCGGCAAACTGATGCAGGGATCTTTGTAACAAACATTTCCCTTGAACAGGAATGGTTTTGCAGATAGAGTGTTCCCGCATTGCCCCCCATCAAAGCTTTTCGCTTATTCAAAGCATCAGGAATTCACACGACTTCATTCAGTGGATGTCCAGGCGGAATGGCCGATTTGGACCTTCTACTGACATGAGCGGAGTAATCGTTTGCGATTGCTTAGCGCAAGCTGCGGCGATTGTACTGCGTCCGCTTAACCGTAAATATAAAACACTTTACTGATCTTATTTGTAGGGTCTCCCAGATGAAAGCAGTTCGCAAACAACTCACTCTATTGTGCTTCTCGGCATTAATAGTTGTGACGTGTGCGTTGACTATGCATGTCAGCGCACAGACATTTAACGAAGGGTTCGAAACCGGAACCAAGACCAGTTACGCCACAGCAGATGTTCAGCTGTCGACGGGCTTCTGGACATTAAATGATGCCTTGATTGGCAATCTCACAACAGATCGAAAAACCGGCGCAGCATCTGCTCGGATTCGAAACATCGGCAGCCTCACAATGGGTTTCGATCTTTTCGGCGCCGGAACAGTTTCATTGCAGCATGCAGTGTTTGGCACCGACGGAAGTTCGACCTGGGAATTGTCGAAATCCACTGACGATGGGCAATCCAACCAACGCCGCTGTCGACATCAATCAACCGACAAACTACCTGCTTGATAAACCGCAATACGCCGTTTCTTACAATCGCAATATTGGCCGTCCCAATTGGGTCAGTTGGCATTTGAACAGCACCTGGATTGGGAGCACCCCTCGCCAGGATGACTTCCGCAATGACACCACA